>QWCY01000532.1_pt1 | contig 62470 bp, 51 predicted proteins | sample 1972631 | NCBI WGS metagenome assembly QWCY01 (sample SAMN09866696, study PRJNA288562) | Human gut metagenome isolate pre1_stool, whole genome shotgun sequencing... | isolation source: gut | host: Homo sapiens | place: USA: California
AGAACTTTTGTGGAGCATGTGAAGATGAAAGTGAGGCTACATATTGCGATAATTGTATGTCTGATATGTGGAAATCAGAGGGTAGAGATGAAGATACAGAGCTTTATCTCTGCAAGAAATGCAAGGAGAATAAGAAGTAATTGACGAATAACCATTTTAAAAGATACGAAATGATATATAAACTACTGGTAGCTCAATTAGCAAACCGTATAAATCAACCGCATGTGATTGAAACATATATGCACAAAGTGTTTGCAGCCGGAGTGGAAGAGGGCAAGGAAGAAGTGAAACTGAAAGCTACTGAAGCGTTTCGGTTATTCATTTCAAGATATTGCGCAGAATCCGGAAGAAAGGACATTTCGGAGGATTCAGAGCACTATGTGAAGGTATTTAATGAATTGATTAATTCTTAACAAGATAGATATGAATATAAATGATTTGAAAGATAACGAATGCTTCATCAAAAAAGAATATATATCTAACCTATATACTCTTTATACTCTATGTACAAAAAGCTGCTCGTACTCTTTTAATACGCTTCATGAAGCGAAAGAAGAGGCAGAGAAGTGTAGTTTGAAAATATTAGAAATAGAATAATGAGCGAATTGTATATCCCCCCAGAGCGCCCAGCCAGAAATCTTGTTAATGGTAGATTTTTTAAAGGCTCAGTTCCACACAATAAAGGAAAGAGAATGAAATATCATTCTAAAAAGTCAAAACTTAGAAGCCTGAAGAATTTAGTCAAAGGGCGTGGGCCAGGACATAAAACAGGGGCAGGGTTAAACCGGAAAAGTGTAGTTGCTATCAAAGACGGCAAATTATGTGGTGTTTTCCCATCCATTCAGGTTGCCGGTGAAATTACAGATGTTAATCCTGCTTCAATTAGTCGTGTCTGTAACAAGAAACCTTGCCGTCATAGGGCTGGTGGTTTTCAATGGTTCTTTGAGAATGATAATACATGGTGTGATTTAATCATAAATGAGCATGGATGATAATAGGAAAAATATATTAACAGAATATCTATCGTACTTATATAGTACGAATAAAAGTTATGATACAATAGGGAGATACATCAAGTATACTACGGATTTTCTTGAAAATACCGACAGCTTAAATCGTCGTGGTTATTTAGCTTACAAAAGAAAAAATGCCGCTGTCCTGTCTCGATATCCTGTAATGTGTGATGCGGTATGTGATTTGCTATCTTTTCTTGGGGTTGGTTATAGGAAGAAAGAAAAAGAGGTGAAACCTTTGGAGAAACTAAGTACTATCTCTTCTAAAAATAGATCATCTTTGAATGACTTTATTATTTGGCTCACGGAAAATAACGATTATTCGAGGCATACGGTGGATATATACCATACATCATTGAAGATGTTTTTTGAGTATGCTAACGAAATGAATATGGATAATTGTAAGAGATTTATACGATTGATGGAGGACAAAGGGTATTCTCCACAAACTATTCGATTACGCATAACAGCGTTGGAAAAATATTCGAAATGGATGAAGAAGCCTATTGAATTGAAAAGACCTAAGATGAAACGCAAACTGGACGTATCCAATGTCCCTACTGAAGAAGAATACAATCGTTTACTGGATTATCTCAAAACTAAATCCAATAAAGACTACTACTTTTTTATCAAGATCCTTGGTACCACCGGTGCCCGCCTGTCAGAGTTCCAGCAATTCACGTGGGAGGACATTATATCCGGTGAAGTTACATTGAAGGGAAAGGGTAACAAGTATCGCCGTTTCTTTTTCCAAAAACAGTTATCCAAAGAGATAAAGGAATATGCCTTATCTCATACAAAGACCGGACTTTTTGCTATAGGTAGATACGGCCCTATGACCCAACGGGGACTTTGCCAATCAATGAAAAATTGGGGGGATCATTGCGGCATTGACCGTAAAAAGATGCATCCACATGCTTTCCGGCATTTTTTCGCCAAGATGTTTCTTAAAAAGAATAAAGATGTGATTCAGCTTGCTGACCTGTTGGGACATGGCAGTGTAGACACAACAAGAATTTATTTACAAAAGAGTTATGACGAACAAAAACGAGATTTTAATCGAAACGTTACATGGTAGCGTGGATCAACTGAACCAACTGGCAGAGATGACAGATGGATTGACGGTCATGGATGATACTGGTCATGTGGATACATACTTCTTGATGGAGGCTTTGACATGCGTAAATGCCTTCATGGATGCAAGTAATAAAGTGGTATCAAAAATATCTTCACTGCTGGCTCCTGATGCTGAGGATACCTCAGATAGAAAGAAGCCAGGGGATGAGGGAAAGAAATGGAGTGTGGAAGAAATTCTGAAACACTGTACGTTGGAGAATAGTATTCTTAAACTTCCGGCTGTGCAGTTCAATAAGAAGTCCTATGCAGAGGCGAAAAAGTGGATAGAAGAGGCTGGTGGTTCCTGGCAAGGTGGTAAGATTCAAGGGTTCACATTTCCTTTCAATCCTGAACGGGTATTTTCTATCCTTAAAGAAGGTAAGCGATGCGATTTGCAAAAAGATTTTCAATTCTTTGAAACGCCTGCTGATATTGCAGACTGGTTGGTTATGCTTGTTGGAGGAATACATGATGCTGATACAGTTTTGGAACCGAGTGCCGGCCGTGGTTCGCTTATAAGGGCTGTTCACCGGGCGTGTCCTTCCGTTATGGTTGAGTGCTATGAACTGATGCCGGAGAATCGGGAGTTTCTCTGTTCTATGCCTAATGTTATATTGCTTGGTGAGGATTTCACAAAAGATAACACTGGAAGCTATAGTAAGATTATCGCCAATCCACCATTTTCCGGAAATCAAGACATAGATCACGTCTGGATGATGTACAAAAGACTTGAGGAAGGGGGTACACTTGCAGCTATTACCAGTCCGCACTGGAAGTTTGCTTCAGAAAAAAAGTGTATTGATTTTCGGAATTGGTTGGAAGAAATACACGGACAGGTGTTTGAAATCGGAGCAGGGGAATTTAAAAATAGTGGAACGGCCATAAGTACCATGGCTATCGTTATTAAGAAATAATTCAAATCAATAAAAATATGAAACAAGATATAGAAGTAGCGTCAAGAATTGAACGTGATAAAGTTATACAAGAGCTTCATGTTGCCTATAAAATTCATAAAGACCAGAAACACTACATAATATCCAGTGCAATAATTCAAAAATATTCTGTCCCTCTTTTTAAGGCTGGTGCAGAATGGCAGGCTAAGCAATCACCGTGGATAAATGTTGAGGAACCAGTTCCGGAAGAAGGTCAGATGGTATTCGCATTGACACAACGTGAAGGTATATTCTATATTCACCAAGAAACATTTTATAGGGCAAAATATCTTGATGGTTATGGGAAGTGGATTCATGGAAACAGTAGAGTATTAGCATGGATGCCAATACCTTCTTTCGATGAAATACTCGAAGCAAACAAGGATGTGTTACAACGGATTAAAGGAAATGGAGATTAACGTATAACTGAATAGATATGAGTGAATTAACGAATGAACAAGAAGCCCAAAAACTTGCCAAGAAAATAAAAAGGTGTTTGGATTCTATACCTGATAAGTTTACAGTAGTAATTACTAATTCCACTATTCAGGTGTGTAGTAAAGATGAATTTGAGGAATATTTCCAAAAAGAAGGAGATATTGATAACCCTCCAAGTATAGCTTATGAAACATTTAATAGGGGTAATATTTGCGGATGCGATTCTCAACTTTAACGTAAAACCTGTATAGAAGGGAACAATAATATGGCAAAAATTTATGTAGCAAGTAGTTGGAGAAACTCATATCAACTGGATGTTGTATCGTTTCTCAGAAATGAAGGTCACGAAGTATATGACTTTAAAAATCCCCCTCATGGCAATGGTGGTTTCCAATGGTCTGCTATAGACCCTAATTGGCAGTACTGGACAACAGCGCAATATAGAGAAGCCCTCAATCATCCGATTGCACAAAAAGGATTTGATTCAGATTTCAATGGTATGCAGTGGGCAGATGTTTGCGTTATGGTTCTCCCTTGTGGTCGGTCGGCTAACACAGAGGCCGGATGGATGAAGGGTGCAGGTAAAAGGGTGATGGTTTACTCCCCCAAAAAGGAAGAACCTGAACTTATGTATAAGATATACGACTTCATAAGTGACAGTATGTTCAGAATCAATGATGAGATTAATAGAGTATATTCTGAAAACCAAGATGCAGATACTTCGGGTAATTCCGAGGAAATGGAAGAGCGTTTTTGTCTTGTACTCGAACACGCCACTATGGGAAGTATGAGCCGTTCTAATTATGATTTAGAAACAATGAAATCTGTCATTGATGATGCACAGCAAAATCATTATTATGGGGTTGTTAAGTCTGATTTAGAACAACTAATCAAAGATGGTGGTACAATTGATGATTTGAAGGAGTATATCAAACGATTAGAGTAAAACAAGATAGAAAGGAATCAAATGAAAGTAAAAATAAGAAAGACAGGTGAGGTAGTAGATATAATAACTTACTCCGGTCATACATACAGAAGTGATATTGATGTTGTGTCCTATATTGACAGCAAAGGTAATGAATGTGTTGATATGAAGATGAATCGTTTTTGGGACTTTGAGGACGTAGAAGAATGTAATTTATCTACAAAAGAAAGCCTTATTGATTGGGAAGAAAGACGTTTCCAGCTTGTAAAAGCTGCAATGCAGGGAAATTTACCACAAACTGTATTTGACAAAGAAACATTTTGCAAATATTGCATTGCAGTCGCCAATGAAATGATTAATCAACTTAATTCATAATAAGATAAAAATGAGCTAAAGTATGACTCGTAACCAATTCATCCATTATGCATATCGACATAGTGAAATTATCATCTACCATCAAAAGCATCCTGAAGTTGATATAGAGTGTATGCTGATTGGTGTTGATTTCGACAATGAATTGTTTCATTTAGTTCCAATAGATCAGTATTTATATGAAGATAGGTCGTATTGGCTTCCTTATACATCGTGCGACAAACTGTTTAAGAAGCCAAAGATGAAGATAGTGAGGAGTGATAGAACTATAGTAACAAAGTAACTAAAAATAATAAAGATAGATAGCAATGAACTTTGCTCACCTTATAAATGAAAAATAGTAATTAACCCTTTTAATGATACGACCAAAGCATTACAATTATCACAACCGATCCCAACAGTGCGAAAACTGTATCCTATTGTTGTGATTAGCTTTCAAATTAGTATATTTAACATCTCCGGGTCTAAAAAGGATTCCGGAGATTTTTTGTTTAACTATAAACGATATGTGATTATGGCAAAGTTTAATGATGAAATGATTCAGCAGTGCTCAGATTGGGTTCGTGAAAACGGGCTCATGGACTACGGAGGAGCGAAGTTAAAGGACTTCTGTAAGCATTTCGGCATAGATGCACAGACTTATTATAATTGGATGGAAAATTCGGACTTTTCGAATGCTATAAAAAAGGCAAAAGATGATTTCAAAAACGGTCTTGAGCGTGGTATCGTATCGTCTATGGCTAATGCTGCCATTGGCTATGAATACGAACAGACATCAAAGGAGTATTATATGGACGGTAAGAAGAAGAAACTTAAAAAGGAGGTGAAGAAAAACATTCGTGTTGAGCCGAATGTAGGTGCCGGTATCTTCCTTTTAACGAATTTAGCTCCGGACAGATGGAAGAACAAGCAGAATACTGAGCATTCAGGTGAGATTTCGACAGGACTTAATATCATTGTTTCCAATGATGAAGATGCTAATTTAATAGAACAACTTAAAAATAAGGAATAAATGATTGTTGTTAAGGTATACAGAGAGAGTTTGAAAGCCTATCTTTCAGGTGTTAGAACGATAGCTAACCGGGGAGGAACGAGATCCGGAAAAACATATTCTATTGTATCCTTACTTGTGTCTATTGCTGTCGGTAGTAAAAATGCGAAGGATATAAATATTGTATCTGAGAGCATGCCCCATTTAAAAAGAGGAGCATTAAAAGATATTGATGATATTTTGTCTAATGAGGGACTTTTAAAAGACAGAGATTTTAAATTGAATTCTACTGATCATCAATATACGTTCAATAGTGGTAGTAGTATACGTTTTTTTTCGGTTGATGATTGGGGTAAGGTGAAAGGCGGGAGAAGGGATATATTATTTATTAACGAATGTAACCGTATTCCATATGAGACATATAGGCAATTGTCTGTCCGTACAAGAGAATGCGTATTTCTTGATTGGAATCCAGATTGTGAATTTTGGTATGAATTAAAGGGAGTACAAGTTAAGAACAATACTATAGAAGTACATTCTACATATAAAGACAACCCTTTCAATACTCCACAGCAAATTTCAGAAATAGAATCTCATAAGGACGATGAAAATTGGTGGAGGGTTTACGGGCTTGGATTAACAGGCCGTTCTGTTGGCATTATATATTCAAGATGGAGGCAAGTAGATGAAATTCCTGAAAGTGCAAAGATGATAGCCAGGGGATTGGACTTTGGATTTACAACAGATCCTACAGCAATAGTTGATGTTTATCAGTATGATGGAAAACTATGGGTACATGAATCATGTTATGAAAAAGGCTTGACTAATGATATGATTGCAGATCGGCTTCGGGATAAAGATTGTGATATTGTGGCTGATTCTGCTGAGCAGAAGTCTATTCGTGAAATATATAACTACGGAATCAGGAAGATAGAGCCGGCAAAAAAAGGTCAAGATTCTATTCGAAATGGAATTCAGATACTACAACGTTATGAGATATGTGTTACAAAGTCAAGCCTTAATCTAATATACGAACTTAGAAATTACAAGTGGAAGGAGGATAAAATTACAGGTGAATTAAGAAATGAGCCTATTGATAACAATAATCATGCATTAGATGCATTGCGTTATGTAGCACTCAATAAATTATCTGAGAATTCAAGACCAAGAGGTATTAGAGTACATAATTAGAAAAAATAGAGCTTTTTATTTGATTATTTGATTTTTAGTTTATATATTTGTGCGTGCAATAAAGTGTTATTGTATAGCTGATTATTTAGTTTTATTAAATAATTAGTTTAATCAAATTGTAATTTATTGAAAAGGGTGAAGGGTTGACCCTGAGATATAACATATTAATAACTTTAATTTTTAAAAGTATGATTTGTACATGTCCAGCGGCACCAGCTTTGCCCGATATTCCAGAAGTTATCTGTGCCGAGTCATTAGGCCAGATTCAAAAAGTAGCTTTCCAACGTCTTTATAAAGATGATGGAACAAGAAACAGTTTCACCGGAACCGGTGAATCGGCGATGCCAATTACTGCACTTGCGTCTTGGACTCCATTATTGTCCGCAAATGACTCCACTAAAATTGTGATTTCCCCTTATGTTGAAGCACCGACAGCAGAAGCCGGAGCCGCACGTACATTCGGTGGTGGTAATGAAACGCTTGGGGGTGTTGAAAAAATTATAGGACGTGAACCCACTCCGTTTACAGGAGTTATTCGTGAAGTTTCACAGTCTGTAATTAAGGCACTCAAAGAGTTGCAATGCGAAAGTCAGGCCGGAAATTTAGGTGTTTACCTATTTGACGGAAACGGTGCTGTTGGCGCAGATCGTGATGAAACAGTGGAGACTACTTATTACCCGATTCCTATTCGATCTCTTTTCATTGGGGATAAGACATTAGGTGGATTGGAAGCTCCAGACAGTAATGCCATCCAGTGGTCTTTCTTACCTAATTGGTCTGATAACCTCGCTATTATTGCACCTGACTTTAACCCCTTGACGGATCTTAGAGTTGCTAAAAAATGAAAGCAAAGACAACATCAGTTACACTAAGATGTGATTCGTTGAATATCGAGAAAGAATTTGAAATTACCCATGCCGAAAAGCTGTTGAGAATGCAGAATAATGGCGGATGGTATTTACCTGCAAATTCCAATTTAAAGTTTGACCAAAAAAATGGGTTTATCAATCGATCAAATAAAAAGGGAAATAACGGAACCACGGAAAAGGGGAACGATATCGAGGGCAATAATCCAGCAAAACCGGATTAAGTTCCACGCTCAGACCTACGCCACTCCGATTATAACTCAGCCTGTTACGGACTTTCTTGCGATGGTTCGTAACAGGCTTCCGCACGATAAATTCAAGATCTTTGAAAATCTGTTCCGTTATCCTCTTCGCACGAATGAGGTAACGTCTATTTGCTTTGACAAGCTTTCCCGGATATTTGACGGTCGCAATCCTGCATTTAACTATCAATTCCTTAACAGTGAGCAACGGGATGATTGGGAATATTACCGTCAAGACGTATTGCATGAGCCGGAAGTGTGGAGTAAAAAGGGATGGGAGTTTTTCAAGACGGAAATAAACAGTATTCTTATTGTTGATTTACCGGCAGAGCAATTACCGAATGACTATCCGCAACCGTATTTTTATTGGTTACCGATTGATAGTGTTATTACCTATGAGGCAAATCCTACTACCGGAATCATGGACTTTATCATATTCCGTCAAGATTTTGGCCGAATTGCTGTTATCGACAGGGACAGTTACCGTGTATTCAGGGAAGAGAAAGGAAACATAGGTGAATTGCTTGTTGAGAATCCTCACGATTTAGGTTACTGCCCCGCAAGATTCTTTTGGGATGATCCGGTAAACTTAAGAGAACCTGACATAAAACAGAGTCCTTTAACGAAAGAATTAGAGGCGTTAGATTGGTTCCTGTTCTTTCACATCAGCAAAAGGCATCTTGATATGTATGGGGCTTATCCCATCTATTCAGGGTATGAACAGGCTTGTGATTTCAGTAATGCTAAAAATGGGGATTATTGCGATGGTGGCTTCTTGAAAAATAAAGAAGGTTATTATTTGTTTGATCAATTCGGGATAGATCTTCTTAGGTGTCCTAAATGCGGAAACAAGCGTATTATAGGTGCCGGATCTTTCGTAGAGATACCTGTCCCGGATGGTGACAAACAGCCAGATCTCCGTAATCCCGTTCAGATGCTTTCAGTTGATCGTTCAAGTTTGGATTATAACGTTGAGGAAGAAAAAAGACTACGTGATGATATCATAACGGCAGTTGTCGGACAGAATGAAGAAGTAACCCAGCGTGAAGCATTCAATGAACAGCAGGTAAAAGCCGCATTTGAGAGTCAAAGTACGGTATTAAACCGAGTGAAAAAAGGCTTTGAAGCCGCCCAACAGTTCGTCGATGAAACTGTTTGCCGTTTGCGTTACGGCAATATGTTTGTTTCTGCGAAAATCAACTACGGTACTGAATTTTACTTGTATGATGCTAACGAATTGCGTCAACGGTATAAATCAGCAAAAGAAGCAGGTGCGAGTGAGGGAGAATTGGATGCATTGCAAAATCAGATCATAGAGACAGAATACAGGCACAATCCTACACAGATGCAGCGAATGTTGATATTGTCCGAATTGGAACCTTATCGGCATTTGACCCGTCAAGAGATTTTAGATCTCTATGGGAAGAATTTGATTAGTGAGGACGAACTTCGTGTCAAGTTGAATTTTGCAAGCTATGTACGCCGATTTGAAAGGGAGAATATGAATATTCTTGAATTCGGCACACAGGTGCCTTTCGACAAAAAGATCTCAGTAATAACTAATAAATTTTTTGATTATGCTCGTGAAAACAGGAGTCAACGGGGAGACTAAAGACGTGTCTATTTTTGACGTTACCCCGGAAAATTACATTGTTCCCGCAGGAGAAGAACATTTGTACCACTGCCTTATCGAAGTTAGAAAGTTCGATTCAGATACAGGCAAGAGATTGAGTACACCACGTGTTCAAGTATTCGGTAAAAAAGCTTACGAAGAGGGTGTTTATCATAACTTGAAAAAGCATGGTCACACCATTACGGTATTGCACGATCCGAACGAATACTTGGCTGCGAAGAAAGCTGAGGAAGCTGCAAAAGCCGAAGAAAACGCTAAAAAGAAAGCTGAAGAAGAACAGCGTAAAGCGGAGGAGGAAGCAAGAATTGAAGAAGAGCGGAAAAAGGCAGAAAAGGAAGCTTTGAAAGCGGAGATTTTTGCTGAATTGAAAGAGTCTGGTATTATTCCGGAAGCTAAGAAACCGGGTAGACCTAAAAAGGAATCTGCTGAAGAAGTAGAGGAATAATAGTATTAACCATAAATGATTAAAGGGTAAAATCATGGCATTAACAATAGAAGTTTTAAAAGCGAATTCGGTATTGTCCGGGTTAAGTGACGAACAGTTGGCGGCTATCACAACCTTGTCTGTAAACGATGAAAATAGTGTGATAGCTCAAAAAACGGGTAAGATATACGGTGATTTGGATGCGGATATTTTGTCTGTTACCGGGATTGCAAAGAATGGTACAGAAAAAACGTATGATTACGCGAAAAGAGTGCTTGGTGAATTCAAGACAAAGGCCGAAAGTGCGGTACAGCTACAGGGTACTATTGATACGCTGACGAAAGAAAAATCGCGTTTGGAAAAAGCCATTCAAGATGGTGCTTCTGATGCGGAGACTGCTAAAGCTCTCAAACAGGCAAAAGCAGATCTCGACGCAATTACAGGGCAATACAATGAGCTTAACGCTAAGTTCCAGAATGCTGAACAAAAGCATCAAAAAGAACTGTTCGGAATCCGTGTGGAATCAACGTTACAATCTGCAACGGCTAATTTGAAATTCAAACCGGAGCTTCCTGGAAGCGTAACTAAGGTATTGCTTAATCAGGTTACGGAGAAGATTAAGAACATGCACCCGGAACTGATCGATGATGGGAAAGGCGGTCAGATAATTGCGTTTAAGGATGAAAATGGCGCAGTTATGCGTAATCCAAACAACCAGTTAAATCCGTACACTGCGGATGAATTGATTCAACGTGAATTGGAAACAATGGGAGTGCTGGATAAGGGTAGACAGCAATCCGGAGGTGGTACACAACAACCGGCAGGTGGTTCTGGTACCGGCGGTACTGTTATTGACGTTACAGGAGCAAAGACAAGGGCACAGGCATATGATATGATTGCTTCCAGTCTTATGGCACAAGGATTGACTAATGGTTCGAAAGAATTTCAGTCAGGTATGGATCAGGCATGGAAAGAAAATAATATTTCTTCTCTGCCGGAAAAATAAAGAAAACAGAAGGGTAAAGGGTCAACCCGGTATTTATAACTTAAAAATTATTTGATTATGAGTTTAATTGCAACCAGATTACAAAATTGGCGTGTTGAAGATCCCGAATTTGACCGGAATATGACCCGCCCGTGCGAATATGGAGCATTGGATTTTTTTGTTGAACAGACCGATGCACGTAATTCGATTATTAACCCCCGATTACGCGAACGTGCATTCGCTTCTATCGGTAATACCGTACAGATTCCTGTCATTAACTATGATGAAAATGTACAAGTGTCTAATGTCCGGTCATGCGTAATCGGAGATAACGAAAATACTTCTGCACTGTATACCGTTACATGGGCTACTTACGCGGTAGGATTTACGATGGTTCCGGCTGCTTATACGAACAATGAGATCAGTTACGAACATGACTGGCTCCGCAAAATGGAGAAAATCAGCCGTGCTATGGCTAATGCTCTTGATTCGGCAGCAGTTGCCCAGTTGGAAGCTCAAAAGACGCAGGTGTTCAAATCTAAGCTGAATTATACCGTAACCGGTAACGTGATTGAGGTACCTACTCAGATGTCTACTGAAATCTTAGGTGACATTAATCCTATGATGAGAGCTAACTGCTATCCTGAACAGATTCATGTGATCGGAAATGCTGGTGTTGATGCGCTTATCCGTAAGCTGGCTCAACATGGTATTTACAACGACGTTAACAAACGGATGGAATACGATAACAAAGTAATCCATTATACTAACAACGTTGTTGACGAATCGGGTAAAATGGGTACGTTGTTCGCGGTAGTTGATGGAAATGTCGGAGTACTTACCCGTGTTGACCGTGAAGCGTTACGCCGTGCACGTTCTAATTTCCATGAATGGGATGTAGTGCGTATTCCGTTTGTAGATCTTCCGGTAGGATCTCATTACTACACAGAAGTAGGAGATCAGTCTAAAATGTGGGGTGATGCAACAGCAGATTTGAACTGCGGCATTAAGGAATTCTTCGGATTCTCTGTTGATGTAGCATTCCTGGTAGCATACAACAGCAATCCTGCAACTATTGCTAACCCGATCATTAAGGCTGAAATTGCTGCACGTGCAGACAATACTCCTTTGGGTATGCCTGTATACGTGACAAACGCAAGCCAGTTTCCGACAGGTGCTTAAGTAAAGTTGGTATAAATTCATGTAAAAGAGGATGGGGAGTGTCCTCATCCTCTTATTTATTTTTGAGCATATGTATAGGTTAAAAGAAATAGAAGAAGCATTATTCAACGTTGTAGGATGGCAACAGTCCATCAATCCCGAACAGCACATTGAGGAGTCATTGACTTATACGGATAGTGGGTTGTTTTTTCAGAACGCCCATCCACTTGTTACTCTCAATAATATATCGGCCATAATACCGGATGATTGGGGTTATCAATATCCTAAATGGAATATGATTTTGCCTTATAAGAAGGGTGATATCGTATCTCATAATGACATGCTGTGGGTTGCTAAAATGGGAAATACCAATCAGGAACCTGCTGTTAGCGACTTTAACGGTGACTTTAGTCGTGATTATGGAAATCCTTTCTGGCAACCTTTCAATATGCTATCCAGTTATCTTGAAAATCTGACAATAAACGGTATAGACACCGTTGTGCAGACCTTTACTCAAATGAAAGGTTTGGATAAAGAGACGAAAAATTTGTTGGAAAGACGTACCTTTTTTGATGGTGCAGGACGTATACGTGCTACTTTGCTGAATTCTCATAAGCTTGTAGGAATGGAAATTGTTCCGGTCAGATCTATGGGGGTAACTGCTAAAATAGAACGTATAGGTCTTCAAATGACCGGTGGTACCGGACTAATCAAGATGTATCTATTCCATAGTTCGCAGATAGAACCGATTCGGACTTTTTATCTGAATTTTAATGTCACGAATGGTGGGTTCCAATGGTTCCCATTAAAAGATTGTTATCTGCCGTATATCAGTGACGGAAACAACTCCGGAGGTGCTTGGTATCTGGTGTATAATCAAGACGAATTACCACGTGGAATGGAAGCTATCAATGTTTCAAAGGATTGGAGCCGTGAACCTTGTGGTACATGTAACATCGGTAACGTGGAGACGTGGAGACAGATAACTAAGTACATGCAGATATCTCCATTTATGTATAATGCGCCTTCCACCTTTGAGGAATACCCGGAATTGTGGGATATTGCCGGAAACATCTATACCAATACGCTGAATTATGGTATTAATTGCGAGATAACGGTTGGCTGTGATCTTACAGATTTTATCATATCACAACGCCAGATATTTCAGACAGTGATACAAAGACAGGTAGCCGCAATTGCATTACGAACAATGGCTATGAATCCGGATGTACGCGTAAATCGTAATCAGTCCAACGTGTCCCGTATGGATATTCTTTATGAACTTGATGGGAATACGCAGGGTAGGCCGGGTGGATTAGGCTACGATTTAAAGAAGGCTTATGAAGCACTCAGTTTAGATACACAGGGATTAGATAGAATTTGCTTGTCATGTAATAATCACGGGGTTCGTTATCGTACAGCATAATGGCGGGATTGCAGTCCATAATAGACTTGAAGAATCGGGTGATTACCTTTAATGAGGGGTTGGTTTCCGGTATGTATATCCAAAGGATAATTATGGATAACGAAGCCTATATAGTTGATCTGAATGCACAAGACCAGTTGTACGAAGAAGGTATTAACCGGCTTGGGGTGAGTATTATGGATTATGCACCATACCGGCCGTTGACGATAGCGATTAAGGAACAAAAGGGACAGCCTACCAATCGGGTAACATTACGTGATACAGGGAATTTTGAGAGTAGCTTTTATTTGGAAGTTAGCGACAAACAATTTGAAGTAAAAGCTTCTGACTGGAAAACTGAAACATTGATAAAGAAATACGGCCGTCAGATTCTCGGTCTTACTGATGACAATATATCAAGCCTTATCTGGGATTACATTTATCCGGATCTCATAGAAAAGGCAAGGGAAGTAATTTTAAATAAATAAAAATGGAACGTGTACCAGTACCAAAGAATCCGGAATTATTCGATAAAGTAATAGCGAATATACAGAAAGGATTAGCAGATAATCTTCCGTGGTTAAATCATAGCTTTGGCCGTGCCGAACGTCTTGTTAAGTCCATCAACGGAAAGAAATATTATACGCCTAATGTATATGCAGGTGGCAATGATTATATCCTGATTGCACCGGATGATAAAGTATTGGGTAACTTTTCATTTTTTGTACTTGATGATCCTCAGGATGTAGATTGGATTACCGGAAGACAATCGGATTATAATGTTCAATTTTCGCTTATTGTATGGGTGGATATGCGTAGGGTTACCAATGAGGCTGATAATCGAAATACGGAAGCTGTAAAGCTTCAAATCATGCGTGCATTGAACGGTGGTTTCTGGCTTAAATCAGGAAGTATTAAGATTAACCGTATATACGAACGTGCGGAGAATGTATTTAAAGGATTCACCTTTGACGAACTGGATAATCAATTTCTGATGCATCCCTTTACCGGATTCAGATTCGAAGGCGTGATGGCGGTTAAAGAAACATGTTATAATCAATAATAAATGAGTATGCAGGATTTTTTAGGTTATATGGTTATTGTCGCACTGTTGGCGGCATTTATTCTCCTATTGTTACGTAAATGGAGAGTTATTGAGTGGATGCAGGTTCACGGTAATGATTTCTTCTCAGAGATGGCATTATGCAACTTTTGTCTTTCTTGGTGGGTATCTGTTTTCCTATCTCTTATTTGTGTGGTTATAACGGGTGATTTAACATTATTGTTAATCCCTTTTTGTTCAACGCCTTTAACTACTAAATATCTGATATGAGAAAGATTGCGATTGCGAAGCATAAGGTTGAGTTATATGACAGTATTGATGAATTACCAATCGTCAGATTTCATAAGTACAATAAGATGCTTCTTATAGATGCCGGAGTAGGTTCGGATCTCAGTGATTGGGATGCACATATGGAAAAGGTGGTAAGGTACTGCCGTTTAAACCAGCCGGATAAGGCTGAAAAGGAGATAGGGAACATCAGGCAGAACATCTATTTCATACAATCAGAAATAAGCCCGAAACATTTGGCTTTTGCTACATTGGTAAAAAGCATCGACGGAAAACCGGTTGATGACTTAACCGATGATGGATTAAGAAAAGTACTGGATCTGTTTGCAGAAGCAAGCCACAAGGAATTGACCGACCATATGGAATCGGTCAAAAAAAAAATAGATGAAGAGATGATGTTGTATTTCCCTTTGCTATTTGATGATTCTACCGTGAAAGAGTATTATGATCTTTTGAGGGAAAGAACAATGTTGATGTTGAACAGTACTATCGATGGGGTTGATAAAAGTGATGAAATCGATGATCTGACCGGTCAACTGATCACTTATACCAATCCTCAGTCCTTTTCCGGTACAGATAGCGTAGAAATACAGTATGATCGACAATTTGAAAACATGTGTTTGTTGATAGCACAGCATTTACATGTCAATGTGAAGAAGTATACGGTGCTTGAGTATTACAATGCATTTGAGTTTGTCAAAAAATCGTTGAAGTCAAAAAATAAGTCAAAATAAGATGGCAGATAATAATAATCCGATAAAATACAGTGACTTAATAAAACCAGATAATTCCATAAATGATCTTATAGATCAGTTGGAAGAATTGAAAGGGGTATATGAGTCCGCTCTTGCAAAGGTGAAAAAAGAAGCGGAACAACTTAGTAATTCCCTTAAAAAAGTATCTGGTGCAACAAAAGAGGGACGTGAAACGATTCGTAGGGCTTCTGAGGATGCAGAAAGGTTATCTAATTCACAATCCGAACTTACTAAGTCTTTGAATGCTACAACAAAGGAGTTGAATCTGTTGAAGTCAGTTCAGCAACAACAGAATTCGATTAGTAAATCGGCTGAAAATTCTAATAAGTCATTAGGTGCTTCTTATGAAAGTCTGAATTCGGATGCTGATAAATTAACCCGTTCTATTGATGAATTATATACCGCATTATCAGATGTAGAAAAGACGAATTATGATGCGTTTATAAAGCGTAGTGAAAACGGAATGGTTTCATATTCGGATGTGATGAATAAAGCTTCTTCCAATGTTTCCCGACTATCATCTATTTCTGATCAACTGAATGCGTCTTTTGATTCTGGAAATCTGAGTATAGAAGATTACCGTTCTGTTATGGAAAGGGTAAATGCCGGCCTGCAAAAAGCTAATTCGGTAATGAATCAATTCCAGGAATCGCAAAAGGGCGTCTATGATGAAAACGGAAGATTGCAGGAGTCTTTCTATGGTCTTGATACGAATGTGCAAAACTTGTTCAGGAATCTCATTGAGCTTCAGCAGGAGCAAGTGAATACCAAATCTTCATTAAAGGAATTAAACAAAGAGTATGATTCTGGGAAAATTTCTGAGAGTGAATTCATAGAAAGGGCGGCTGCGCTTACTTCTGTAATGGATGGTCAAAAAGATGCCATAAAGAAAACTCAGACTCAGATAAAACTTCTTAACCAGTTGAATACAAGTGCTGCGGGAAGCTATGAACATTTAAGTGCGCAGTACGGACTGAACAAGATAGCTCTTAACGGGATGTCTGATGAATACCGGAAAAGCACGGAAGAAGGGCGTAAGCTGGTTGCCGAGACGGATGCATTATATCAGGAAATGAAGAGACTACAGGAAGAGACAGGAAAGACATCTCTTAATGTCGGTAATTATTCTGCGGATGCGCAAAAGTTGACAACACAAATTGAGAATCAAACCAAGCAGTTAGCATTATTGCGTCTTGAGGGCAAACAAAACACGGAAGAATACCAACGGTTATCGAGAGAAACAGGCATTTTAAAGGATGCTCTTAAAGACGCCACAGCAGAAGTTAATAATATGGCTTCCGACACTTCTAACTTGGATGCAGTGTTAGGTGCTGCCAGTGCTGCTTCCGGTGGGTTTTCTGCCTATACCGGTATAATGGAGTTAGCCGGTGTTGAGAGTGAAAATGTGGAAAAAGCACAAAAGAAATTACAAGCTGCAATAGCTGTAACAACCGGGGTGCAAGCCATACAAAATGCCGTGCAGAAACAATCCGCATTAATGCTCGGAATATCCCGATTGCAACAAACAGCCTTAACGAAGGCTAAAGTATATGATCGTCTTGTAACTATACAGGGTACTAAGGCTACCATATCCGCAACTGTCGCTCAGAAGGCATTCAATCTAATAGCCAATGCCAATCCTTATGTTCTTTTAGCTACTGCGTTAGTAACCGTTGTGGGGGCATTAACCCTTTTCTCTATGGGAACAAAGGATGCTGCGGAAGAACAAAAAAGGCTCAATGAATACCAATTGCAATATATTGAACTTCTTAAGAAGGAGGGTGAAGAGATAAACCGGGAAGGTAATGAACGTATTGCTCAATTGGAAAGAGAATTGAAGGTTGCTAAAGCTCGTAATGCTGGATTTAATGAAACACAGGAGATTGAAGAGAAGATACATGCAGAACGTGTAAAGAATAATAATAATGACTTAAATACATATTCTAAGATATTAGATGCATTAGATGAAAATAGGGAAAAGCTTAAATTAGCTCGGAAAGAACTTGAAGGATTGTATGAAAAACAAAGTAAAGGAGTATCGAATACTTTCATTGATATAGATGGAAAAAGAGTTCAGAAAAGTGTTGATGATGCAATAGGGATCATAAAAGGAAGAGTTGACGGTTTGGAGGCGTCAATAAATCTGGCTGTTAATATAAAAATAGAGGGTGAGGACTTAGTAGCCGAAGCTAAAGAAATGGCAGAGCAGAAAAAGCAAGAAACTCAGAATATCGTTAAACAAGAAACCGATATCTTACGAAAAGCAGAGGACGTTCGGATTTCCTTAATTAAAAATTCGTTCGACCAACAAAGAGCGCAACGAAAAGCTGCCAATGCTCGTACGATTGCAGATATAAAATATCAGTTGGAGACGGACTCGAATTTGACCATCAAAGCCCGCAAAGCTTTGAACAGCCAAATCGTTGCTTTACAGGAACAATTGATGGTAGATATGGCCGATATTGACAAGCAGCAAAATGCATCTGAATTGGCAGCGATTAGATTAACGGAAGATGCCAAGATTGCATTAATGGAAGAGGGTGCGGATAAGCAAAGAGAACAATTGAAAGTATCTTACGAAAGACAGATACAGGATCTTACCAACAGTTTGAACACTGAAAGGGATTCATTGACAGAAACACAAAAAAATGAGATGGAAGCCCGTTTAGGGTATCTTCGTGACCAATACACAAAGGATCTTAATCAATTGGAAGATCAGATAACATCAGATATGTTACAAAAAGAATCTGACCGGATACAATTAGAATTGGAAGCTGTAGAGGAAGGTTCTGAAAAGGAAATCGATTTGCGTATTAAACTTTTGCATAACCAACGCAAAATAGAATTGGCACAAAATAGGTTATTGTCGAAAGAAATGAGACAAAACGAAGCTGATATAAATGCTAAGTATGATGCTCAGATTGTAAAAGAATTAAAAGCTTTTGGCATGGATAAGATTTCTTTGAACAATGAGCTTGCTGTATCTGAAATCAATGCTTTGGAGATATCCGAGAAGGAAAAAACAAAATTAATTCTCGAAGAAACGAAGAAAAGGTTAAAGGCTGAATTAGCGTTGGAGACAAGACCTGATGGTACACTAACAGAGAGAGGGAAGATTATAGCAAATCAGATAAAGGAAATTGATAATGATATAGCGAAGGCGTCCAAACCTTCAAATATCTATGAGCTTTTCGGATTGAATTTAACTTCAGAACAAGAACAGGCTATCAGTACAGCCGCACAATATGCTATAGACGCTATAAATTCAATTGCGGATGCAAAGGTTCAAGCGGCTGAAAGGGCTGTTGAAGCGGCAGACCGTGAGGTTGAAGCTGCTCAAAACGCATTAGAAGCGGAACGGGAAGCCCGTGCAAATGGATATGCAAATAATGTTGAGCAGGCTCAGAAAGAGTTAGATTTAGCGAAAAAGAATCAAGAAAAAGCCTTGAAAGAGCAGGAAAAAGCACAAAAGAAGCAGGAAGCGATAAACAGTCTGGTACAAGCAAGTAACCTTGTAACTGCGAGTGCAGAAATATTCAAGTCTTTTGCCGGTATTGGGCCGTGGGGTATCCCGGCTGCAATTGCTATGATCGCTACCATGTGGGGCGCTTTTGCTGCTGCAAAGATAAAAGCTTCCCAACTGACTAAGGGTAGTGAAGAAAAGTATGGTGAAGGTACTGTAGAATTGCTACAGGGAGGTTCCCATCAGTCAGGAAATGATATTGATCTGGGAACTAAGCCGGACGGTACCCGTAGACGTGCTGAAGGTGGTGAATTCTTTGCCGTTATCAATAAGAGAAATTCACGTCGTTTCCGTCAAGTGATCCCGGATGTTATAAAGTCCCTAAACAACGGAACATTTACAGATAAGTATTTAGCCGCATATGATGGTGTAAATAACATCTCTGTCAATTTGAAAGAGAAAAATAATGATTTGAATGATATTAGAAACGATATCCGGGAAATCAAAAACAGGGAACGTACATATCGTGATGCGAATGGGGATACTATTATTACTTATAGAAACTTGAAAAGGAGAATAAAATCATGAATCCATTATATTTATTTTATTTGATAAATAAAGACGTATTCCTTCCGGATATGGAGGAGACACACTACAAATATAAGTTAGATGCAAGTTCGGGAGAGGTATCCCAAAATGAGAATTATAATACAAGTCCTTTGGTGCCTATATCGGATTATACTAAAGTAGTGTTCGATGCAAAGGAGGTTATTGTATGTTTTTACGATTCACAGGAGGAATATATATCCGGCTATTCCGGTAGTAACCTTAATCTTGTACGTCCTAAAAATGCCGTTTCAATGTCATATTGCTATACAGTAAAAGATTGGAATAGTGGTGATGTTTCTATTGAGTTGATGTACAAGGCAAATCCGATATTCAAAGATGATTTGGCAAAAACATATTCCAAAGAATCGGGACAGGAATTCTTTCGTGAGGGTCTGAACGGTGAAGTAAGATTCATGTGCAGGGATTACTATTATATCCTCAGACAACCTTTTGATACTATTTACTACTTTGACATATACCGGAGCAATGACGGTGGGCGTACATTTGAAAGTTACGTCAAGACAAAATTCATGAGAACGGATTGTACCATTAACATAGCTGATCTTTCGATTAGTGTTAAGCCGGAATACAACGATTCTTACACAGATTTGCTTAACGGGTGGGAAAGGGAGTATGATTTGGTTAAGTTGAATCCGGCACTTGAAAAAATATCCCTGTACAGACGTGGAATTTTGCAGATATATGTGGCCGGAGACGATAAGGTTTCATGTGCACTCTCTGGGGTGTTCTGGGAACAGGATGCAGATGTCGTGACTAATTCAGACGAACTTGTGAATAAGTATTACTTCCGGGAAGCTGGTGTTAATTTCATCAATATTAATGTTACAGGAGAGAATCTTGCACCTAACTTGCAAGGAAATTATACGGCTACATTTGCGTATAATGCAACAAAAGAAGATTATGCAAAAGCCATGTATACGCTTCCGAATAATAGAGCATACATACAACCCGTGGTAGCCGATATTAATTATTACAAATTCTGTTTGTTTGATGGGGTAACAGGTCAAGCAATGGGGATCTCACAAATGGTATTAAGCCCCGATCCTACATATGTGGACGAACTCACTTTTACCAATTATTATCTGCCATCCCAAATAATAGGTTATGGATATGCGAGCAGAAAACGATTCTATACAAGGTATGTGACAGCTTCAAATTCTATAGGCTCTATACCGATTGAGGTTGCTGAAGTACATAACAAGCCATCCGATGATATGACGTCTACACCGGGTTCATACCCGTATATAGTATCATATTCTTTCAGTACTTTCCGTGTGTCTAATATCTTTAAGCAGGAGCCGTCTGAATGGGGACAAAACGGAAGGGGAGAATATTATTATCCTCCTACAGATATTGCACCTTACAAGGCTTATCCTGTCAATCGGGATATGTGGACGGATGATAGTTCTTATTGGTTTATATATGACTTCTCAAAGGATGAGATAGAACCCAGATCACGACTTGAATACACCATGTCCCATGCAATGCCTTTACACTCTGTATTATCTGTTCTTCTTGACAAGGTTGCACCGGGTATTACCTTCAAAAATACAACGGAATACAGTCAGTTCTTTTATGCTGCATCCCGTCCGATTGGTGGTGGGCAACGAAAGGTTTACATGACTCCCAAGTCCAATATTTTGGTGAGTAATTACACTCAGCCGGCGCAAAAGGCTACCATCACTTTGAAAAGCGTATTGGATATGCTGAAGAATGTATATCAATGCTATTGGTATATTGAGGATAACAAGCTGAAAATTGAGCATATTCAGTACTTCCGAAACGGACAGTCATACACCAACCAACCGGGAATAGAACTTGATCTGACAAAGTGGCTTTGCCCGTCCAATGGTCGTTCTTGGGAGACAGGACGTAAGCAATACAAGTTTGAAAAGCTGGATATGCCGGAGCGATATCAATTCTCATGGATGGATGATGTGACAGAGCCTTTTACCGGTTATCCAATTGTCATGAGAAGTAACTTTGTCAAGCAGGATAAAATTGAGGAAATTTCAGTAAATAATTTCTCAACAGATATTGATTACATGATATTGCGTTCTGATGAATTTTCCAAAGATGGATTTACTCTAATGGAGACTATTACACAAGCTGGCCGGGAACGTGTACCAGTTCTTTCTCAATTGATAGATGGTGATGTCTACCAAAACCAGAACGGGTATTTATCTTACTTCTTCTTGCATCCGAATTATTGGGGATATAATTTACCGACAAAAAATGTGAATATCAATAATACAGATATGACATTGCGTTACATATCCCGGCTAAAGAGCCAGGGAGTAAAATTCCCGTTTGACCGTGATATATCTCCTTTGAAATTGATACACACTTCAATAGGGGATGGGAAAGTAGAGAGTATTTCAGTGAATTTAAGTAGTAGAATGCATACAATAGATTTACGCTATGATACAGAATAACAATAACAATTTAAGTGTGCTTCCGTGGTATACCTCCATCAACGATCAGAATCACCGGAAAAGCTATTCATTCGGGGATATATATCCTTTGTTTACTCCTTCGGGCTTTCTGCTGCCTTTTCAGCTAATGAGAGAGTATAGAGATAATCCCATACAGGAAGTCTTATTATACACGAAAAACGGGGTAAAATATGCGGATATAACTTCGGATATGAGTGAAACAGGATTAGAGATTGTTCATTTTCAAGATCTGGGCTATGACGTAATTGTATACCCCGGAATATTCCCGTTGTCCTTAACGATGTATGATGGAATCTATTACGCCCGTATCTATGATGGTAAACAATACTTCTATTCAGAAATGTTCACTGTGGTTCCTGACATTTCATCATATCTGAAAATACAATGGTACGATGTTAATAATCTTGTGTTTGATGCCGGGCAAATAGTATATTCTAATCCCAGATTCAAGAACGTATTGTATTTATGTACGGAGCTTGGAAAGCCGGAATATCCTTTTGAGGAAGAAGGGGAGACGATGGACGGTTATTTTTTTCCGGAAAAACAGATATCAGAAAAAACATACCGTTGTACATTTTTGGCACCTGAGTATCTATGTGACGTTATGAGGCTCATACGGTTAGCGGATTATGTGATTGTGTCAGACAAGTACGGGAGAGTGTACAACTGTGATACATTCTTAGCTACTCCTACATGGCAGACACAAGGTAATCTTGCCAGTGTAGAAGTCGAATTCCAAACTGATACAGTTGTAAAAAAGATATGCAGGGGATACTTGCCTGGCGATGCCGGTGACTATAATTCTGATTTCAATAACGATTTCAATAAAGACTAATTATTAACTTTTTAAATCTTATAAATATGGCAGATTACGCTAAGTTAAAAGATGCGATTACCGAGGTTATAAAGACAAACGGTAATCAGGAGATAACCGGGCAAATTCTTCAAAACACATTGTTGTCTATAGTCAATGTGATTGGTGAGGAAAGGACTTTTGCAGGAGTCGCTATACCAGATACTAATCCGGGGAATCCGGATCAAAATGTTATTTGGGCAGCAACTCAAAAGGGTACATATACCGGATTTGGTAACTATGTACATGATGGTGTAGGTATTGCATTCTTTGGAAATACTTCTTCTGGATGGCAGGCTGTAAAGATGAATGTGGTAGGAGTGGATTCAGATGGAAATCCTATAGATCCTAATAAATATTTGACCAAAGAAAGATTTGAGATATTCAAAGAGGATTTATATGCAAGTCTTACAAATAATACAGATAGTAATGATATTCATGCACAATATGATAATCATGGTAATGTTATATTTGATTATTATGCATCTAAAGAGTCTGTAACCGATCTGAGCAAAAGTATCGGTAGCAAAAAAGATTCTGAATCGAAGGATGGTTCCGTCTGGGGAGAGCTTATCTCATTGTCTAATGATGAATTGGAATTATCACAAGAGATATCCGATCTAAGTGATAAAATGGATAATGCGTTTACTCAGAACGGCTTTATCTGGACGTTTGCAGGTACTAAGGTAGAGATCGTTTTCAAAGACAATGGAAACACTTCTATTGCATTCCCTGAGCAAACAGTCATATCATACGGTAATACCTCTGTTATCTGCGATATGGGTATAAGTATGATAGAAGTTCCCGCAGCTACTAAAAATCTGTACCTCGTATTCAATATTAGCAAAGGGAAAGTGGAGGTTGTCACGGCGCAGAACCAGATGAACGGAACTGTATTACTCGGGTGGATCAGTAACGAAGTAAAGACCGCATTCCTTAAATGCAGCGAGTACACGGTTAATGGTAAATCTATGAATCCGGCTAATTATCTTCTTGCGTCTGACATCGTAGACGGATTAATATCTACTTCTGTGGATAAACCTTTGTCCGCGAATATGGGTAGGATTCTATCTACTCAGAATGGTATGATGGAGGTAATATCCACTAACAAAAGCGTTAACGTAGATTTTAGCGATACTGATATATCCGTCACTATATCTTTACCGCCCGGCCTCTATTTATCATATGGAAATACAAGAATCACAGACTCAGCCACAACTAACGGTCAGGTAATAGCTGATCCAATGACAGCAGGCAAATTAAGATATTTAGTCTATGATTTAAACGAAACCCAATATAAATTAACTGATTCCATGAATCAAATGACTAATTCAGTATTGGTAGGATGGATTAATCAGTATTTTAAAGAAGCAATTTTAAGATGTAACAACTATTTTGTAAATGGCGTTTCTCGATCTTTCAGAAACTATATTCCAAAATCCAATATCGCCCATGATTTAATTACTTCCGACGTAAATAAAGTTTTAGGCGCGGATCAGGCTGCTATTTTAGCGACTCAAAATGGTTGGCTTTTCCCACGTAACAAAGGGGGGATACGTTTTGAAAATATTGGTACGACTGGTATGTCCTTGACAATAAATGGTAGATACTCCGTTTCTTGGGGGAATACTGTTGTAAGCAATGATGATGATACCTCTCAAAAGGTTATTTCCGCCTCAGATGTTTATAGTACTATGTATCTCATATATCACATAGATAATGATACTTTTACATGGGAAAAGGCAGCGAATCAGATGAGGGGGAATGTCCTGTTAGGATGGTATAACTATGTAACTGATAAGGTGTACTTGAATTGCGATGAATATACAATAAACGGTATGCCAGCATCAAATTATGATCTTGCAGAAATCGCTTATAACAACATTCCTACTACGATAATTCAGCTAAAGCAATACGCTGATGATGGGTATGCACTTCTTCAATTAACATCTTCAATTGATACGGAAGTAAAGATAACAGGAGGGTATGTTTCTTTTAATAACGCGGATTATACAAGAACGTCAGTAAATGTAAAAAAAGAAACATTAACAAATCTGTATTTTAAATGCGTTGAATCATATGCTATGATAGAAGCAAAGGGAGTATATAGTATAACTATCGGTTCTAACCTTACGTATAACTATATAAGTCAAAATATAAAAGACTTTGGAAATTCGTTGACACAACTCTCATCGAGTTACAATAATAATATCTATGGTGAAATAAAAGATTTTAATCGGTATATGACTTATATTAGTATTGGAGAGGGTGTAATATCAAAACCCAATATATCCGGTGAGTTAAAAGAACTTCCGAGACTTTTAACGCATTTGCAGTTAAGGAGTAATACAATTATTATCAATGGTGATGTTGCAGATCTGCCACGAAAGTTAGAGTACATTTATCTGCATGCTGGTGTCGGTTCTAAAATTACTGGTAATGTTGCTGATTTACCACGTGGGTTAACCCAAGTACGGTTATATAATTTAGTTTTAGGATTTACGGGAGATATAAAGGATTTGTCGCCCAATCTGACTGAGGTTCTATTATCTGGAAATAATTTTAATGTATCTGGAGACATAAAGAATGCTCCTTCAAATTTACTTACCTTACAGATATCGGGCAATTCTACTATCACAGGAAATATAGCAGATATCCCCCGTACTATTAAAACTATAACATTAAATCCGGACTCTAATATATATGGCAATTTATCGGAAATGCCACCAACTATAGGTTATTTTATTTTATATAGCAGTCAGAATGGCGAGAAAATAACTGGCGATATAGGTGATATTCCTAATAAGAGTGTTGTCAATGTAGCTCTTTATGGCAATATTGATATTACTTTTGATAAAGAATTTCCTTTGTCGAGTGGATTCTATGGTTTTCGATTGACCCCTGATGCTAATTTCCCTATTGATTCAGAAACAGTTGATAAAATACTTATTGCTCTTGATGCAAAAGCAGGGATTATTACAGGAACGAGATTTATAGATTTGCTTGGCTCATGTGCAACACCTACCGAAGCGTCACAAGCGGCGATCACATCGCTGCAACAGAAAGGATTTACGGTACAAACTAATTAAAAAAAATAAAACTATGATAGTATTAACAAAACCTTGTGTTCTTATCTATAACGATGGGACAGTACAACAAATTATCAAAGAGAATAGCGGTAAGGTATATCCTTCCGCGAATTCCGAGTACGCAGAATTCGATACTGAATCGGAAATGAACGATTTTATCGAGAAGAACAAATTGGAAATTCCAGATTGGGTGTTAAATCCGGAATTACAAATACCGGAAGAAATGATACCGGAACCAGAGGAAGGAGGGATGCCGGAAGAAGAGGTGTTACCAGAGGTAGAAGAAGTAATCGATGCTTAGATGAATAAAAAACCGCCTAACTTTCACAAGTAGGCGGTTAAAAAATAAAAATAAGAAAATTATGCTTTCAATCTGTATGATGCAAATGTAGTAATTAATTGTTGAAAATAGAAAAATATTTGTATTAAAAGAATGGAGCAGTTTAGTCAAGTTATAACTATGGTAGGTGGAATTGTAGCAACTATATTAATTCCACTAATTGGAGCATTTCAATTTTACGATTCTAAGAAAAGGAAAGAAGCTGCTGTCGCAAAGAAGGCGGAAGCAGATAATATCACACAGTATGCAGCGGAATGGAAAAGGTGTTATGAAGAGGAACGGGCGGTTGAAGATACACTCAATAAAAAAATAGACCAGCTTTATAAGGAGAAAGAAGAAGATCGTAAACGTATCCGTGAACTTTTGGATAAGAATACTCAACTGGAACTCAAGAATCAAGCCTTAGAATTTATCAAATGTAACAATGCACTTAAGTGTTTAGATCGTGATCCGCCTAATGAATTTATAAGAAAAGCAACAAGTAATCAAAAGGAGGTAAAGAAATGAATAAAATAGACTCTATCATTATTCACTGTTCGGCCACACGTGTTGGACTGGATTTACGTGCAAAAGATATTGACTGTATGCACAGACAAAGAGGGTTCACCCGGATCGGTTATAACTTTGTAATTGATCTTGATGGTACTGTAGAGAACGGACGCCCACTCTCTATTGATGGTGCACACTGCAATACGAAAGGATTCTCCGGGGTATCATACAACAAGCATAGTATTGGTATCTGCTACATTGGCGGACTGGATGCAAACGGACATCCGGCAGACACTCGTACCGAAGCACAAAAGAACGCCCTTCGTGATCTCGTAGCCAAACTATGCAAAGAGTACGATATCATTGAGCTATTGGGCCACCGGGATACATCTCCTGATCTTAATGGAAATGGTGAGGTTGAGCCGGCAGAATATATCAAGGCTTGCCCGTGTTTCGATGTACGTAGTGAATTTTGCAATTTTCTTCGTAATACAGTAGTGAAACCATGAAAGCGTTACCCTGGGTTTTAGTAACATTGTTGCTGATTGCATGTGTGGCGGCTTGGTTCCGTCCACTCAAGCAATTTCCGGCAGAAATCAAGACCGAGACAAAGATAAAGACGATTGTCAAGGTTGATACATTATTGATTCCTTCCCCTATGGCGCCTGTATTAATCATTAGGTTGACAGATACGATGCATGTAGGTGATACTGTGATTCATCGTGAACAAGCATATTATGAGGATAGTCTTTACCGGGTATGGGTGTCCGGTTATCGTCCGAGACTGGATAGTATGCAGATATTTCCGAGAACAGTATACCAGGCGGTAACGAATGATATCTATCACACCATCAAGCCGAAGAAGAAGCGTTGGGGATTTGGTTTACAAGCTGGATATGGTTATCCGCATGGTTGGTATATCGGTGCAGGCATTAGTTATAACTTATTTATGTGGTAATTGTTATATATGTGTAGAAGCTTACTTGTAGCGACAAGTGGCACTCCCCGGTTCTTAATGGATCGGGGATTTTTATTATATTTGCCGGAAAATTAAAAATCATGGCACATAATTACGATTACGAAGCAGTACAAGAACTACTCTCCTGGGCAAGGAATATGCTTGAAAACAAGACATATCCTGAAGCTCCTTATCAGCTTAATAAATGTACAAAGATACTTGATTGTGAAGTCTATCTTAATAGTGCAATAGCTACTATCTCGTCTCATTGGGAGAATCCTACGTTCCATCCTACGATTGAACATCTGTGGGAGTTTAGAGAGAAGGTAGAAGGAAAAACTGAATAAAAAAAGCCCCGCAACGGCTCAATTGCGGGGCGGTGTCAAATTAAACGCATTAGAGTATGCGAATTGAGCCTAATAACTTACTTACGTCTGAAAGAGCATAATTTAATTTTTCTTTTTCTTCTTCGCTGAATTTACATGGTTTGCCATTCACAATACAACCGTTAATCCGATTATTTAACCACTGGCGAGATTTGCCGAAATATTTCTTTGCGATGTACGATAAAGAAATGACTTCCTTTACTCCTTCTAATTGTTGGCGTATACTTACTTCCTTCTCTATTTCTGCTAATCCTTCATTTATTTGTTTGTACCCGTTTAAAACGAAGTCTGCTATCATATTAGCATCCTCTTTTGAGGAAAATTTGTCTTTTATTTCAATAAACTTTCTTTGATATAACATCTCATTTTCCGGTGTCGGATTATTGAGAAGTATTTGAAGTTCTTTTAATTCATCTTTTAACGTTTTCATAATTTTATGTTTTTAGCCTCTCCCATTTCTGGGAGAGATTTTTTTACTTTTGTTTTTCTAACTCTTTTAATGCTTTCTCGATGTTTTCGATATTTTTTTCAACTCTTAGTTTTTCATCAAGGATTGCATTCATTTTTTCTTCATCTGCATTGCTATTATTTTCGAAAACGAAATCAAGCATTCTTAGTTGTGCTTTGTTCTTCATTAGCAAGCTAATTAGATAATCTTTTTCATTACTCATTTTTATTTATGTGTTTAATTTGACAATGCAAATATAATATACATTTGTATATTATGCAAGAAAAAGACGAATTATTTAATATAATCTTGCTTATTCTACATTATACGATTCTATTATTTATATTTGCATAGAAAATTGTCCTAAAATGGTGTTTTTTACGCTCGGTTTTACAAATGATTTACAGCAGGGCGTTTTGATTGTTGTTAACTTATTGTTTAATAGGTGGTTGTTTGGTATTGATGCCAAATTTCCTATATTTGGGAACAAAATAGGTGCTTCCCGGTGCTTCCCGCACGGGGAGGTACGGCAGGCGATGGGTCAGATTAAGATTAATATAAATAGATGATGAAGGATGGAAAAGATAGATAAATGGGACTTAGTCAAAAAAAGAGTAAGCTTGGGTGTGTTTTTTTTAGGCTTGGGTTTGTTTTCGTTTGCTCCGCTCCGGGCGCAACAGGAGGCCAAGGCAGTATTTGTCAGTATGCCTGATTCTCTTTCTCCACTGCTTACGGCAGTGAATCGTGCTGATTTTATTGATTTTCTGGAGAGTAAAATGAAAGCAAAGGTGGAAAATCGTTTTGGGGGAGAATCAGAAATGACGGATCTAAACAAAGATTATATTCGTATTCAGATGACTCCGCAAAGTACCTGGCAAATGAAACTGTTGGCTGTTAATGATTCTACACAGGTTATCTGTACGGTGTCTACTGCTTGTGCTCCGGCATGTGATAGTAGCATTCAGTTCTATACCACTGACTGGAAAGAACTTCCTTTATCTGATTTTATTACGGTGCTACCTGTAATGGATAATTTTCTGAATACCCCTGATTCGGCTTCATCTTATGAATATAGTGAGGCTCGTTTGCAGGCTGATATGTTGCTTATGAAAGCCGATTTGTCGGCAACGGATCATACGCTTACTTTCACACTGGCCACTCCTGAATACATGGAAAAAGAAACAGCGGAAAAACTGAAACCGTTTATCCGCCGTCCTATTGTTTATATTTGGAAAGAAGGAGTTTTTTCAATTGACAGTTGATAATTGACAATTGACAGTGAACAATAAGTTGCGCTGCATAGTAACTTTCAACTTTCCATTTTCAACTTTCAACTCTTTAAGCATTCGCGAATAAATGCTACCATTTCCGGAGTGTGTTCCTCTACGCTTTGCAATAGCTTGAATTGGGCTTTGGTGCGTACCAGATTATGTTCGGGATATTTGATTTTGTAGTAAGTATCTCCGTTGATGTAATCGGCAAGGAAACGTACGCATTGCATATAGGGGAACAAAGCGGCTGCATAAGGTAAATTTTCTATCTCTACCGGAGTCAGGAATGAATGTGCTCCTTCCAGATATCCTTTGGTAAATGCTTTGAAAATTTCCATGTTGAAGTTCACACGATTCAGGTCTTTATCATCTTCGTCACCGGTATTGGCTCCTGTGCGTAGAAAATCTCCATAGTCGGAGAAGATAAAACTCGGCATTACTGTATCCAGGTCGATAACACAGAGTACTTTTCCATCTTCATCAAACATCATGTTGTTTACTTTGGTATCGCAGTGGCATACACGTTTAGGAAGGGTTCCTTCGCGGTACATACGCTCTGCCTTACACATTTCATCGGCACGTTTTTCTATTTCGTCGATATAATATTGAACCTCAGTCAATCTGCCGGCTGCATTGGCAGCTACGGCATCACGAAGCTGTTTCAACCGGAACTCCATATTGTGAAAATCGGGAATTGTCTCTCCCAATGTTTCCGGAATATCGGCTAACTTTGCCTGGAAATCACCGAAAGCCACTCCGGCGTAATAAGAATATTCCGGATTAACTGTTTCATAGGTTTTTGCCCGAGGGATGAAAACCATGATACGCCAGTAGTTTTCACCATCATACCAATATGTTTTACCTCCGTCAGCTTTTACAAAAGTCAGGACTTTACGATCGATATCTGTTTCTCCCTGTTCTTGCAGTTTTCGGCGGATATGACTGGTTACAGCTGCTATATTGTTTTGTAGCATCTCCACATTCTGGAAGATGGCGTGGTTGATACGTTGGAGTACATAGTCCGGTGCGTCAGCTTCAGCAGTACTCACTTTGTATGTGTCGTTAATAAGTCCGGCACCCAGCGGTTTTATTTCGCTGATAGTGCCTTTTGTTTCGAAGTGCGAAACGATGTCGAATAGATTTTTCATGATTTTTATTTTTAAAGTTGATGAATTAATTTCTTAATAGAATGAATTTATTTACGATTAGACAATTTACGATTGAAGTAACTCTTTTAAAAGCCTGTTTCAGCAATGTTAGAGACTGAGTAATCCCAATCGTACATCGTAAATAGTCTAATTGTAAATCCTTTCATTATTTATCAGGAATCAGTGTAAATCCCCAGTTGTATTCCTGATTGGCAGGAATTGTATAACCGGGTTCCGGACGGGCTCCCCAACTATTGTATCCTGCTACTCCTTGTTGTTTCATATCTACGCATACTTCTACGAAATCACGTGGAGTAATGTCATTCACATGATGCATTCTTCTTAATACATTCCGGGCTGCTTCTTCATCGTGATTGGCAATTTCTTCCGGAGAGAAGTTATTCCATTGACGTGGATGAGGAAGGGCTTCTTCTGAGTCAAAGTCTTCAATAGAATTGCGTAAAGCGTTGAATCCGATAATGCTATCGGCTACAATCGTTAGTCCTTTACCTCCTTTTTTGCTGAGAGACAACCAACGGGTATCCGTATGATGACCATTCTCTTGCGGACGAACATAATTATAGTACATCTTGTCGGCTGTTGTTTTGTAGAGGCCGATGAGAGTACCTGCGTTCCGGTCTATATAGTTTTCTTCCGGTCCACGTCCGAAATACTCAACCACATTCATTTCGGCCGGAAGACGGAAACGAACACCGATACGGGGAACATTCAACTTGGCTGCTGCCTTACGTGCAGCATTGTTACCGGGAGTGAAAGTTGCTGTACGGGTAGCTTCGGATACTTCTGACTCTGCAACTTGCATATCGGTAGAAGTGAAACGTGCATTCACTTTGACAACCCCCGAAGGATAGATTTTATAGGTTACTATATAAAGATTACCGGCGGCCAATAGATAGTTGGCTGTTAGTACAGCGACTTTGTTATCCATAGCTATGCTTGCATCCGCCACCTTGAAGTTCTTACTTGATTGTTTCCATATCTGGAGGCGTTTAGGAGCACCGTTACCATAATCATTATCATTTGGAGCCCGCCAGAAGTTAGGCTGAATTCCAAACCCGTCTTTAAAGTATTCTGTGCCATTTACCTTATATGAAGTGACAAGCCCGGTTGCTTTATCAAAGACGAAATTAACTTTAGAAGAATTTACTATTAGATTTTCACCTTCAGTTTCTGTTTTCAGTGCCGGACCATTTGTGACAAATGCTTCCCGGGGCAGAGGCTCGATAGGGAGGCGGAATTGTTCGTAGGCGATGTCGTGCCCTGCGGGAATAAGAGGCTCCGGTTGGGTAGTGGTTACTACGAAGTTTACGAAATATTCCGTTCCCGGTTTGGCTTTCAGACCGCTAACTGGAATACTCAGCTCTTTGGAGGCTTGCGGTTCAATGTCTAATGATACTTTACCGCCTTTTACAATCTTTCCGTTCGCAGATATAGTATAGGATATCATGTACTTTTTCAGGTTAGTGAAGTAGAAACGATTCTTTACCAGAATTTTACCACTGTTTAAATCGATTGGTTCAAAACCTACATTTTGATGGACATATTTGACCTCTGCCATAGTAGGATGGGGAGCACGGTCAGGGTTAACAAGCCCGTTGCACAAGAAGTTACCGTCACTCGGGGCATTCACACCATAATCGCCACCATATGTCCAGTATTCCCGTCCGTTCTTATCAGTCTCTAAAATACCCTGATCTACCCAATCCCAGATGTAGCCCCCTTGTAAGTTGGGGTACTTATATATTTCTTTCCATTGATCCCATAAATTTCCGTTAGAGTTACCCATAGCGTGGGAACATTCGGAGGGAACTACCGGACGGTCACTTCCTTGTTTGCCTATCTTAGCCAGCCATTCTGCCCCCGGATATTGTGGAACATACATATCAGAATTCCATTCCCACTGTGCACGTTCATAATTAACCGGGCGATTCATCAGCTCCTTATCTGCATTTTTCACCCATAGATACGTCTGATAGAAGTTGTAGCCGTTTCCCGCCTCGTTACCCAATGACCAGAAAGTAAGTGAAGGATAGTTTTTGTTACGTTCGAACATGTTGATAGTCCGGTCCATATGGGGTTTTAGCCATTCGGGGTTGTTGCCTAATGATCCTCCTTTGCGCAGGTCATAATACATACCGTGGCTTTCAATATTTGCTTCGTCATATACATAAATTCCATATTCGTCACAGAGTTCATAAAAACGGCGGCTTTGAGGATAGTGGCAAAGGCGGACTGTATTCAGATTATTCTGCTTCATCAGTTCGAAGTCACGACGCATCAATTCTTCCGTTACATAATGTCCTGTTTTGGGATTGTGCTCATGAATATTGACTCCTTTCAGTTTCAGAGGTTGCCCGTTGATATATAGCAAAGTATAGGGCTTGCCATTTCCGGCAAGTTGTTCGCTCTGCTTTATTTCTATCCGGCGGAAGCCTACATTAAAGGGAATAATTTCATTTACTTTTCCGTTCTCTTTGACGGTCATTAATAATTTGTACAGATTAGGTTGTTCTGATGTCCAGGTACGTATATCCGGCAGTGTCCGGGTAAAGTTTACAGTGCGGAATTCGCCTTCAGGCACATAGGCTGTTTTTTCTTCCGTTGCGATCACTTTTCCGTTGGCATCCAGTAGTTCGTATATTACCGATAGGTTGCTACCTTCCGGGCGATGGTTACGCAGATCAGTGCTTAATGCAAAGATACCGCTTTTATATGTATCGTCCAGAGTTGATTTTATACGGAAGTCTTTGAGTGCCACTTTGGGTTGCGAATACAGGAATACATCACGTTCGATACCACTGATACGCCAGAAGTCCTGACATTCCAAATAAGAACCGGTACTCCAGCGGAATATTTTCAGAGTAAGTACATTTTTACCCGGATGCACGTAGTTGTTGATTAGAAATTCTGCCGGATTTTTGGAATCTTCACTATATCCTACTTCCTTTCCGTTGATGTAAACATAGACTCCGGATTTTGCTCCGGCGATGTGCAGATAGATATCCCGTCCGTCCCAATCGGCAGGAATTTCGATATCTCGGCGGTAAACACCCACCGGGTTGGCTTCCGGTAGCAATGGAGGTTGAGGGTTACGTGCTTTGAATTCATATCCGTGATTAGTGTAGATAGCTACACCATGCCCCTGTACTTCCCAGTTACCGGGCACTTGTATGTCATCCCACGATGTGGTACTTGTTTCCGGTGAGGTGATGTTGGCTGGTAAATCTTTATAGGAATCTACAAAAAAGAACTTCCATGTACCATTGAGCAATTGGTAATAGCGGCTATTTTCAAATTTTCCGGTAAGTGCATCCGTACGATTGTCATAGGTCATAAATGATGAACGGGGATATTCCTTGTTCACGGATACTACTTGTACATCTTGCCAGTACGGCTTGTCAGAGTTAATTTCCGTTGCTTGCAAGTCGGAAGATAGCATGCTACAGATACCAAAAAGAATGCCAGCAAGGGGGGAGTGCAGTCTCTTTTTCATGTTTTCCATGTATTTCTTTTAAAACAATATAAATAATGAATATACTGATACAAATATAGGAAGTTACAAATCTATACACGGTTTTTTCTCTGCTCTTTTAAGACAAAATAACGGGATAAGAGAAAAAATACGCCTTTATTTGGCAAATTCAGGCTTCTCCGGTTTTTGCTAATTTTCTCACATGAAGTTGGAAATCTCTATTGGTAGACTACCGTTTAAAACAAACTTCTTGTTCAATCATCGGTCGTAATGAGACCTTATAGGGGTGGAGATTTTTCTTGTAAGATGTCACGATATATAAATGCCCCCAAAAGTAAGACAAAAAACTTTTGAGGGCAATTCAATTTGAGACACCATTTTATATAATGAGATGTCTATTTATGGACTGAAAATTTATAAATACACTGACTGTTGTATTTTTCTCCCGGATACAGTATAGCAGAAGGCCATTTGGGTTTATTGGGGGTATCCGGATACTTTTGTGTTTCGAGGCAGATAGAGGCACGTTTATTATAAATAATGCCGTTTTTACCAGTTAATGTACCATCAAGGAAATTGCCGGCATATACTTGAATGCCTGGTTCATTTGTGTAGACGTCAAGCACGATACCGGTTTTGGGAGATTCTAATGTAGCACACTTGTGGCTAAGGTCGCCTTGTCTATTCAATACCCAATTGTGGTCGTAACCATTACCGTTCTTCAATTGCTCGAACTCAAAATTGTTGATATACGTACCTATAGGAGTAGGAGAACGGAAATCCATAGGAGTATCCTCGACGCTTACAATCTCACCGGTAGTCATAAAAGTACTATCTATGGGAGTATAATAATCGGCATCGATGGTCAACAGCATATTCGCATTGGTTATAGCATCTCCGTCCAGATTGAAATAAGAGTGATTGGTAAGGTTAACAAGAGTAGGCTTGTCCGTTTCGGCTTCATAGCGGATGTCGATGGCATTGTCGTCTGTTAGTTTCATCCGGATTTTACACTTCAGATTACCAGGAAAGTTTTCCTCTCCATCTTTAGAAAGATAGGTAAGTTCCAGTTCCTGGGAATTGAGTTGCCTGGCATCAAATACCCTGTATTGGAATCCCTTCGGGCCACCGTGTAAGCAATGACCGTAATTGTTCTGGGGTAGTTGGTATGTTTCTCCATCAAGTGTAAAACGGCCTTGATTAATCCGGTTGGCATATCGGCCGATACTCGCTCCGAAGTCTGTGGGATATTTAATATAGTCTTGAATATTGTCGAACCCTAAAACGACATCCCGCAGGATATTGTTTCTATCCGGAACCATTACAGAAACGATACGTCCACCATAGTTAGTGACACAAACTTCCATGTTGTTGGGGTTCTTCAGGATGAACAGGTCTGTATTTTTTCCGTCTACTTCAATCTGAAACTTTGCCTTATCCAATCCGGACTCACTATACATTTTCTCTTGTTTTGAGCTGCAAGCTATGAGGAACATAATGGTAGAAAGCAGAGTTATTTTTTTTATTTTCATGAATGTCAGTATTTAAAGATTATTTATGAGGTGAATTGCATATACATTAATTGAGTTTTGAGGTATTGTATTACATCTTCGGATAAAATACAATAAACATCTATTTCAGTTTATATTCTTTAAAGTCCTTACGTCGTTCTTTATTATATGTATTCCATACTTTCGGAAAATATGAAACATCACTTTTGCTTGCCCATTCGAAATAAGCATTTTCCATTGACTTTACTTTTTTCGGATATTTTGTAGCCAAATTTTTTTGTTCTGTACGGTCCTTTTTGATATTATACAATTCCCATTCATCACTATTACAATTGGCAGACACCAGTTTCCAATCCCCTTTACGGACCATTCGGTTGCCTTCGTGTTCTGCGTAGATATAACGTTCGGGCATTTGCTTTCCTTTCACTATTGGCAGAATAGATATGCCTGACATGGGTATGATTTTTCTCCCTTTATATGTTGCTGGATAGGATGTCTCTGCCAATTCAATACAGGTAGCCATTATGTCAGAGAATTGTGCGGGTTGATGATCAATGGTTCCTTTGTTTTTTATATTTTTTCCCCAACGTATAATACAAGGAGTAGAAATACCTCCTTCGTGGGCATAGTGCTTATACAACGTTAAAGGTGTACAACAGACATTTGCCCATCCGGTACCATAATGATGATAAGTACCTGGAAGCCCCATCATATCTAATTCATCACCTACATGAGTATGATATTCTGTCCCTGTCTTTTTATCAAAACCAAATTCGTGCCATTCTGCACAAGCGCCATTATCAGAAATGAAAATGATAAATGTATTATCAAGTTCACCATTTGTACGTAATGTATCCAGTATTCGTCCGATGTTACGGTCCATAATATCCACCATGGCAGCATAAATTGCCATTCGTCGTGCCAGATCTTTCTGTTGATCTTTATTCAAACAATCCCACGCCGGAAGTTTGTAATTCGATTCATCTTGGAAAAGGCTTTCGGGTACTACACCTCGAGGGCTTAGCTTTGGTTTCCCCTGCATCAGCCCCATGTTACAAATTTTCGTCCAACGTTGATCACGAATTCTATCCCATCCTTGCATATAAGTTTCCATGTATTTATCCGTCACTTCTTTTGGTGCATGCAATGGAAAGTGAGGAGCATTGTAAGCTAAATACAAAAACAAAGGCTGTTTTTGCCGGTTAGCTTGATTTATAAAATCAACGGCATAATCAGTTATGACATTTGTAGCATAAAATTCCCCTTCCTTATAGATACGTGGTACGCGGTCTTCCGGTAAACGGGTATACACTTCCGGATTCCAAGAAGAATTAAAGCCTCCCAATAGTCCGTAATATTCTTGAAAACCACGTTGGACAGGATTCGATTTATTTCCCAAATGCCATTTTCCTGCCATTGCAGTAAAGTAACCGGCATCTTTCAGAACCTCAGCAATAGTCACATTATCTGAATCAGAACGAAAACCCGAATATCCACGAGGCCAGGTAGAACGATTTCCTTCCATATATCCTAACCCTGTCTGATGAGGATATAGTCCGGTCAATAAATTGGCACGTGACGGACAACTGCGTGCACTATTATACATCTGGGTCATACGAAGTCCCTCTTTCGCCATTTCGTCCAAAACAGGAGTCTGAATTTCTCCACCAAAACATCCCAAGTCTGAGAATCCTAAATCGTCTGCCAATATGACGATAATGTTAGGTCTCTCTTGTGCAAAAGTAAGCTGCCCAAGAATCAGGCCTCCTGTCAATGATAAAATATATTTTTTCATACTGAATAATAATATTCTATTTGCATTTTTCTTTTAACCATTGTAACCGGGCAGCCTCTTGTTCCGGATAAGTCCAATGACCGGTTTTCAGATAAAGATGTAATTCCTTTATTCCCGGAATGACATTATAAGCAGCATACATAGATGTTGGAGGACAAGTTATATCATTGTATCCCCAGCTGTACCATCCTTGTACTTTTACACGACGGGCAAAATTAACCACATCAAAATAAGCCAATGTTTCCACTTCATTCGGACTTGGTTGCGCATTTCGGAAATAATGCGGCCAACCACCTGCCCGTCGGTTTAAATAGCCGGCATAATCACAGAGGGCTGGATATAATGCTGCTAAAAATTTGATACGCGGATCCAGACCGGCTGTTACAATAGAAAGAGCTCCACCTTGGCTACCACCGGTCACACCGATAGTAGAACCGTTAAATTCCGGTAAAGAATAAATAAAATCTACCGCTTTTACGCAACCGAGATATACCCGTTTGTAATAATATGCATTGCGGTCACTTTTATTGAATCCCGGATATCCGTTTAAAGCTCCGGAGGACAAATTACCATATACTTCCTGAGGCATATCCATAGGGATACCATGAATGCCGATCTCCAACGTAATAATATTATCCCCTAAATTTAGGCCTCTGTAAGGGCGGATACCGGCTCCCGGTACTTGAAGAATGGCTGGATAACTCCCTTTTTTCTTCGGAACGATTAGAATTCCATACATACGGGAACCCGGACGGTCATTTTGAAAACTAATATGGTATACATTTTGAGTCGAAGTACACTTTTCCGGTAGTAGTATCATTTTAGGGTCAAGAGGAACTTTACGAGCCTCTTCAATAGACTGATTCCAGAAATTATCGAAATCTTTCGGATTGGAGGTAAATGGTAAAATCTGTTCTTCGTTGACTGCCACTGTAGCCATTCCTTCATAATTATGGCCATCCACTTTTGCAATTACTTTACAACGCAGAAATCCGGGTTCTTTCAGTGATGCTTTTAAAGTGGTTTTACCTTTTTTTAAAAGCACGTCGGACTTCTTTTCAACGGGAAAATATTCTGGCCCTATTTCATAATCTACCACCACGTCTTTCAACAAGTTCTCATCTTTGAAAACCTGGACAGTGAAAGTAACCTCCTCTTTCGACTTATATTTCCAGTCAATACGGTCGGGAGATACCACTACATTAACCAATTTCTGAGCGGGTTGAGCTTTTAGCCCCAAAGTACCTCCCCATAGTAATGTCATGAGGAAGCAGAATGAAAATACAACTTTTTTCATATTGAAAATCTATTAATTTATGATTACTTAATTCTATCTGTTAATTTGTTTCTGTTATGATCAGGAATAAACCTGTCTTCTTCATATTTCATTGGTATTAATCCGGGACGGCAGGTAATATCAAATTCAGAGGCCTGTGCTCCTCTCGGATTAAAAAACATAGTTGCCCACCAATTACCGTCCTTATCTAAAAACAGATTGTTATGGCCGCCTCCTGTTATCGCATTATAACGTCTGCCGTACGGGCCGTATACATTGTCAGAAGTGGCTATCACACAATCATAGCTATAACGTGTATGGTTATCAGTGACCCCCTTTTTCTCTACATAAGTGTCACCTTCCGAAGTTCGATGTGACCAGATAGCCTGTACCAGGTGATATTTTCCAGCATGTTTAAAAATAAAAGCTCCTTCAATATATGGTTCCGGAAAAAACTTGGTTTCTTTTATTTCTTTAAGTTCTTCTGCAAAACCACTCATATCGGATTTCATTTTAGCGATGTAATGATTATGTCCGACAAAATAGACTGTTCCGTCTGTATCCTCAAACAAACTACCGTCTATCTGATTAAATAGAGGCCGGCACTTATTCCCTTCTATATTCTCATAAGGACCTTCCGGTTTATCCGTCATACTTTTTAAAATGAAAGACCCTTTTCCATTAGCTGACTGATTCAGGCAAGCGACAATAAACCATTTTTTTACACTCTTTATATAATGCAACTCGGGTGCCCAGACGGCACGGAAGTAATTATCGAGCGGATCTCCGTTAACCGATCTTTTGGGATATTTTTCATCTGTTTTATATATTTTCGGTTCCTTCTGCCATGTTCCATCTCGTTCTAATGACCATATCAACCCGCGTGGCTCCCATGTTTTCATATCTTTGGAACGCCAGAGATATAAGCCGTCATTCCAGTCCCAACAATGTAATTGCCCTGGAAAACTCCGATTTGGGGCAGTAGTAGTACCTGTCATATAATAGTAACCATCAGGCCCTAAAGTTACCCATGTATCCCTCATCCAATAATCAAATTCCGGTTTTACAAAAGACGGAATGTCAGTTTTAGGATCTCGTGTATTTGCTGTTCCGTATTCTTGGGCAAGGGACGGGAAAGCTATCGCCAATAAGCATATAGATAAAATAAATGTTTTTATTGAGTTTTTCATATACTACGTTATCATCCTTTCGATTGTAAGACAAATGATCTCTTTAAATAATGAGAATAATTACAAAATACGAAAGTCAAAATTAGATTTAGTTTTAATTTCGGGGTCAATAATAAATGAAGTGGAAATTACTTCACCCAATACTCCCACAGTTGTAATGATTGAAATTTCTTTCATCCCTTCAACATATTTGCCCGTATGCGGATTAATGATATGTTTACGCTTTTGCGTGTCATTGCCCGAAGTCGTCAGAAATTCATTGTAAAGGCAATCTTCCTTATTTTTGGCAAAATGAGAAGAAATACTTTTTATTTTCCATCCTTTCCCATACGGATGGTTTCCCATGGCTAAAATGGAGCTATTACCTATATTTATAAGGACATCCTCAAATTTATTTTTCATAAGAATAGCTTTCACCCTGTCAAGTGCATACCCTTTTAAATAGCCTGATAAATCGATCTGTACATCCGGATTGGAAAAGAAAACAGTTTGATCTGTAACATTAAGTGAAATGTCATTAATTCCATTCCGATAATTATTTTTAGAGTGGATTGTAACATCAAATATGCCATCAGTCTTTCTATTGTATTCAACACATTCCGATAAAATAGAAAATAATTCGGTAGTTATTTTTATTTCTGTATCACTGGCCAAACGGTTAATGAGGCTTATTTCGCTTTCAGGATTAAAACGGTTCCCGAGTTTTTCTATCTGTTCTATTTCATTGAAAATCTCTTCGGTGACAGACAATGAAGCCACTTCGGATTGATTACATAGTATAAGATCTATGCGCGTATGCATTGCTTCAAACCATGCATAATAAATAGTTTTGCATGTATCAAATTGTTTATATATATGTCGGATGGGCATAAAATGTATTCCATGGAATAAAGAGCAGTAAATAAAGATAGTCAGCAGTTGAGGCTGTCCGGAACAATCTTTATTCACTGCTCCTTGTTGAAAAATTAATCAAGCTCTTTTATTTTAATATTCCGGAACCAAACTTCATCTCCATGATCTTGCAAGAGAATATGTCCCGTCTCGGCATTTCCAAAATTAGGCCAAATATGGTATTTACTATAAGCGACTAATGCATTCCACATTTGATTGTTACGTTCGTATTCCACTATTTTCACACCGTTCAGCCAATGTTCTACATGATTATTTTTCACTATAACAGTAGCATTATTAAAAAGGCCATCACGATAAGGTTTACTGGCTTTTGCAGGTATTAAGTCATATAAACTTCCTAATTTTCTGTTCCCATTCACTCCTAATTTTGCATCCGGATGTCTCTCGTCATCAAGAATCTGAAACTCGCATCCGATAGAAGAGCCTTCACCTTTGTTCAATTCTGTATCAACAAAATATTTCACTCCACTATTGGCACCCTTTGTTATTTTAAAGTCGACACTTAAAATAAAGTTTCTATATTTTCGAATGGTAACTATATCACCACCATTGGTAGATTCACCTCCATCTGATTTTAGAACTTTTAAAATGCCATCTTCAATGATCCAACCTTTATCGGGGAATGTTGTAGATTTGGCTCCGCGCCAACCATTGGTAGTTTTACCATCCCATAACAATTTCCAACCGTCTTTCTGTTCCTGTGACGATAGGGTATTAGGTACACTGTTTTTCTGTATACTCTGTGAAAAAACAGGAGTCATTAACGTTGTTATTAAAAACAACAAAGCAATCTTTTTCATTTTGTTCGAATATTATTAATGTTAATTATTTTTTTTACTAAGATATACACAATCAGCAAGATGCTCCGTAGTAAATACAAAGTAACTGCCAACAAGAATACGTAACCTATTTGAGTTACTATTTCTGTAATAGGAGTAGCGTAAGCAAAAATGGCATAGATATTTACCAGATTAGCCAGAAGAAAACAGATCCCGAAAGTACGTATCTCCGCTTTTTTTCTTTCAACCGTTATAATTGTATCTTTCATAAGGCAATTCTTTTATGATTCAAATAATCTATTTTATATGCATCAGGAAAGACAACAGTCTTCTCGGTTTCAATAGCTTCATGTCCAAGTAAACACAGGGCTGTTGCATAATAACCTTCTTCCGCAATGTATTTTGGCTGTCGGTTCGTAATAACTGCCTCAACAAAAGAGTCCATCATCAAGGATGTTCCATCGCTCTTGGGGCGTTCGCCTAAAATATATTCACCTGCATTGTTATTTGCCGTCTCCGGTGCCCAACTTGTTCCTGCAAAAGGTAAGGAATCAAAAATTCGGTTTTCAACATCATTGATTAACTGTAGAAAGCCGGAAGCCGGTTCTACTGTTTCAAAATAATATTTTCCTTTTTCCAGTTCCATTGTTCCTAAATTTCCTAAAATCTGTTCTTCCAGACCATAAAACTTATTGGAGATAATTGATTCGAAATTCAATTTTACACCATTATCGAAAATATAAATGCAGGAAACATTATCATAAGTTTCGCGACCGTCTTTCCAGTATGTGATGGCACCATGTCCCATGACCTTGTTAGGGATATTATGCATCGCCCAAGTGCCGATTTGTATTTGATGACAGGCTAACTCGGTCATTAGTCCTTTAGAGGAATCTTTATACAATCGCCAGTTGATATGTCTTTCCAGATTAGGTGAGGGGACGGGACGACGCCAGTCATTGTTGCGAAACCAATATGTACGAAAGCCTTCCAATTCCCCGAACTTACCTGTATGAATCATTTCCATTGCCTGTATGTAGCGAGGATCAAAAAGGCGTTGCTGACCGGCAAAAAAAATCTTGCCGGTAGTTCGGTGTTTTTCGTACATACGAAAAGATTCATCTATTGTCATAGCTAATGCTTTTTCACAGTAAACATGTTTACCGGCATCAAAAGAATCAATTGCCATCCTAAAATGAGTATTCAAAGGAGTTGCTATAATAACAGCTTTTATCTCTTTGTTTTCCAATAGTCTACGATAGTCATCATAAATCGTTGCTTTTGGATATATTTTGAGAGCCTCATCAATTGAAGGTTGGTAAATATCACATATGCCGATCACATTGGCTTTTGTATTATTTTTAAGAAAACTCATTAAAAAACGCCCGCGTGAACCTGCTCCGATAATTCCTAAGTTTGCAACAGATTTATCTGTATGCTCTACATCAGAAAATACCGAAAGCCAAGGACTCGATGCCAACAAAATAGTTCCTCCGGCTATTCCTATATTTTTTAAAAAGTCTCGTCTGTTCATAAGCATTTCTTATAATTTGTAGAACTCTTCCCAGTCTTTACGCGGTGGTGTTCCGACTAATAGCTGATTGGCAATGTTATTGTTTGTAAATTGTTTCGAATTTCGGTCAAATAACAATTTACTATTTAATCGTTGTGCGATTACTCCTAAACAGAATACTTGGCTGAGCGGACCGGCAATGTGAAATGGAGAACGTGTTTGTTCCTGTCCCTTACACGCCAGTAGAAAATTCTCATAGTGGTTAGAAGGACTTTGAGGTACTTCAGGAAGTTTAGAAGCAATGTCATTCGCTTTCTCTTCAGGGATGATGCTCAATGTACTGCCATGACTACCACCTTTAAAAGTTAACTCTTTACTGTATATTATTTTTCCAGGATTAAGTTGTGAAGGGGTTATTTGACCACTGGTAGGAGGTGGGATATTCGGATCTAATTCATTATTTCCATATCCTTCAGGTAAAGGAGGTAAATTATCAATGCCATCATACCATGTAACATCACAAGCAGGCATACTATCACGTTCAGGAAAACGGAATAAAATAGTGGAAGAATAAGGGAAGAAAAATTTATTATGTCCGTTTGCATAAAGCATATTGATTTCAGTGGGAAGTCCTAAATCAAGGAATTCATGTGCTGTATCGAGTATATGCGCTCCCCAGTCACCAAGTGCCCCCATACCAAAATCATACCAGCAACGCCATTGTCCATTGATATAATCGTGATTATAATCATGCCAAAACTCAGTACCCAACCAGCTGTCCCAATCCAATGTTTTTGGAACCGGTTCACCAGAGGGCATACTTGTAATCTTTGAATCAAAACCATGCCAACGACGCGGATTGTTCATATGTGCGGTAATCGCAGTTACGTCTTTAATTATGCCGGCTTCTTTCCAAGCCTTGAATTGGAAATAATTTGCTTCCGAATGCCCTTGATTACCCATTTGTGTAACAACACCATATTTTGCAGCTCCGCGTATCATCAGTTCAACTTCATTGAATGTATGAGCCATTGGTTTTTCTACATAGACATGTTTGCCTAAAGACATAGCAAGCATAGTGGCAGGGAAATGGCTATGATCGGGTGTACCAATACAAACTGCATCAATCTGTTTCTCCATTTTGTCGAACATAACACGAAAATCCTGGTACTGAGCCGCACCTGGAAATTTGTTGATTATTTCCTGTGTGTGTGCTGCACCCATATCCGTATCACAAAGTGCGACAATGTTACAATGCCCGGTTTTATACAATTCTTTAATTATATCTTTCCCGCGGTTACCAATCCCAATACATGCAAGATTTACTTTTTCATTGGCCGGAATTTTGCGGGGTTTGGTTCCTCCTGTACAGGAAGTCAGCCCAAACTTTGTGAGTAATAAGCTTCCTGCCAGAATGGAAGTGCTTTTAAGAAAATTACGTCTATCCATGTGCGTTTTTAATTATGTAGTTAATAGTTTCTTTAAAATAAGGACAAGAGATAAATAAAGATATCACTTGGATTAAAATTCATATTTTGGAGAAGATATATCATCCGGATTTGCTCCGTAAAAATAGAGAGCTCCATAACTCCAGTTCGCAACAGTAATTCCCGGAAAATTAGGACGATCCATTGTCAGAAGTACGTACCGATAGGGATATCCTTCGGGAAGAGGCACAACACTTGCCCAAATACGGCCTGCAGGTTTTGGCCAGTGTGGCTGTAGATTAAGTTTTAGTTCACCGAGTTCCTCAAGATCCGGATAGCGGTGTATTCTTAGGTTACCAAGACCTCCCATCAGTGCATAATACTTATTACCAATCCTTTGGATAGATGTTCCGGTGGAATTTGTTTTTATAGGAGGCGCAACGATTTTAAACTTACCATTCCACTGATCGGATTCGAAGGTTCGTGAGGTAATGGTCCCATGTACGAATGCCGATGTCAGCAATCTCCATTTTTTTACTTCACTATCATAAAAAATACAAGGATCTTCATTGTGTCCGTCTATAAAAGAGGAATCAACCAATGCAGCTTTCATAACCGAATATCCTTTTCGCGGATCTTTAGAAGAAAAAGCTGTGATAAGCCCGGGCTTTGTTCTTCCTTCTTTATTGGCACTTCCTCCAAAATCACAAACATATGCTCTCCACTCTTTTGCATTCCGGTCATAAAACAGATGGGAGGCATAATCGTTTCTTAGTAAACCATCGCCGTGATCAAAAACGATCATACCTTCGAATCGAGGATCGAAAACAGAAGGATCGAGACTTAAAACTCCTTGTGCGGATTGTGGGGTATCGATACCTCTACAACTGAATGTAAACCAGAGTCTCCCATTTTCAAGATACGGACTCAGATCTTCATTGGAAATAAGACGGATATCAGCTTGTCCCATTCCTGAAGATAGGAAAGAGCGTGCTCCGTTTAAAACTACTTTTCCTTGTTGATTAGACATTAAGTTGAATGTACATTTCTCTGCTGTCTTAATATGCCTGAAGTCGAGAACCTCTCCGAAATGTTCTTTTACGGGAATATGTCCAATGTACTGAGTTTTGTTATTTTGAGTTATAAATATACCGAGAGTACGTCCATAAAGTTGAACTCTCAAAATAAAGGCTCCTGCTGGTAAGGTATCGCCATATTTCGTCTCTCTTTTCAATTTATTTCCTTCGTATACCCGAAAGAAAATTTCATTTCCCCGAGCTGATAATTTAGAAATTACCTGCACTTTATCACGTAATCCCATTCGGGCAAATTCAATACCAATCTCTGTTGGAGTAACACCTATAGTGTAAGAGTTAACATCCATCTCATAAGTGGCATAAGGATTCACTCCTCCTATATAAATGCTTACAGGTTGATTGCCGGCATCTGTACCAAGAATCAACTTGCCACTGTTAATAAGACTCGTAAAAGTATTAGTGATTTTGGGCTCATTATCCTCTGATACTGTAAAAGCAGGATGCATTGATTCGAATGCGACTATTTCCGATGGTACAAATTCGTTTAGAATCAGATTGTTCGAGAATATAAACCGACGAACAGCCAAACGTTGAAAGGATAAATCCAATGGATTCACATCAGGTCGGACAAAGAGTGTATCGCTGGCCGACAGAGGTAGAGAACCGTAGAATGAAACTAAAAATAAAAAGAAATAGAATAATCGTTTCATATGTAAATTAATTATTAACTTGTCAATTTGTTATTTATCTACTATCTGCTCACAATGAAATAAGCGTTATATATAGAATCATTATTTTTTGCAGACAAAATATACATTCCAGGATTTAGCATATCAATTGGTAACATGTTGGTTCCATTGGGTGAATGTTGCATTACTTTTTCTCCCTTGAGCGAATAGACTGTTAGTTTTTCTACGTTTTTCAGAGAATAATGAAGTACTTTATCCGCTGGATTAGGGAATATTGTGAATCTTTCCTGATATTCGTTTTTTATACTGGTGGCAAGAAGCTCAGTGGAACCTTTTACAATACCTCCATCTGTTGTATAAGCAGTAATTTTAACGTTGCCAGGTGCATGCTTAGTCAATATTCCGTCTTTAGTGACAGAAGCAATAGCTGGATTCGAACTTTCCCAATGCAGTATTTTATTGGTGGCATTGTAGGGTAGAACTGTTGCTGTTAATTTAACAGATTCACCGATAGTACAATGGATGGGATCAATAATAATGTTTTTTACAGGTATTCCGCCGGATTGATAATAGAGTATGCCATTGTAACTGGCTGACTGATTTTCTGTAAAAAGTCCCACTCTTGATTTATCACAATGTTCTTCTATAGTCAGTAAATGTACATCATCTAAAAATAGATGTAATCCATCTTCTTCTCTACGACAACGTAGGAAGTAACCTGCGGAAATTTCTTCATCGAAATAGGCAGAGAAAGCCCGGGACGCTTTTCCATCGTAGTTCGTTACCTCCATGCGAATTGTAGTAGTTTTTACTGGTGAAAAACTAAAATGATTGAATTCTGAGAAACGTAAGTTACCTTCGAGTTGAGCATTCAATGGAACCCATGTTCCATCTTGTAAAGCATAAAATTGCACCGTCTTTGGTAAATCGAATGTCTGGTTTAAATATGGATAATTTCCCTCAAACCAAAGGATATCTATTCCTGAAATAACTGATTCATTTCGAAAGTCATATTGATATGATGAGGTAGGATATTTATCAAATGTATAATAACGAAGGATTTTTTTCTTCAATGATACAGAATGGGACTGTATAGGTATTCCGTTTTCTTTTCCTTCAACATCGAATGTATTTGTTTCATAGTTTATTGTTGCACACACATAATTTTGGTCATCCAGATACAGTGGATAATATCCTATTTTTCCTGAAGCAGGTATCTTATTATTTTTCATATAAGCTGAGAATTCATAATTCCATGCCGGGTCGCCTTTGAGAACTACTGCTTTACCCTGATTACCAGATTGTATCAGTCCATCGGTAGTCACGTTCCATATACCTGATACATTTTTCCATCCGGTGATATTCAGATCATATTCATCCCAACCCATAGTATACTGAATGGCATCGAATGAAATCTGGTCCGAAGTAGCTGTGAGCCCTACCGTTCCTTTGCCACTAAAAGGAGTAATGATGTCTCCGTCTATAGTCAGATTGAAATAATCTAATTCAATCCGGAAACGGTTACCGTTTTTGTAAACGAATAACGTATGCCAGGGCTCCTCATAGGTAGATACCCGTGAATCATTCTCTAAAAAAGCAAACTTTTGGGGTAGATCTTTAGTCGATTTTGTGATTTTTCCGTTTTCATTTATTTCAATTTCCCATGTTCTGTCCTTTCCAATGGAAACTTTTAGCCAGTTTTGTTCATTCTGATAAAAAGCATATACCCCAGCTTTACCATTAGATTCTTTGATACGAAAAGGAACTTCAAATCGATAATTGGTTTCGTGTTCTCTCTGAAAAACTAACTCTCCGCCAGTCGAAGCAGTCGGTTGGAGTATTCCTCCGTAAATTTTCCATGAAGAGTTTCCTAAGAATAAAAAAGGATAATAAATAGAATAGTCGCAATAGGATATAAAGCTTGGTTGTGCTGGTCTCGGACGATATCCTGGGGTGTTTTTTACAGTACTGCTTTCAACGACCACCTCTTTATCATAAAAGTGAACTCTATCAATAGCTTGTTGCTCACTTGCATTAAAATAGGCCTTATACATTACCCAACGTTCAAAACCGTTGGGACCGACTATAATATTGGGCTGGGCAGGGGCTATGACAATATCTTCTGCATCCTGACTTCCAGTATCGTAAAGTCCGAAATCGATGAATTGCTGACAGTTTGAATCCGCAACAATACAAGGGCTTATTGCTTCTACAGCGATGATGTTTTCTCCTTCAACCAACATAGATGGGTTAATTTGTAACATGCTGTATGTGTTATTATTTGTTTTTATATTGATTTTGTTTCCATTAATATAGAAATTAGCATCGGCGAATACCCAATGTTTCAATGCAACTTTCGAAGGTATCTGATCTAACTTAAATTTTCTCCGGATATAGATGCGGCTTGTGTTCCATTCGGTCTTTCGCGCACGTATTCTGGCGTTTGTGAGTTTTCCCTGATGACGATCGTATTCTTGTAACCCGTACCCTCCTTGAGCAATAGTCCATGAATTATCGTTAAAATCTTTAGCAGTCCAACCGTTGGCAGGCGTAGTTGTGGTATATTTTGAGGTCCAGCCTCCATGCTCTGCTGTGTGTAGTATTACTTTATAATTCAGCAACTGTTGTTCTGTATTACGAATCATTACAGGGTTTGGATATTTTTTTGAATTATCGAAATTCATTGGTGCGTCACTTACAGCCACACCAACTTCATACATACCGGAGCGGGGACCCATTCGGTTTGATACAAAGAAATTGTAGTATTGCCCCCTATACTTATACATTTCAGGACCTTCAAAGTTGTGGTGGCTGACACTGGTCGGGTGTCCGGGTTGATGGGTTGTTTGTACGTTCCCGACTGTAATATCTTTACGTGAAAAGGGAGAGTTCATTTTAAATGTCCAAACTTCTGGCCCGCTGATGGTGGAAGCAGTACCAGTTAGTGGGTGTGGGTCGAATCTGTTTCGTTTCTTTATCCAATAGATTTCACCGTCTTCATCCTGAAAAACCTGCGGATCAATTCCATAATCATCAAAAGGTTCATCAATAGAGGCCTCTTTATAGGGGCCGAGCGGGGTAGCTGAATAGGCATGGCCGATACCGTTCCAATAGGTATGGAATACTCCGTTACGATAAATGATATCACCGGCTGCCACTTCAGGGTAGACATATGCTTCTGTCCATTTGGGATCGTTCAGCCATTTAGCTCCGCTTGTAGTTACCGATTGTACGCCTTCTGTCCAATTAACCAAATCCTTTGACATACGTATTTTTCCCTTGGTACCTCCCCCCATTGCATAATAATAACCCATGAATCGTTCCACACATCCATCCCTTAAACCGAATGCCACAGGGTTACTGAAGCTTTTTAGGGTAGGTTGGGCATATATAGTTTCAGAAAAAATAGTAATAAGAAGAAATATTAATGTCAAAAGAATTATATGCTTGTTTGGCTTTTTGTTTTTCATATCTTCTATGTTGTTATATTTACAATTTGTCTGATTATTAATCAACGCGATAAAACAATAAAAAATTATTCTTTTATTATTTTCCGATTACTTGTTTTAGAGGTCTTTTTTATATTTACAATATACATACCTGCCGGAAAGTTCTCCATATTAACAGGCGCGGAATCTTGTTGTGTATGCATCAGAATCCCTGCCTGATTAAAAATACGAATGGATTCAATTGTTTCTTTTGTCTTTATTGTTAACATATCTTTCACCGGATTGGGGTAGATGATACAATCTGAATCCCATTTTAATGTTTCAACTCCACTTATACTGGAGTTGTCAGCGGTTGCTACCACGAGATTATCAAATAAGACATTTGTATTATGAGAACGGAAACCAACTTTTCCGGATATGAACGGTGATGGATCTGTATAATCGATTTGGGGAGTAGCCATATTATCCACATAAACTTTGATGTTTGCTCCTTTCACTACCACTCTGATATGATATTTTTTATTTAGAGTGAAAGAACCGGGACTGGTGGCTAAAGATTTCCAATTATAATTATGCTTTCCGAGAGTGATTTTATCAGTTCCTATTCCAACAAAATAACCTTGAAGAAAATCAGTTCCTAACCGTGAGTTGTTATTTTCTCCACCTTGTGAAGGATTATTTACTCTAAAAATAAGTCCTGCATTCAAACCATTTTCATAGGTTACGTCACAATCAATCGTATAATCAGTCCAACCAACATTTCCCAAGACGCGTTTGCCATATCCATCAATACTTGCTTGTCCGGATACGATTGACCAGGAACCGTCCGTATAATTCCAGTTTTTGCTGAACGAGCCGTCAAACGTATCTGTAACAGTTGTCGACGTACTGTTACCATCTCTGAATTGCATCTCATAGAGTTCAAATTCACCTTCTACCGCTTCAATTTTCAGGGTTTGATTTCCTGCTGCCAGATTTACTCCCTTTATTGTATATACTTTCCAAGTGTTATTGGTATTGGGAAGCTGAATTACTTCGGTCAATTCCGTTTCTCCTTGGGATATCTTTATTTGGGAAGTTGCATTTGTTGTGAGGTATTTAATGCCGATATTGTAAACTCCCTTGGTTCTTACATTCACATTGTATTTGTACCATTCGCCTGTCTGAATGGCGCTAATATGAAATCCGCCGTTACTGTTTTTACTGATGTCTACATTGTCATTCCTTACGTTTTGGTTACCTGAGTCACCAGTATTTTCAACTGTCAGGTCGTGATAGCCAACACCTTCTCCTCCGGTATTGTAATGTATTGCTTGTATATCGCCTGGCACAGGCTTGTAAACATCAAAAATACCGGAACCATTTACCTTATCACTTATTGCAATGTATGAAAAGTGTCCATTGCAATTATGAGTCATGTATCCAATTTGCCCTCCGTTCAGATTACTTGTTAGTGTAGCTTTGTACAATCCATCAACAAAGAACTTGTAGTTTTGTACATTTTTCTCAATTCGGATGCTATGCCAGACACGATGATTGAAACCAGCAGGGAGTTCATAGTTTTGTGTCGTTCCCCAAACATTATTGATTCGGAAACTAATTTCTAATTGGTTGGAACTACTGTTCAGTAGAGCTACTCCATAGTTTTGTTCATCCTTGTAGGAGAAGACAGCTCCGAGTTTTGCGCCATTTTCGTTTATTCCAGCTTCTTTCATCGTAAACTCAGCGGTATAATCGGGCGCCGAATACGGGGTGAAAATAGCTTTATATTCCGTATCTGTTTTATCTTGTGACAGCAGATCTTTGTTTTTAATACTCCAATTACCTCCATTAGGCATAGACCAATCAGCTCCGATATCGGTTCTTTCAAAGAAGTCGGCATTTGCCAATGCAGGTTGCTGCTGTGCCCAGTTAGTAGGACCTAAAATTAGTAGTTTGTCGCCATTCCAAGCCATGCGATCGTAATTGAATTTTCTACTTGGAGCCATTCCTCCACCTATTCTCACTAAATTATGATATGTAAAATAGTACGTATCCAGGTCAGGGCCGATAAAAGCGGTACCATGTCCGAGTCCGATAAAACTTCCCTCTGTTTTTATGAGTACCGGATTTTGCTCCATTTGCGGAGTATAGATACTAATGGGATTTTGAGTCGTATTCATTGCATAATCTACTCTATAACCATTAGACCATACATGGTTACCTGTATACAGTAAGTAATAAATACCATTTCTTTTGATAAGACATGGAGCTTCAGTCCATTGACCGTTCATTTGTGCATTCAATCCGACGCTCTGTCCGAATGTTGTTGGATTCGGCATAGCACATCCTTGAATGCCGGCACTGTTTGCATGATAAAAGTACCACTTTGAATCATCATCTATAAAAACCGAACCATCTATTTTCTTTCCTAAATTTCCGGTGACAGGAACAAAAGGCCCTGTAGGGCTATTACTGGTTAACACATAATGACCGTTGCCTTGTGGGGAAGCATACATATAGAAAACTCCGTTCCAATATACCACTTCCGGTGCATATGCGTTTTTTACAGTGGGGTCGGTTGAGCAGACGATTGCTTCTGACCAGTGAATCAAGTCTTTTGATTTCCAACATTTGATTTCCACGTCACGGCTACTTGAATACATGTAATAGGTTCCTCTGAATTTAAAAATATAGGGGTCTCCTATACCCATATCTGCTTGTCCTGAAACATTCATAGGATTTTGCCATGTTTGAGCAAAAGACAGTAAAGTTATAAATGTCAGAAGGATAATCAAAAAAATCTTTTTCATATTTTTCATGTTTTAATTATAGATGTATGATGATCAAGTTTCAACTATTACTTGGTATACTCAGTGGGTTTAACTCCAAATTCTTTTTTAAAACTTTTTGTGAAATAACTTGGATCTCCAAACCCTGTTCTAAAAGCTGTTTCAGATACATTGTAACCTTCCATAAGATACTCACAGGCCTTTTTTAAGCGCTTTTTACGAATATAATCTCCCATAGAAATATTCAATAAACTTTTCATCTTTACATGAAGAACGCTTCTACTCAAACCAAGGCTTTGAGTAATATCTGAAATAGAAAAGTCATTATTGTCAATATTATTCTCAATGAGCTCATTTAGTTTATTAATAAACTCCTTGTCAAATTTACTCAACGATGCCGATTCTACATCAGCTCCCATTGCTTTCCCGATTTTTTCACGTTGTATCTGTTTTACCTGAATGATATTTTTAACCTGAAGTTCCAGTATATTTGGATCAAAAGGTTTCGGAACATATGCTTCTGCTCCACTTTCATATCCTTTTATGACATCGTCCGTATCTGTTTTGGCTGTTAAAAAGATGACTGGTATGTGGGATGTAGAAAGATCATTTTTCAGATTTCGGCATAGTGTATTTCCATCCATTTCTTCCATCATTACATCTGAAACCACTAAATCTATAGGATACTTATGGGCGATAGCCAAAGCCTCAACTCCATTTTCAGCCAGATAGACGTTATATTTAGAAGCAAAAATGTCTGAGAGAAATTTGAGTAATTCCACATTGTCTTCTACGAATAAAATAGAATGTCTTGATTCTGTATCCCGATTCGCAAGAGAAGTATTTGTTCTTACCTGTTCCAAATAGGGAATACTGAATTTGTATTGCTCCAGAGATTTTGTGGTGGTCTTATTTTGTACACTAAAAGCTGATTCTGAAACATTTAGATTGACAACAAAACAGCTCCCTTTTCCTGGTTCACTTTCAACTGTAATATTTCCTTTATGAACAGTCGTGAATTTTTTCACAAGAGCTAATCCTATTCCCCAGCCTTTAGAGTTTAGATTGTGTCCCCGTTTTGTTTGATAGTATTTATCAAATATGTTGTCAAGTTCTTCTTTAACAATACCTATGCCCGTATCTTTGACTTCGATACGTAGATAGGTGTATCCGTCAGGATTGTCTGTAATTGCTGCATTGATGAAAACTCTACCACCTGGGAGAGTAAATTTGATAGCATTAGAGAGTAAGTTATTAGCTATTTTCTCGACATAAGAAGGTGAGAACCAAACTTCCTCATCGTTGTTCTCGCAATGAATATAGAGCGATATTGATTTTTCAGCAGCATTTTCTTTAAAAAGCTGTGCTATGTTTTCAATAAAAACCAGTGGATTGTCCTTTTGAATATAGAATTGAAAATCTCCTGATTCAATTTTATTGAAAGTGATCAACTCATCAATCAGTCCGACCATCTTGTTTGTGTTTTTTATGGCCATTTCCAACCGTTCCGATGACTCTGGTAACAGTTCTTGATGTTGAGAGATGTATTTGAGTGGTGCCATAATTAGTGACAAGGGTGTTTTCAACTCATGAGAGACAGAGGTAAAAAAGTCCATTTTGGTTTGGTTGATTTCTTCCAGTTTCTCTTTTTCCATGTTGGCTGTCCGGATAGCATTTTTCTCTTTCAATCGGATGGAAAAAATACGATATATGAAATAAGAAATCAATCCAGCTATTATAAAATAGAGCATAAAAGCCCAAAATGAAAAATAGAATGGAGGACGTATAATGAGTTCGATCTCTTTAATAGGTGAACGGTCCCAACCTTCATTGGAATTATTTGCTCTGATCTGTAATTTATAACTTCCTGGAGGAAGATTTGAACCGACAAACTTACGCTCTTTTCCTACGTTCCGCCAATCTTTATCAACTCCTAACAAACGAACCTGGTAATTGATTGTGCTCGTATTTCCTAATGATATGGCCGTATACTCGATACTGAAGGAACGGGATTGATTATAAGAAAATGTGAGGCTTGACATTTCATCCAGATCTGTAGTCAATGGAGAGTTTTCACTTTTAGATGTGATGGTTTGATTGTTAATCGTTAAATATCCCAGATGAACATGAAAAGGTCCTCTGCTCTCTTTCATTGTTTTTGGGGTGAATGAGATGAGTCCATCCACACTGCCGAAATAGAGTAGCCCATTTTTAGCTTGGATAGAGGATGAAAAATTGAACTGATTGATCGGTAGTCCGTCTTCAACGGTATAGCAGACTAATGTACTGCGTTCTTTGTTGAATTGGTATAATCCTTGATTCGTACCGATCCACAAACGATTGAATTCATCTTCAATTATACTGCAAATGGTACTACTGGATAATGAAAGCTCATTCTTTAGTGTTCTGATTTTTAGATCTGAAGGATCAATGAACTGTAAACCATTGTTACTCGTACCTATCCATATGATATTATTTGAATCCTGATATAGAAATGTAATGTAGTTATCTTTGAGTTGAGAATTACTTGCTTTGGCTGTCCACCCATTGATTTCATTGGTTTCTGTATTAATATGAAAAAGACCATTATTTCGAGTTCCAACCCACACATCATCCTTGTTATCTATTAAAATATAGTATATGAAATCGATATCGAGTATTGGATGATTCATCGGTAGAAACATATCTTTCTCTGAGTCATAATATCGTAATCCCCGGCTTGTACCTATCCAAATCGTTCCATTCCGTTGCTTTTTGATAGAAAAGATTGCATCTGAAGATAGACCATTTTTGGCATCGGGTAAATACCGTATGGAAGTTCCTGTTGAAAGATTATAGTTAAAGAGACCGTTCCTGAAGGTGCCAATCCATATATTATGATTTGTATCGTCATAAAATAACTCGTGTATATTATGACCTAATTGTTTGATTTTATCAAAAACATGTATCTCGTTAGTGATTGTGTTGTAAATGTTTAATCCACCATCTTCTGTAGCTATCCAGAGAATATCTTTTTGTGGTTCGATTAACTTGCGAATTACTTTACCTTTGATGTGTTTTGGGGTATATCCTGCTTCAATCCAATGAATTTGTTCATTATTCTTAAGTAAAACATTGATGCCTCCGAAATAGGTCCCAATCCACATATTGTCGTCTTTGTCAGACAAGATAGTGTATACGGCATTGTCATTCAATTTGTTGTTATCTACGAAGTCTTGCTGAAGTATCTCTGAGGTTCCGTCTCCATTAAGAATTGTAATTCCCTTTTCTGTTCCGAGCCAGATTCTACCTTTTTTATCTTCTGCTATTGTGCGTACTGTCCCATCGGATAGTATGGATGAATCGGGTATGCTGATTGAATCGGAATCAAGGTTTATATTCATCACACCTTTTCCATTTCGTCCTATCCAAAGGAGCCCTTTCGAATCGAAAAACAAGGGAATGATACCATCATTTTCCGGAAGAAAATCTGAAAAGTAAGCAGGGTTTATTTGAGTTGTTTTAGAAAAAGAGGTATCGTAATAAAAGATTGAGTGGCTGGTCGATATAAAAAGCCGATCCTTTGCATCTACTGCCATTGATATGATAAAATGAGAGTCCTGACGTGGTTGTAATACGAATTCATCAGTTTGTTCATTATATATATATAGTTGGTCTCCCCCGCATATAATCTTTCCGGTACTTGTTTCGACAATAGAGAAAACTTTAGGACTGTGCAAACTATAACACTTGAAGTCATCTGTAGCAGGCTGATACCTGCATACTCCTTCATATGTACCAATCCATATTCGTTTTTTACTGTCCTGATATAATGCTTTAATAAAATTATGACTTAATGAATGGGGATTTTCTCTTTGGTTAAAATAGCTGACAATATTGTACCCGTCATAACATGACAGTCCATTGCGTGTTCCTATCCATAATTTACCTTTGTCATCCTGCATTATCTTTTCGATTTGCTGGTGCGGAAGCCCTTCTTTGCTCGTGATATGCATAAAACGGTTACTTGCTCGCAGCATTAGTTGTGTAGGAGCAGATAGTAGAAAAAATAGAGTAAGAAATAACAATCTGTACATATATTGCCAGCTATTAATAAAACAAAAAACTAATACCTATTTTATACTAACTTTAATGGTTGATACAGCCTTCATAGCAGGATTACCAGGTACAGTCGATACCAGGCGATAAGTGACATCATTGGTAAAGTCGACTGTAGAGACTCCTGAAATCTGTTCTGTATCTCCAATGTAGACTTTGTCCGTAGCCGAATATAATGTGAATTCAGGTACAAGATTACGGATATCCGTACCCGCTGGTAAAGTAACATTCATTTCGAATGTGCTATAATCAAATTCAGAACGGGATAGTGTTCCTTTAGAACCAGCTAATGTAAACACATTAAACTCGGGATAATATAAAGTATATAATTTGTATGGACGAATTGTTCCATAATTCGATTTAACCTGGATGTCGATCGGGGTAGATAAATCATACTTACTTGTATTCGAATATGCTTTTCCATTGAGAAATACTTTCGTCGAGTCTGATGGTATGTAAAAACGTAACCTTTGAGAAAGTGATATGGAAGGTGTTGATGTACTATATTTTACTTTACGCGGGAGTGTCATCAGCCATTCATCGTTCTCCATTTTTTTTGCAAAGACTTCATCATACAATACTTGGGGACATGACAATCTTTCAATCTCTGTTTCATTGTCGATTACCGTAACCGTGTACGAACAGGTATCCCGTTTTAAATCTGTAGCAAGATCCGTATAAGTAGAAGCAACACATACCACCTTATATATTCCGGGTACGGAATAAGCATACGTAAACAGATCTTTGTTCATCACAAATCCTGTATTGCTTTGGTCACGAAGGTTGTAATCATGCATGTCATCACCTGTATAAACAACAGTCTGATCGGCTGTACCGGTAAAGTTGATAACCATCGACTCATTGATCGTTAGTTGTAGCTTATTGATATTCATCTCAGCATGAGGTGGGCGAGCATTCTCATCTTCACAAGAAACCATGAATAAAATGAGACACATACCCAATAATAGTTTTATATTTATTTTCATTTTATGACACATTTAATTAATAACCTGGATTTTGTTTCACTATTCCATTAGAGATATCAATTTCGCTTTGTGGTATAGGAAAGATTTCATTAACTCCTTCCCGGAAGAAGTAGCCGCGTTTATTGGATTGCTTGGCACCAAATGCTTTGAGTACACTTGCCGCTCTTTTCTGACGGACTAAATCGAAAAAGCGATCCCATTCGTAACTGAGTTCGATACGACGTTCTTTCCATATCTGATCCCGCATATAGCCATAGCCTCCTCCGAGATAGAGAGTGGCACTATTGTTTATAGTATTGGCTTGAGCTTTACTTTTATTCAGCTGCTCTAATGCCCGTGCCCCTTGGTGGCACTCATTTAATGCTTCCGCATACATTAATACCACTTCTACATAACGGATTAAGCGCCTGTTTTTACCATTATCACCACCATATTGCGGACGATCTTTTAATGGTGTATACCATTTTAACGAAACAATCTTACCTGGTCCACAATTGTTTATTTCTCCATCGGGAGCGTAATCCTGATGTCCGCTAACAGAAGCGATACGGGGATCATTACCGAATAACTCTGCCCTTATATCACTTTTTATCCATAACATAGTACTTGGAACAGCGTAAAGTTTATTGTAAATAGAGGAACCTTCGTTTGTGTCTCCGGTAGAACCATCTGCTGATTCTTTAAATACAACTTCAAAGATAGATCCTTTACAGAATTCTCCGGTTTGATAAAACTGATCAAGATATTCGATAGCGTTACCATAGTAGTCTTTGTAATCAAGTGAATAAGCATTTTGCAATGCCAGTAATTCTGTATCTACAGTTTCATAGGGATCTGTCTGAGCGTTTAATTCCTTTGGCACAAACCAAAGACGTTTGCGGAGAGCTTCCCAATCTTCTGCCGAAGCATCGAATTTAAGAATTTCTCCAAAGGTCATTTTTTTACCATCTATGAAGTATTCGCCCAGATTTACTATCTCCTGCCATTTTTCAGACTGTATTCCGGGAGTAGCCTGGTACATGAGTACTTTCATCAGCAATGCTACAGCCGCACCGCTACTTGCCTTGCCTGCATCTGTTCCCATATAACGTGCTGGTAACATGATAGCAGCTTCTCTTAGATCTTTTTCGATGTAAGCATATACTTCAGCAGCGGAACTACGAGGAATAACAAAATGGTCCATTGTCTCTATTTCTTCACGAATAGGCACGCCACCATATGTTTTGACCAGGTTAAAATAGTACAAGGCCCTTAAAAATTTTGCCTGTCCCAATATCTCTCGTACAGCTTTATAAGAGGCGTAATCATGGACCGATAACTTCACCCTGTGTGCGTTTGCTATTACCTGATTGGCGCGTTGTACCCCTTTATAATTAATCTTATACCTGTTTTCTATCCAAGTGTTTGATGTATTAAATCTGAACTGTACCAATTGTCCCATTTGAGTACTTAGACTCTCATCGCCTCCTACCACGTCATCGGCACAGGCTTCACCGAAACGACACTCGCATTCATTAAAAAGATCCATTTGTAACACATCATAAGTTGCATTCAAAGCGGCCTGTAATTTATATTGTGTATCGTAAAAATTCTCGTTTGTGGAACTTCCGAGGACTTCTTTTTCCAGAAAGTCACTACACCCGGTTAAAAGTGTTGACGAGAAACTTAGGATAAGCAGTGCATTAAATAAATTCTTATTCATAAGTCGGTTGTTTATAGTTACAAAGCAATTTTAAATCCTATCGTAAATGTACGTGCCTGCGGATAATTTCCGTGGTCCACTCCCATATTAAGATTGTTACCTTCTGTTCCCACTATTTTACCTACTTCCGGATCAAATCCGTTATATCGTGTGAACGTTACCAGATTGTAAGCTCCTACATATAGAGATAAATTTGACAGATATAATTTGGAACATACCTTTTCTGTGAAATTATATGTAAAGCGAAGTTCCTGAAGACGAATGTAAGAACCGTCTTTTACATAAAAATCGGAGGCTCTGAAATTACGAGGCATATCATTGGGGTCTAGATCAGGAACAGAAGCATTGATATTTCTCGGAAAGAACTTTCTATCATCTGTCAATTGGCCAGACCAGTGTTTACTACGAATATCTGCATAGACATTTCCTGAACTTGCATTGTTCAAGTAGTAATCCATTACGTTGAATATTTTATTTCCAGTTTGTCCCTGGAAGAAAAGGCTCAGGTCAAAATTAGCATAACTGAAAGAGAGTGGTATTCCGAAAACGAAATCGGGTAACGGAGATCCCAAATATGTTCGGTCTTCTGCCGTAATACGACCATCGCCATTCAAATCTTTAAAACGAAAATCTCCCGGACGTGTAATCTGATCGAGGGCATTCTTCCCCGGTTCGTATTGTGCACTTGCCTTTACTTCTTCATATGTATTGAAAATACCGTCTGTTACATATCCGAAAAAGCTACCGATTGGTTTTCCTACAGCTGTTTTTGTTACAAAGTCAACAATACTCGATTCGTCTAATCGTGCTCCGTAAATAGGTTCATTACCTGTACCTAAACTTGTTACTTTATTTTTAATATAGGATATATTAAATCCTACTTCATATCTAAATTTGTTTATATTGTTTTTGTGATTCACAATCAATTCCACACCACGATTCCGAACGGAACCGGCATTTGTCATCGGAGAATCGTCGAGCCCTGCCGACAAAGTAACAGGAACACGTAGCAACATATCGGTGGTTCGTTTATCAAAGAATTCCAGTCCAATCGTCAGTCTGTTTTTTAAGAATCCCATATCAAGACCTATATTAATGGTCTCTGTTTTTTCCCAACGAATGTCAGGATTACCGATAGTTGTTGCAGTAATACCCGGATAAAGGATGTGATTGCCTATACCGTACGGATAATTATACTGTGTATTTAATAGCGTATAGCGGGACATTTCATCGATTCTGTTATTTCCTAACTGTCCCCAGCCTACACGAAGTTTACCTAAAGAAAGCCAATCGGCATTTTCCATAAAAGATTCGGATGAGAATTTCCAACCCAATGAAACGGAAGGGAAGAAGCCCCATCTTTCTTGTTTGGCAAAAATAGAGGAAGCGTCGGCACGAAAATTCGCCTGAAACAGATAGCGATCAAGCAGATTGTAGTTTATTCGTCCTACAAAACCTAATGCGCTCCAATGGCGATCACGTCCATAAGTTTTATCACCTGTATATCCACTCGACAAATACCATAGGTCGGATGAATTGCTTGCAGTGCCTTTTCTGTTCGACTCTTGAAAACTATAACGGTAGCCTTCGGCTGTCTGACCTGCCATGATTGTGAAGTCGTGTACATTATTATTCCAAATAAATGTGACTAAATTATTAATTTCCCATTTATTAGTCAGATTTTGACGCTTATATATCGTAGTCAGGTCATTGGGCATCTGAAAATCTTCTTCTAATTTATTCACCTCATAAAAATTAGAAAGTGTTTCGGGAACAATGTAGTCCGATACTTTAAACTGATAGGTCAGTTGCTTTAAGAGTTGAGCAGTAAGACTTAAATTCATATCAATACGGTGCCTACTCATCTTATTGTGATTACGTTCCAATATTGCAATCGGATGATTTTCGGAGAAATATCCTTTTGAATTGTATGTGTAAATCATTGGATTTTGAAACAGACTTGTTTTTAGTACGCTACTTTTTCCTTCGGGTACAATCTGGCGGTTTTCATTTGTGTACATGATGTTTGCATTCATGCTTAACCACGATGCCAGTTTACTATTCAGATTGATACGTGTGTTGAAACGTCTGTATCCGGAAGTCTTTACAATTCCATTTTCATTATAATAACTTCCGCTGACCATGTATTTATGTTTGTCATTTCCCCCGGATACTGAAAGGTTATATTGTTGTTTGAAACCGGTTTGAGTGATTGCATCCCACCAATTATTAGGAGAATTATTTCTGATTGTATCGACAAGGAAAAATTTATATTTATCGTAATAAAGTTCTCCAGATGAGTTTTTAGAATAGTATAGTTGACCGTCAACAGAGTAATTTGACAATCCATTAATATAGTCTTGCATAAGGGCGTATTGCTCTACGTCCATTACTGATATTTTTTTCCAAGGAGTGGAAACCCCTACGAAGCTATCAAATGAAATTTTCATCTCTCCTTTTTCACCACTCTTGGTAGTTATCAACACAACGCCATTAGCACTACGTGCACCG
>QWCY01000542.1_pt1 | contig 62022 bp, 61 predicted proteins | sample 1972631 | NCBI WGS metagenome assembly QWCY01 (sample SAMN09866696, study PRJNA288562) | Human gut metagenome isolate pre1_stool, whole genome shotgun sequencing... | isolation source: gut | host: Homo sapiens | place: USA: California
CCGCCGTACCCAACCATGTGCCGGGGGTGAGACCGAACAACTGTTCTCCGGGGTGGGGGGTCCAAGCCGTGGATGACACCCCGCGTTCGAGCTTTAGTCTCCGCAAGTCCACAACCACGTCCGTGCCGGTACGCCAATCCACAATAAGCCCCACATACTTACCATCTTTCCGCACGTCGTTCCATTCTATCCGTGTCCACACATTGGGGGGTACGGTCTGTCCCTCCCACTCGGTAACGGTGATGGGCTTGCCGATGGGGCGCACCTCCATGGAGAGGCTATAACCACTATTCTGTATGCCCTCCCACGGATAACCAGACACGGACACATATTTCCCCTTGTCGGGGGTGTAGCGTGTAAACTTGCCGGTCTCGTCCTCCATGTGCATGGCGGTGATGGTATTACCGCCTAAGTTGGAATAGAACCCCGGCTGTTCCGAACCCTTCAACAGGTTCTGCCCTGGCACTTCGCCCTCATCCGCATACGGCAACGATGCCGTGAACGTCTTTCCGCCGTCGTTGGAGTAGCGGAGAAAAGTGTAGCTTCCCTTCGCCGCTCTTCTGACCGTGAACGATTTCTGCGCCAATATATTTTCGGACATATTTCTTTTAATTAATTAAACTCCGCGTTGAACGCTTGAGTAGCACTCAACAAGTCTGAATAGTCAATTGACAACTCATACGCGAAAGCCTTCTGATTAAGAACCGCCGTCTTGTCACCGGACGTTCCCCACGTAGTATCTTTCGTCATGTTCGCCGCATAACGCCACACCTTTACAGAGTGCGCTTGTAAGAATGCCAGATCCTTGATGTATGTTCCGCCTTGACGAATCATAAACTGATGTTTAATGGAGCCACCCTCTGCAACGCTGTCACTCTGCGGTTGGAAAACATCAATCTTGTAAGGGTCTGTGCCGTCGTACAGAGTGATTATTGTGCTTGCTGTCTTATTGTAGGTACCGCTTCCGCTGTCAGTGTCTTTTATCTGACACTTGAAAATGCCGACATTCGTAACAGCTCCGGCAGGAACCGTTATCTCATTCGTATTGAAACCGCTGATACCGTTAGCGTTTTCACTCGTGAGCGTCGTCCACGTTCCACCTCGTAGCTGTTGCCATGTATATGATACGCCTGTAGCGTCTATGTCACCCCCGCGCCAAAGGTCGCAGTGGATTTTCAGTGATTCGTTGTTATTCACAAAGGTATCGCCGAGCGGCGTATATGCAATAGCAGAAATGCTCGCTCCCGAATCTTCGATTTTGAGAATACTCACCGATGCAACAATAGGAGAAGTGATACCGCTCACAGGGTCAGTATATGTCGCTTCGCATTTGATGTTTAGACTATTGCAATCAGTCAGATTCACGCTCAATTTCTTGTTCGCCGTACCGGAAACATCAGTGAGTGCCTGTGTAGCTGTTGCTCCTGTTTCTTTCGTCAGCGTCCACTTGAAACCACTCACGTTGGCTATCTGATTGCCGGATAGCCCCGACACTAAAAGAAGTGGGGAAATAATCAGCGGAGTTTTAGTAAAATCTGGAGCATACGCTTTCTTGTCACGGATATACTTCTGCGTCAGAGCTTTGTCTATCTGCAAAGTAAAGTTCAGCGTCTTTCCGTTAATAATCTTTTTAACCGTAAAGGTTTTCTGTGCTAATGGATTTTCCATAATTTTTTTATTTTAAAATTTTACTGATTTTATTGATTTTCTTCCTGCCTCGTCTAAGAACCGACATATAAAGGACGTGTCACCGTAAAGGTCGTCATACGTCACATGCAGTTCACTGCCTATATTTGCATGATTCTTGTTCCAAGCTGTATCTGCTTCAGCATATTCACTCTGTCTGCTCCATACAAAGCGAGTAGAAGGAAGCCTGTCCGTCACCTCTGCATCATCATACCACACATGAAGAGAATATACTGCCGACCAATCTGTCTGCCACTCGCTATATGCACCCGAGCCTGGAGATGAGAAGCCCTCTATGCGCCAGCCCGTACCGCCTTTCTCACCCTTGTCCACCTGTAGCAGCCAGTCGGGATTGCCCTCCTTGGGTTCTGACGTCACCGCCTTGCCGTCGGCTGCCACACACAACCATCTGCGTCCGTCGTGCGTCACGCTGTTGTAGTAGTAGTATTCCTTTCCCGCCTCCCACGCACCGAGATGGAGTTCCATCGGGACGATCGTGCCGTCGTAGTTCATCACCTTGTACAACTTCGTGGAGAACACCACCTGCTTAGGGGAGATGATTGCTGTGCGCCTCTTGTCGAGCGTGTAGGAGTTCACCCCGTCGTACCAGATAATTGCTGGTGCATCATCACCATTAACGATGACGTAGATAAGCGCCATGCGGTCGGTGTCGGTTCTGCTTCCGAACTGCACGATGGTGTCGCCGCCCATCGGAGCGTCGCTGCCCTCCTCACAGTCCGCCTTTGAAAGGTCCACGTAGTCGTCGCCCACCGCCGTCACCATCCGCCAGTAGGTGCGGTTCGCCACCCCCTCGTACTTGCCCTCCTTGATGTTGAACACCTGGCAGCGCGCCTGGTCGCCCGCTTTCCACAGATTGGTCGTAGCCGTCGTGCCGTCGTCCATGTAGAAGTAGCAGCGGTAAGTGTCGGCGAGTTCCTCAACCCTTGTTATCTTCGAGCCACAAGAAGAGAAAACCATGTTGCCACCCACATAGCTCAGCTTGCGTATCTCCAGCTCATTGAACACTGCCTTACCCCACACGATAAGGTCGGTGATGGAAAGCTGATACTTGCCATCCTTGCGCCGTGTGATGCCGAATCCTGTCTCTGTCGTAGCGTCGAAGTCGTAGGACCGTATTGTCTCCGCCAACACCTCCAGCAGCTTTGCCCGCCCCTCTGCGTCTATTCCCTTTCCGCTCGTCAGTGCGATGCCCTCAAGGAACGTGATGAGTTTCTGCGCCGTGTCGGGGGTGTCCTTGCGTAGGAAACGATTATACACCTCGCTGTCCTTGGATAGCTCCGTAGCAACGTCGGCCTGAAGCGCCCTGTCCGCCATTCCCGCCTTATCCGAGTATTGCGCCTTTTGAGCGAAGTCAGCCTTGTCGGCCTTTCCCGCTCTCTCTGCGTACTTGACCTCGTCCGACTTCTGCGTCGGTCCGCCTCCGCCTGATATTGCTCCCGTACTCGTACCCGTGCCCTTACTGCCCTTTGGCTTCGCTATCTGCTTTACATCAATCATCCGTTACCTCCTTCAATGTTAAACTTGCCGTACCTTCCATTAGATTGCGCCCTATGCCCACCACGTAGAACGACTTGCCCATCGCCTTGTGCGTGAATTGGTTAATAACTGATACGTACTCACCGTCCTCTAAATTCTGTTCCATCTCCACACGTGGCTCGTGGTATTCCCTGTAATAGCTATCCACGTAGAGTTGTTCGGGCTTCGCTTGTACTCCGCTGTTCCAGTCATATATGGTAAGAAGCCCCGTCTCGTCTATCGTGTTCAGCGGGGTGGACAGATTCACCCTCCCAGCTACACCTAAGCGATTGCACTCCTCCGCCGTGAGTGCTGAATTAATCTTGAAATCTATATTGTCTTTCTTGTTGACAAATCGCTCGTCCGTATCGCTCACATAGATAATATCATTACTCTCCCCCCTTGGGGTGAGCAATCCGTTATCGCTGTGTACCTTTATCTCGAAGGACTTAATGAAGATACTACTCACGTGCGACAATATAGGTATGGTCGTCTTCGTCCACTTCGTATGACGGAAGAACGTAGGATGCCGTCTCGTAATCTTATCCCACACGCTATTAACCGGTCCTAATATCATGAAACGTACCTTACCACTGACCTTATCCGACTTTCGCACCGGTATGGCCGTACCTTCCACGTCGAGCCCCATCTTGTAGTCTATGTTGTTCTGCAAAGGAAACTCCGTGCCTATAATCTTGTCTTCTATCTTCGGATTAATGCCGATGGTAAAGCACTGCGCATAATACTCGTCCTCGTCTGCGCAATCCTTCAGCTCCTTATAAGGCCGCCACTCGTAATCGGTAGGCTTGCCCTCATTGCGAACCTCAACGACGCACTTGTCGCCTATAATCAACATACACGCTAACACGGCCACCTTGCTTATCTTGTCCGTGCCGTCGCCGATGGCACTGTAGTTAAACTCCAACTCTTGCGGCCCGTCATCTGTGTGTGGGTACAGGCCCGTCTCGTCACCATACGACACTACCTCGCTTCGTGGTGTCTCCGCCTTCCAAAATTGCCTTGCATAGTATCTGTCACCGTCTCGGCACGGGACTCTGTGCCCGTTAAGATACATCCACATGGGACCCCCCTTAAAAATGATGCCGTCCGACTGCCGTATCTCACTCGACGCTGCCGTAACCTTCATAATAGGATTAAGTGCCAAACGGCCTGAAAGCACAATGTAATTGGTGGTCTCATCGTCCGCTGGGGAGAATACTCCCCCCGCCTTGGCACTGTTATAAACGGCATAGGGCATGATCTTCTTTATGTCATCTTCGGATGGCCTCGCCCCGAACTCGGTGTCATCCTCATTGCCGCATACAGACATGACAAGGTAGTTACTCATATCCACTTTGGCCACGGGGCTGTTATCCTTCCTCGACGTGTTCTCCACTACCTTACCCATCTCCACGATGCAAGCCCCAGGTGTCCAGCCTAACTTCATAAGAAGTTCTTGCTGGTTCTTCCCGTCGTTGCAATAGAAGTCCAAAAGACTGATGTCCTTGCGCCCCCACATCGGAAACACCCACTGCTTACTGCTTCTAATTCTGATATACCATTGCGTTATCGTGCCCGCCCCGATGGCGAAGTTCTGTCCCCTGACCATGCCCCAGAAGTCTTGTGTCGCCCCCTTCTTTCCTGGATCGGCCGAATACTCGGTTAGATACAACTGCTTACCGCTGTACGGGCTGCCCAAAGACGACTCCTCCAGCGGGCTGTCTATAAGGTTCTCAATCTCTTCAATATCACACGATACGGAAATCTGATTGAACACCTCCCCGATGGATATCTTCGTGTCACAGTCCGCTACGTTATCCATAGATATCGCCAGCCGCTGACGGGATAGCGCAATTAAGTTACCCGTTAATATATTACTCATGATAAGTATTCCGGGCTTCCCCCTCATGGTCTCCCATGAAAAGACATAGAAGTCCAGCCCCTCTTGGTAGATGTGAAGATTGAAGTACCTCAATATCTCCTCAAACACCTCGTCCAGCTGCCACACGTCGTCCTCACCGTCGCCCATGAACAAAAGCTCCGATATGGACACCTGGCTAAGCAAGTTGTATCTGTTATTCTCTTCTTTCTTCAATGACTTACTCCCATCATATAATATGCGTATCGGCATGCCGAACACTGCGTCGAGTGATTCACAGACATTGGTAAGAACCTCCGTCATTATCTCTTGGAACGTGCGCTGTCTTGCTCCGTCTATCATAGCTCCGTAGGTCTGCTTACTGCCCCATAATGCTTTATAATCCGAATACTGCAATGCACTCAATACATCAATGCAACTTAACTCCAGCTCATCCCACCGCTCATTATAGGACTGGGAATAGGCTTGCGGCTCTATGAAGCCAGCGAACACGCAGCGGTTTTCCTCGTAGATGTTCACGACGGCATCACGACACGAAGGAACAAAGAAGTCGGGGGTAAAGTTACCACACAGTAGCCTAACGGTGGCCGACCGTCTCAATAGCACATCAAACGTATCATTCACCTCACTGCGTATCTCTACGGGGTCGTCGGAAAAGTACATGTCCGCCTTCTCCGTGCCAATCTCAAGTACTTGGCTTCTGTCATTGTGCGTAACGATATGAACCGATACCACCTTACCCTTTTTGTTCTTAAATTCTCCGTGTATATACATCGCTATCCTATGTTATATCGCTTTCCGCTCTTAGATGATATCCGTGCCACATTCTCTAATACACCGTATAACTTTCGGCCGTCAATCTCGAATCTCACGTTGCCGAATAGCCCCTCGGCGGGTGGGCTAATCATATTCTGCAACTTATCAAGTGGCGCTATCACCTCTGGATTCTTACTGGCACCGGGGTACTCGCCAACCATCGCCAGCGTAGGACCAGAGACGATACCACCCTTGGCGAATGGAGTCACCCCGATGGACTTTACCATGGCGGTCGCTGCTGATGCAAATCCAGCTCCGATGGCGAAGCCGAAGAACGGTATGTCGGCATGTGCAGCGAAGAATCTTGCCGATGCCACCTCCATATATGATGCCGTCAGCTCTTTGTTGGCTTTTGTCGCAGCCACCGCCGTCACAGACGTCTCGGCATTAGATACCGATGCCAACTGTTCAGCGCCGACGGACACACCAACGGCTATCGCCTTGGACTGTTCGGCTACGGCCTGTGCCTTCGATGCCTCGGTGATTAACTGAATGATGGCTATAATATCGCTGATGCCCCTATATATCTGAAAGAAGCCATCGACAACCGCCGTCAGCTTCTCCCATGCGCTGCCGTTGCCCTCTATAGCTCTCGTTATACCCTCGATGCTTCCGCCTATGTCCTTCATGTCACCCCATCCACGCAGCACGCTGTCCGTGGCGGATATGGATTGTGTCTTCCACTGCTCATATACACCGATAAGATTCTCTATGTCCTTGCGCTGCTTCTTCGTGACGGGGTGGTCGATATCATTGAGCAACTTAGATAGATCTCGTATCTTATTGTTCAATTCGTCAAAGCCTATCGACCTGATCTTTATCTTCCGCTCCTTATCAGAGAGTGAGTTAATATCATCGACTTCCTTCTGCATGTTAGGCAACTCGATACCTAACTGCATAACTCGCTTTTTCTTTGTCAGCTCATTGATCAATAGCTGTGTCTGCTGTATGTGGTCGGCATCCTCCCTCTGCTGCCTATCCGTGTAGAATGATACGGCGGTGTCGATATCAGCCACCGTATTGAATGACGTAGGTAGGTTGAGTTCCGATAATTCGTCATTCCATTTCTTCCGTAGCTTCTCAAGCTCATTAATCCCGTTCTGTGCGAACTTCCGCTGCGCCGCGTCGCCCCTCTCAAGCAATTCATTGTAATAAGCGAGCTTCTTGTTCAGCTGCTCTTGCGTGGTGATCTCATTCACTCGCATTGCTGCTACTCCCTTATTCTCCAGAGCCCTCTTTGCGGCCTCCGTCTTCTCTATCTCCTCATCAATCGCCGATAAGGTCTGACTGTTAGCCTTCTGTCGCCTGTTCTGTAGGTCACGCAACTTCTTATCGAAGTCATCAAGCGTAGATAACTCAGCTGGAATGCCCACGCTGTCCGCCACGTCTTTGAATGCCTGAATAGCGTCCTCCGCCGCCTTCTTGCCCTTCGATAATAATATAATCCGCTCCTTGTCCGTGATATTGCACTTCTCAAGCTGCTGCTGATAGTAGGACACGTTATTCTCAAGGTCCTTATATGTCTTGACTTCCTTTATCAGCTTTAATTGATTATCGGTGTTGCGCCCAACTACTTTCTTCGGTGTCACCTTCTTCGGTGTGCGAGTAACCCTCGAAGTATTCGCACGGTTAACACGGGGGCGATTCCTCGATCCCCTAACGGGCATCCGCAGCCCCGTCCCTCTCTTCAGTTCGGTGGATATCTTTTCCCTCGCTCCATTAATGAAGGTGGTGAGTGTGTCAAACTTCTTCTGTGCCTTATCGAGATCGCTCGAATCTTTCTTGTCCCGATACGAGTAAACGGGAATTATCTTTCCGTCCCCCGCATCCACAGAACCCGATACATATCTCTCTCGCTGTTGCGTTGGGCTGTATTTCTTTAACTTTCCCCCGAAGCCATTGGCATATATTATCTTATCTCTTTCCGATTCCGCCTTGGCAATCTGATTGGCTAACTCTCGTGTCTTAGCCTCGATGACCATCTGGTCGCAATATGCCTTGCTGTTCTTGATAAGTGCGTCATACCACTGATAAACGTTGCTAAAGTAGCCCATCGTGTCACCGTAGGTATCATTGAGCTGCTCTACAATCTTTTTCTCCTCCTTTGATACATCCTTACCAGATTTCTTCTCGTCGATAAGGTTTCGCAGCTTCGACTTGTTAATCTCTAATGCTGACGACGTGTTCGTGTATGCTTCCGCCGCGGCATCCTCCACCTTCTTAACTCTCTCGGACGTGCTTTCCATCTTCTCGGCCTCCTCATTGGCTTTCTTGATGCTGTCCGCTGCGTCGTCCGTACTCTCAACTAACTTAGATATAACATAAGTAAGGGCCACTAATGCTATCCCCACACCCGTGGATATAAGTAAACCCTTAATGGCGGTGCTTAGCACAACGGTCTGTATGGCGGCCAACCGTGAGCCGTTCGCCCACTGTATAGCCGCCGTTCGGCACGCAATAGCGGTACTCGCCCATAGTCTGTGAGTGGTGGATGAAATCTTAGCGACGGCTTCATTCGCCACCGTGGCTATCGTGCTCATCTTGATAGAAGATGCCAAGTTAATAAAGCCTACGGCAATACCCTTGATGCCGCTGAATGTCGTGCCGATAGCCATGAATGCCATACCAAGCTCGCCCGCTGCGACAATGGCAGGCTCTATGCTCTCGAATAATGCGCCGACCTCTTCCTTCATGTCGCCGATGGCATTGGATAACTGCTTCGCCTTACCCGCATCCGTCTTCGCAAGCTCGGCATTCATGTTACCCACATTATCCGTAATGACTTCGGCTAACATGGCGGCACGCTGGCTCTCCGTGCCATACTTTAATACTTGCTCCTGTGCGGCGTTAAAAGTAATACCTACACGACGCAATGCCGCCGTCTGGCCTTGCATCGCCTTACCCATCAGATTGCCGATGTTCACGGCATCCTGTCCCGTAGCCGATAAGCCCTTCTGCTGCGCGAGTAAGTTGTTCATCGCCGGCAATAATGCCTCGATACTTGACTTCTGATTAATGAATGTGGATAACTGCTGAACACCGGCGAGCTGAACCTCGTCACCTATCACACCGAGCTCCTGTTGCGCACTGGCTAACTTCTTAATGGACTCTACCTCCGAATCGGTAGCACCCATGCGCTGACGCATAACTTCGGTTAACTTAGTTTCCGCCTCTACCTGTACGGCATTAGCCTCCGTATAACTCTGCATGACACCGGTAAGCTGCTGCATACCAGTTATAACATTCTGGAAGGATGCGCCGACTTGGGTAATCTTAATTAACTCATCCCTTACCCGTGTTGACTTCGAGCGGGCTATCTCTAACTCCTCGGCGAATCTCTTAACATTGGTGGAAGCGGTTACTATCTGATCCTTACCATCAATATTCAACTTAATATTAAACTTTACATCCTTCGCCATTTTACATCCCTTCTCTTCTCTTTACTATGTCCTCAACTCTTCGCCTGTCCTCCTCTGGTGTTAATATTATAACACTCCCTTTCTGACCTTGATTATCCCACGGAAGGGGATAGATTTCTTTTGTGCCTTTATCCTTCTTAACATAGGGCCTTAATGCTGCAACCACTGTCGCCCTCGTGCGCTCCCAATCATCCCTGAACTCCGCATCTTCACGGGATTGAAAGGCTTTGCATATATATTCAAATTCGCTCGGAGTGCATCGGCAGAAGTCGTCATAAGACAGACGTAACACCCCCAATGCGAATCCGAGCAACTCGTTTATTCCTGTCTTTTTTTTTCTTCTTCTCCCTCTTGCGCCTCTGGAGCTTCCTCCTTAATGGAGGCTGTCCATTCAGATAACTCACTCGGAGTAATGCAGTCAGCGAAGTCAAGTAAAGACATATCGAACTCCACGCCGTCATGCTTGGAGGCGGAAACCACGCAGCACCATAGGAACGTGCATAGATCGGTGAACTCCCAGTCGGAAATCTCTGTCACCTCCTTGCCCGTCTCGCGCTTAAAACGGAGCATCGCCCCCATCGTGGTGCGACAGGGGTACGACTTTCCGTCCACTATAACCTCAACCTTGCGCATGGTTAGCCTCCTACCTTAGGTGTTCCAGTTGTTCCAGCCGAACCGGTGTCCTTGCCTGGATATACGTCTGGCTCTCCGTCATTCTCTAAGCTCACGCTATAGGTAGCGTCGTCCTGTGCTGGCGATGTCTCCTCAAGTGATGAAATGATAAATGAGCCTTTCAGATAAGGCTTCTTATCTTCCCCACGCTGGAAGGCAACTACCTCAACGCTCTTTCCTCCGCCCCAGTTAGGAGCAATCTGTGAGTAGCCATTCTCCGCTTCTTCGTAGAATCTTAACCCCTCGGCACTGATGGAGACGCCGAGCCCCGTTACCCCCTTGCCTTTCCATAGGCTTGATGATATACCCTCGGAAGCCTCTGGCTTAACGGCTCTGTCTTTCGTTTCACTGTTGAATGTAATCGTGTGAGTGCTACAATGTCCTACGGCTTTTCCGCCGATCATCAATAACAAGTCACTACCATTAATGTAATCTTTCATATCAAAATTAATTTAAATCTGTACTCTAAAAACTAACCCCTGAATGTAAGCGTCACTGTCGAAGGCCTCCGATGCGTTAATCATGGTGCAACTCCGCAGTGTCATCTCTTCTCCTCCGTATTGCTTGTAATCTAACGCAGCCCTGACGGCTTCCGCCAATATTATGCTCTTCTCGTAGGTGTCGGCATAGCAGTTAATCTCTATCTCCGCCGTATCTGCTCCCGTGTGACCCGCCTTCAATGGATTATGCTCAATTCTTACCCTACGGTAAGCCACGTAGGGTAATATGGCCTTGTCGATGGCGACGGGGAAAACCTTGGTGGCAATCCTCTTCACTTCTTTATCCTCGGCTAATATCTTTCTGATAATCTCCCCCGCACTTAACGCTGTCTTTTTCATGTCACAATCCTATTAAACAAATCCACACTTCTTAGCAACCTTATTCACGGCCTCCTCTACGGATGGAAACAAACCCGTCTCCACCTTCTGGAACATCTCTGGAGTGGCGGCGTCAAGAAAATGATATGCTGGCATGCTGCCCCTATTCTTTCCCCCGAAGCTCAATCGTTTTTTACCAATCTTAAACCTCGTCTGCCCCGCCTTACGCTTATTCGTTCCGTCTTCGGCCCACATTAACACGGGCTTCTTCAATCCTCGGCGATTGGTGTGCATGCCCTTCTCTCCTTTCTTGGACCGACTGCTCCTCGCCTTAACCGTAACCATGAACCCCCCGCCACGACTGTATATGTGGCTTCTGATACCCTTGGCAAAGTCCGATTGGTCTCCCTCCACGTTCATTCCACAGGTCTGCAATCTTCTCTTGGCTATCTCCACGGCTTCCTTAGCCTGTTTCCGATAGGCCCTCTTGATCGTATTGCGTAACTGCCTCGACGTGAAGTTCTGCGCCAGTTCCTTCCACTCTGCTCCTGTATATGCTCTTGGGTCCATATTGCTATTCATTAACTCGGTCACAGATTAAGGTCTTCATGCCACGGTCGATATTGGGTATTATGTTCGTCACCGTATATAGATAGCCCCCTAACTGCTGTACCCTCCAATTCTCTCCTATCTTGTGAGCGTCTCTAATGTTGAACTCAGCCCGATAATCGGGAAAGTGCTCACTCACTTCTTCGCTTCTTCGTCCACTGTGCTTAACTCTCTCCGCATGGATAATCTTAGTGCGGACGTACTCAATAGCTTCCTCCCCAAATCTATTAGTGATTATGTCAGGCCTCAATATTGCGAGCTTGTACTTTAATTCCCCCGCCCTCATTCGCCGAGCCTCCTATACTGTTTAATAATCGACTTCAATGCGTCGGGAACGGAGTGCATCTGCACCGTACTCACACTCTCACGCTGGTTGTACCAATGCGCTCCGAGCATCATTATGGCTTGAATAATAGGGGTCGGCATCACACCGCCCCCTATCTCCATAAGCTCTTGTTGATTCCTATTAGTAGCACGGATAACGGCTTCCTCCGCGGCATTAAGAAGATGCCCCAGATAGATGTCATCCTCTTCGAAGTCATCCGCCCTCACGTGCTTTTTAAACAAATCCAAATCAACAATCGCCATAACACTAAACCTAAACCTAATCTTAAATAAATGTATTAAAAGAATAACAAACTATGAGTGTCTTTGCGTTATATTACTTATCCGCTACCTTTCCGAGCTTGAATGCCTCTGGACGTATTGTCTTAGTTGCGTAGTCCGTATTAAGGACGAAGTCCACGCTGTCATTGCGAGACTTGCTGTAAGGATCGACGATAAAACGCAGCGAGCCGAACATCCCCATTGGCTGGTATCTCCAGTCACCAAGGCCGATGTATTCCGTACCCTCTACAATCTTAACGTAATCGCCTGACTTCATTCCCTTCAATGCGGCAACCTCGGCTGCACTTGCCACGCTAAAAGCCGCCGTGTTGTTCTTCGGATCGAAGTCGCTGCCATCGCCCCATGCGGAGCCGTTATACTTCTTATACGAAATCTTCGTATCACGGATAACATTGGTGGTATAGACAGGCAGACCGCACAACGTATGATTCTGCACCATCGGGATAAACACGCCGTCCTTATTGATAGGTGTGCCCTCCAAAATAGCCTCCATACTCTTCGTCATTACCCAGCAGAGATTGCTGCCGTCAATACCGGTCTCAAGTACCGCTGCCTTCATCTTGGCGTTGAGTTCCTCGAATGTAGGAACCTTTGAAAGGCTAACGGGATTATCCTTCAGCGCAACGAACGGGCCGACGAGATTGGTAGCATTGTTCACCTTATTCACACCGCAGACAATCTTGTTCAGCAATAATTGGATGGATGCTGGCATTACCTGGCGGATGATAGTCTCCAATAATCCGTTGGATTGGTTGAGCGACTGATTGGTAACTGGTATGGCGATACCCATGCGCTCCGGCGCTGCCGACATCTTACTGAATGGAATACAGGTATCAGATAATTCCGCACCCTCACCACAAAGTTGCGCTTCTACCATCTCATACATCGGCCAAACAAAGTCACCCACTAACCCAGTAGGCATCGGAAGTCCAACCTTATCAAGGATGAATCCCTCCTGAAGTGGTGTCAATATGTCTTGCACGTTAAGCGGAATGATAGCATCATTGGCGATATCCTTTACCATCATCATGTCACGAACAAACATCAGCTCTGTGCGGTGTCCGTTGGCCGCATTCTCTCTGATAACCTTAATAGCGTCCTCCCTCGCATTAGGATTCTCCCTCAAGTGATCCGCCGTAGCCGCTTGCATCTTCATCTGCAACAACTGATTCTCACGCATGATGCTTTCAAACTCTGCGTTCTCCGCATCATTGCGTTCGCGCTTCTCTTTCTCACACAAGTCAGCAATCTCCGTAATACGGTCGCAATTCTGCTGGTACTTGTTGATCAGTTCTCTAACTTTAACCTCTTTTTTCTCCATTTTTTATGTACTTTATAAAATTATACCCCTCTTCGCTTGCTCTCTCATCGCTTCTATCTGCGATTTAATTTTCTTTTCCTTCTCTTGTTCTCTCTTCTTCTCCTCTTCCCTCTTAGGTGCTTCTTCTATCCCCCTTAATCCATCGGCTAACTCACGTGTCTCAACGCTCGTATCGGGATAATAGGGGTCGGCTGCGAGTGTGAAGTCATATATCTTCGTAATGGCCTTAACTCTATAAGTAATATTATTCACCCCATTGTCGGCTACATTACTCTGTCTCTCTACGAAGTCGGAATCATAGTAGTAAGTAGAATATGCAAAGCTGCACCCACTTATATCCCCTCGCTTTACCAACTCCACGGCCTTATCCCCGTCCGCTGTATTCGGGGCTTCAAACTCAAACTTAACGCCCCTTTCATCGACGGAGTAGGAGAGCGTTCCCTCCCCCTTGTTGCTGCGTGCTAAAATCAACTGCCTATCGTGAAACATGGTCATCTTAATGTCCTGCCCTCTCAATAGCTCTTCACTAATTGCTGCTGGGTCTATTACCTCCCGCGCCTCACTTGTCTCATCGCTCCACAATGGCTCCGACGGTGTGTTAAACAAGATAGCGTACCCCGTTATCACTCGGCTCTGCTCTTCTCCCTCTCCGGCCTCCCTCAATCTCAATCCTGAAGGAATACAGATGTTTCTCTTTATTATTTTATTCTTCTTTTCCATTTTCTTTCTCTTCCTCTTTTGTTTTTTCCGCCAATTCCATAAGATTAGCCGACACAAGAACCCTATCACCGCCCTCTACTGGTGGCTTGTTCTCCTTCTGTCTCCAATCATTCACAGTATATATCCCAGCGGCAATGGTAGCCGCCTGATAATTAATCTTGCTCATCAGATCGCTTGCCGTCAGCGCCTCTCTATCGAACTGGAATTTACGCTTGTCGAACAACGACGGTGCAACCAATTTCCGCAGCATCTCATTCTCGATATTGCGCAGCAGCGGATTTAACGTGCTCGATAAAAATGCGGCATTAGCCATCTCCGCCGACTTGTAATTGTTGCTCGTGTCGTCGAAAACAAACGACGGATGAACACCGAAGAACCGACATATATCTCTCACCGTGAACTTACGGCTCTCTAAGAACTGCATATCCGTAGATGAAAGCGATATCTGCTTGAAGTCCACCTCCCCCGGAAGGCTTACAATGCGTTCCCCACTCTTGAAGTAGCCGTCCATGGCCTTGGCCGTCTTCTGCAATTCCCCATCTTGATATTCGCCGAATCCCGTAACCGTCTTGTCATTCGATATAATACCCCTGACATTGCCACCATTGGCAAACCTGTTAAGCGTCTCCTTGTCTCCCGTCAATGCAATATTCAACGTCTGCCGTGCATACTGTAACACGCTGACACCGTTCTTACCGTCATTGGTGTGCCCCTTGATGTGGATAATCTCACTCTCACCATAGACACCCGACACACCATTCACCATATCGCTGACGCTGTACGTATCATTATAGGTGTCGTGGCTTACCGTACCCTTGCCACACAACACCAATCTATCTATCTCCAGTGATGCGGGATTATAGACCGGGACGATGTAAGCATTACCATATAATAGAACTTGCTCGACCGTACTCTTAAGAAAATCGAAAGCCGACCGTGTACTGTCAGGCTGCACCGTTAGGAGATAATATAACCGACTGTTCTTATCCTCAACAAATACACCGTCCTTCTTCCGCATGTATAGGAAAGGCAAGTTGGCGACACTCTCGCTAAGCAACTGCACGCATCTATACACCGTCGCAATGGTTAAGGCGGTGCTGTCATTCTGTAAAAAGCTAAAGAATTGGGTATAATCTCCCACAATGGGTATGCCCACCTGCACTGGAGATTCTGACACCGATTTAGTGTCTCTTTTGAAAATATTTACAATTTTATCCCAAATTCCCATATTAACGCTTTATTTCATGGTAAATTTACGAAAAAAATATGAACCTTAAAAACAGCGCAAAATGCCATATATAAGCATCTTGCGCCATAAATTAGCGTAACATTGCACGCTGATAATTATTTAATAAAAATTAACATCACCTCTCGAATGAATAAAGCAGACCAAGTGTCATTAACAACGTAACCACACCATCTATCTTGCGATACCTCGACCTCTTAATAGGCTTCTTGTTCTCAAGGTTGTCCTCGTCAATAACACAGTTCTCAAGGCAAAATGCGTTGATAGGATTATCGTTAAGTACTATCTTCGGCGGATTCTCGTAGGCTAACATCTCGAAAGACTCTACGGGCAGATTAAAGCTACCGTATGTCTGACTGTAAGGGGTGAGCACATTCCTCGCACCGACGCTTGATAATATGCTCACTAACTCTTGTGCCTTGTATGCGTCGTAACCGATGCGGACGATGTTCAATATCTTGGAACGGCGGAGGATATCATCGGCGATAACCTTAACGTCTATCTTCTCACCCTCGCAAAGCGTCAAGTACCCATTCTCGTGCCATAGCTTATAAAGCTGCTCATTAGGGTGTCCGCTTAATGCCCCACGTGGAAAATAGTAATCCGTGTGCGCATAGAACCTCTTCTCCTTGCTTGAGTACACCGTATAGGTAACGGCGCTAAAGTCATCACGCACGGATAGGTCAAACGCTACGGCACAATCAGGATGCCCCAGTGCGCTGTCTATATTGAAGTCACCTATCAACTCGGTAGCCTTCTCGTGAGAAAACCACGACTTCTCATCGTTAATCGTGAATATATTAAGCAGCTTGGTGCGGAAGGCGAGCATGTTCTCCGCCGACATCTTCGCCGACTCGTATTCTCTCTCATAGTAGTCGCTTTGAACGGTTACCCCCAAATGCGGCTGCACCTTCCTCCACGTCAACGGGTCGTCCTCCCGATCGTCCACGTCGGGCATGAACACCGACGCAAACATGGTGTCATTATCCAGCTCACCACGGAGAACGCTAAGCGCGCCCTCTAACTCATGGAAGAACGGCCCATCCACCACATCGCTTGCAGTGGTGATGACGATGGTAAGCGGATTCCGTCTGGGCCCCATGGACGTGGTGAGTACATTCTTCAGATCCGCACCATTCTTCCCCGCCGTGTTCCTCGCCTGTGCGTACTCGTCCATGATCACAAGTGAGGCAAACAGTCCGTCCATTGTCTTGGCATTGGCGGACAAACACTGGATAAAACTTCCCCGGTTATGATTTCGGAACGTGATTTTTTCACGGTTCACTTTAAAATGTTTCTCTTGTGGGTCTATCCCGTACATGATATTGCGTATCTCATCGAAACATATCTTGGCCTGATTGTAACTGTTTGCGCCGATATATGCCTGTGCATTACTATCCCCATACAACATGTCATAAACTGCTAACGCAGCGCACGATGTCGTCTTGCTGAACTTCCTCGGCACAAACAGATATGCCGTTCTGATTAACCGTCTTCCGTCTTTCCGTTTGAATCCGTAGATGTTAGCAAACTGAAAGGCTTGCACGGGGGTGAGCTTGTAACGTGTTCTTCCATTAATTCCACTGAATCGCAATGCCTCGTAAACCTTGAATAGGTGTCTCACTCGCTTCTCGCTCCACTCGTATCTCCCCAGCAACTCGAAAAACCTCTTAACGCCTAATATCTCATACAGATTGTGTTCCGTCGGATGGTCTATGATGCCCGACACATACTCGCCTATTCTCTTGTCCGTGTCGTGTAGTGCGTACTTGAACCTTGAGTTAAACAATCCCTTATTGGCGGATAGATATTCGGAGACATGCTGCTTAAGGTCTCTCCTCTGTTGCTTCTGCTCCTCCGTCATATCAATCCTCCTCCGGTCTTGTCAGTTCCAAGAAGTCCGTATATCCGTCGCTGTCTGTCTTCCGCTCCTTGCTCTCCGTATTCATTCCAAGTGCCCTAAGGGCTCTCTGCCCTTTCTCCAGCAGATCGATATATAGTTTCTCCTTGGGGTTGAGTGTTACACGCTCATTACCCTCTCGGCTGTACTCCACATTCACCGCCTTATGCCCTCCTGATATGATCTCGTCGCCTATTATATCGGCACGCACCAACAACTTGGCGGTGATATCGACTTGGTAGGTCAGCTCCGTGGTATATTTCCCCTGACTCTTGAGCAACTTCACGATATATGCCTTTTTGCTCTTTACTTTTCGTTCTATGAGCCTCTTCTCCTTTTCCTTGGAGGATTGGTCGGGTAGGGCATTATCGCCCGCCACGGGCAAAGTATTGACCACTGGCAGTATCTTCTCCGTGTAGCCCCGCTTCTTGCCTTTCGTCTTCAGATAGAAAATGATAGCCGTCGTATCATTCGCATTGATAGCGTTGATTAACTTACTCTCTACGAAGTCTATCTGGCTCTCCTCTACCTCCTCGACACGTTGCCTGAACTCGTCGTCCTCTCTCGTCCACTTATAATAAGCGGTTCTACTGATATTCGCAGCCTCACAAGCTGTCGATATAATTCCACGACTCGCTTTAAGAGACTTTAAAAATTGTTCCTTCCTTTCTTCTCTATTCATTTTTTAAAAATTTATTGTCCTTTTTTTATATCCTTCGCTTTTTGTACCCAATCTAAAATTTATCTCCTCCCCCACGTGCTTGATTTTTCTCTCACGTGTGAAAAAAGGTGGTGGCGGGGTTTAACGGCATACCCCTCCCCCTTTAAAAAACACCCCCCGGCATGGTCATTCTAAAAACTTCTTTCTAAAATTATCCCGCTGCTCGGTGGCTCTGCTCTTCGCTCCCTTCTTTCCTCCTCGTCCTCGCTCCGTATGCACATAGACATGGCAGTCATGACACAGTGCCATCAGGTTGGTAGGGTCATACATCAGCCGTCTCTTCTCCTCCAGTGTCAGTCCGTTCTCCACCGGTATGACGTGATGTATCTCCGTTGTCGGTCTTAATCTCCCCAGCCCCTCACAACGCTCACACATAGGGTTGTCACTTATCTTGTTTCTCCTTAGCCGTAGCCACCTGACTGTATGAATCAATCGGTTGTAATCCTTATCCTTACTCATTCTTATTTCCTCCGTGTTTCTTTATCAAATAATCCAAACTATCCAATAAGCTCTGCTGCACACCTCGCTTACCTTCCAATGCCTTGCTCGCCCTCTCGTCCACCGTACCATCGCAGACTAACTTATACACTTGTACCGGTTTCGTCTGTCCTTGTCGGTGCAACCTCGCGTTAGCCTGTTGGAACAATTCCAAGTTCCATCCAGTTCCAAACCACACGATGTAATGCCCGCCTTGCTGCATGTTCAGCCCGAATGCCGTACTCATCGGGTGCGCCAATAACACGTCTATCTTTCCGTCGTTCCATCTCTTCAGCTGCTTCTCTCCCTCGTATAGTTCCACCTTATATCCCTTCAGCTTACCGACTATCCTCGGAACGTCGTGCTTGAACTGATAGAACACCAGCACACCGCCACCATTGGCAGCCTCTACAATCTCCACCAGCCTGTCCACCTTCTCATCGTGTACGGCATGCACGTCCTTATTCTCGTCATATACCGCACCATTGGCGAACTGGCTCAGCTTATTCATCAATCCCGCCGCACTGTTGGCTAACACGTTCACCGTCTCGTCCTTGTGTTTCTCCGTGAACTCCATTACCTTATCACGCTCGAAGGCATTGTATCTCTCCATGATACGGTCAGACAGTTGTATCCTTACCTCGTGGACCATCATGTCAGGCAGCTGTATGTAGTCTCTGGCTTGCATGGTGAGGCAGATGTCCTTTATCTTATCCCTTATCATCTTGTCACATCCTTTCTTCACGCTACACCTTATCGGTATGTTGTTCCACGTTTGTGTATTGAAGTACGCTTCCCTGTATCGCGTTACGAACTTTCCCAGCCGTTCCCCCATGTCAAGGCAATACATCTGTGCCCATAGGTCTATCAGTCCGTTGGGTGCTGGTGTTCCCGTCAGCCCCACCACTCGCTCCACCGTAGGCCGTGCCAGCCTCATTGCCTTGAATCGGTTGCTCTTGGAACTCTTGAAACTCGTCAGCTCATCAATCACCAGCATGTCGAATGGCAGCGTACCGCCATACTTTCCCACCAGCCACACAAAGCTGTCTCTCCCTATAACGTAGATATCCGCTCTCTCTGCTAACGCTATATTCCTCTGCCTCTCCGTTCCCATCACCTTTGCCACACGCAGCGTACGCAAGTGTTCCCATTTCTCCGCCTCCGTCGTCCATGTCGTCTCCGCTACCTTCTTCGGTGCGACAATGAGAGTCCGCTGCACCTCGCAGCAATCCATCAACCGCTGAATGGCTGTCAGTGTTACCACCGACTTGCCCAGCCCCATCTCCCACAGTAAGGCAGAGTAGGGGTGACTTACTATCCATTCCACTCCCCTCTTCTGATATTCGTATGGCTTAAACTCCATCTTTCGCCTCCCATCGTCTTATCAGCTCATTCACGTCCGCCTTGCAATCCAGTACGTGGACGCTAAATCCCAGTCTGGTCAGCTCCTCGGTTCTCCTTACCTGTATTTTCGTTTGCTTTCTCCCTCTGCTCTTCAGTTCCACCCATGCCGTCTTTCCACCTGGCAGACATACCAGTCTGTCGGGGTAGCCTACCATGTTCGGGTTGGAGTACTTCAGGCAGATACCTCCCATTTCCCTGACACATTCCGTCAGGTATCTTTCTATCGCTTTTTCGGAATATTCCGAATGTCTTACTATATCCGTTATCATTGTCATTTTTCTTTACAAATATACCGCTTTACTTTTGTGTTGGGACAAAGTGGGTCAAAATTTTCCTATATTATTACCCTATATATAGTTATGTGTTATTATATGTTAATCAGCATTATATTTAAACTTATTACTTAATTATTATGTCCTATTTGTCCTATTATAGTATAAAGTACTTATATATAAGTAATTAGAGAGGGACAAATTGTGGGACAAAGTATGGGACAAAGTTATAATGGGCTTATCTTTGTCCCGTAAGTGCCGATTTACTTCCTCCTTTTCTCCCCATTTCTTAAAATCTTTGTCCCGTTTACTCCCTTGTCCCATCACTTCGTCCCGCTACTTTTTTACTTCCTTTTTCTTTACAAATCCCCTTTGCCTTCCGTATATTGGGATATATCTTCTATCGCCTCTTTCCCATCCTTTCATATTGTCGAGTATGGCATTTATCTTCCGTGCCGTGTACTTATAACCGTTGTCTGACAGGTTCATGCCCAGCACCTCGCAGATGAACTCGGCGGGGCATACTCTCGTGCGTTCCTCCGTGCCTGTGGCATCCAGCGGATCGGGGCTCTTGATGTAGGCGCGTCGTCGGTTGAGTTCCCACGTGTTCCAATCGGGTGGCAGCTTCATGTCAAGGAAGGAGCGCACCATCTCTGGCATTGGGTCGTCGGCATTGTCGTTGTATGTCTCTTGCCGTTGCCGTGCCTCTGCCTCCATCTCTCTCGACAGGTAGAGTTGCTCGCCCTGTCTGTATCGCACCACCGCTTCCGCCCATATCTGGTCACGGTCGCTGATGAGCTGCTCCCTACCGTCCTTGTATCTCTTGTTTTTGTCGTCCACTTCTATCACCCAGAATCGGCGGTTGCCCGTATCTCCTTTGAGGAACAATGCCTCGTTGGTCGTTCCGCAGCAGATGAATTGCCGTGGGTTGTCCTCCGTCACTCGTCCGTAGGGTGGTCGGTACTTGTCATTCCGTCGGCTTAAGAAAGCTTTTGTCTGTTCCACCTCTGACCGCTTCATGCTGCCGAGTTCCTGCATCTCTATTATCCACGCATCTTGCACTTGCTCCATTCCTTTGATGCCCTCCAGCGTCACAAGGCTATCGCTGAACCATTCGCCCCCCATGATGTTGAACAAGGTGGACTTGCCGATGCCCTCCCGTCCTGTGAGGATGAGGCAGTAGTCATACTTGCATCCTGGCTCATATACCCTCGCCACGGCGGCGGTGAAGTGCTTTCGTGTCATGATTCGTGTCAGTTCATTGTCCTCCGCTCCTATGTAGTCTATAATGAGTCGGTCGAGCCTCGGTGTGCCATCCCATCGCAGCTTGTTGAGATACTCACGTATAGGGTGTATCTTGTTCTTCGTCACCACCGCTGTGAGGCAGTCGCTTATCTTGTCCTTTCCCGTAAGTCCGTACTTGTTCTCCAGATATATTCTCAGATTGGCTTCGTCGTTGTTCCCCCACCGTGTCGCCTCCGCATCCCACGGCAGTCCTCCATTCACGTAGATGTACTTGTTGAACAGGTTGAACCATAGTCTCCCCGTTAGTTCCTCGTCATTCTCCAGCACCGCCATGATGTTTGCCGCCGTCGGTCGTATGTCGCCCCTCTTATCCAGCTCCAGTCGGTCCCTCCACCGCTCATCGGGCTTAGGCTTGAGTATCTGCATCGGCTTTTGCCTCGGTGTCGGCACGTCGATGTCTGCGAAGTCCGTGGCGACGCTCTTGGTCTTCTCCTCCACCACCAGTCTCCGCACCCTCTTATCCTTGGTGGCGAACTCTTGCATGAGCGTGTAGGATGGCAGCCTTGTCACGTCGGTTACCCTTGAGCCCTCATCCCTCACACCGTAGAGATGAATCCGACACAGGTCGAAGGCATTACAGAGTGTCTTGCTCGCCGGGTCTGTCTCGTGATTGGAGTAGGCGAACTTGTGGTCGTAGCACACCAGCCCCGCAGCCACGCTTCCCGCCTTGTACGTATAGCGGTTGTCTGCCACCGTCTTATCATAGACGTCTGACAGGAAGGTGTCTATCGCCTCTTCAATGGAGTAGGCACGACAGAACGCTCCTATAATGCCTGGCTTCTCAGTCGGGTCGCCAGCCTTCTTCATCTCGTGGACCACTATCTCGCCCTCCCTGACTGACGTGGCCCATGACGACACGTCCTTATAGTCTTTGTATTGTGCCAAGAACTCGTCGGGGTCGCATGCCTCCCCGTCTTGGAACTCGAAGACGAATTGTCCGTCCTTACTCGTGCTTGGGTAGTAGAACAACCTCGCTAACTGGTAGGTCGTGCCATCGAACAAGTCGATACCCAGCTTCTCGGCAATCTTCCTACACATCGGCTCGTACTCGTCGGGGCGCACTTGTCGGGATAGTGGGAATACCAGTCTGTACCTCGGATTCTCCTCCGTGTGCTTGTGTGTGGAGTAAAGCATGGCTGCAAAATTGAAGTTCAGCGTGAAGTCCTCCCACAGGCTGTCCGTACCGTAGTCTATGTCGAGTGTCGCCACACTCCTCCACATGACGTTCGCCGTCTTTCTCCTCCCCCCTGACAGATAACCGCCGACGAATCCGCCGACGTCCTTGATGCCACTCTGCTCGTCACGGCTCATCTTCGCGTACTCTCTGACGCTCTCGTTCGTCCGCTTCGTCTCGGAGCATCTCTCCACGAGCTGGCTCCACATGCACTCCCTATTCTTCCACATCCTCGCCATTCTGCTGTGCGCCGTGGCGATGTCTAACCTGAAATCGTGTTTAACCTCTATCATATGCACCTCTCTATAATTGTCGTTCCAATCTGTCGTATGCTGCTTGTCCGAATACTTGCCACATGCCGTTGTCGAACTCCACGAGTACGTCACCCATTGTCGCCGTCAGTCTGCCAATGGTTGCTGACGGGTAGATGCGTACGTAGGGTGTTCCGTGTTCGCCTTTCTCAATGCTCTCGACGCATGGCAGGCTGAAGATGTAGTTAAGGTCGGTGCCGTTGAATTTCACTGCTTTTCTGATTTTCATTTTCCTTGTTGTGTTTGGTTTGTTATTGTTATCGCTGAAGGCCGAATTGCCCCAGTATCGTCGTGTACTCGCTGTCGAAGTCGGTGCCTTTGTACTCGGCATCGAGCCTCGCTATCATTCTCAGTCTTGCCTTTACCGTTCGTGGGAAGTGCTGCCTGAATTTCATGGCATATATTCTGCCTATCATCTCCACCCGTCGCTCGGTGTATATTTTCTTTTCCATTGTTGTGTATTGGTTAATGATTAGGTGAGTGGCGGGGAATCGAACCCCTGTCGTCGGCCAAGTTTTAATGCTCCGCTACCATTCGGATATAGCCACTCTTTTGCCCTTTTTATCGTTCTTTTCTTTTCATGTCATTTTGTTTTATTCAATTATTAAAATTATTCTCGCACCACTCGTAGAATGATGCTGCTATCTTCTCTATATCGTCGATGGGCTGACCATTATATTTCAAAATTAAATCTCTCTTTCCATCAGAAATAGGAGAGGTTTTAATATAGATATTAACGGAAAAGGCATCACCATCGGAAAATATTTTCTCGAATTCCTCAAAATCATGCACTGCGAACTCAATCTTAAAAAAGGAAATGTCCGATTTGTCCTTTTTTGGAGACTTAGAAAATCCCCAATCCTCACCAAAATAGGATGATTGAATGCACTTCTTGTAGCCTCGCTTTTCCAGTTCAGCTGCAAGGATGTTGTATTGTTCTTTCGTCATTGTTATTCCGTTTTAATAAGCTCTGGGTTTTCGTGTACGTTCCCGATGACAACCAATCCGAGCTCGTTAACCCATTGCTGATAAAATGCTATTGTAACGTTTGGTTTAGGTACAGCAACAAACTGTGAATATTCTTCGTAGTATTGTATGACGTGGATGCAGCCATCACCAACTACGATGTCTCCTTCAAATATTTTCACCCCTTTTGCATCTTTCATCCCCGTGTACTGACCTACTGTGTCGGCTTCAACCACATAGTCCTCGTAGGATGCCAAAGGGTTCACGAACTCATCTGGCGCAATGAAATGCTCGCCACGATTCACACAGTAGTAGCCGTACAGCCACTTTTTGTTTTTCTTGTTCCACCCACGGAACAGTATTTATCGTTTCATATCTATATTATTTTATATTTTTTTTTTTTTTTTTTCCTATAATTGAAAATCCCCTTTCTAACTCCCTCTCTACGCATGATAGAGCAAAGCATTGCGACCTCTCCAGAATTTTCGCACACGACTTCTTCGGCTTCTTTCACCTTTACAATGCAAGTGCCGTCCCACTCAAGCAATCCCCAGTGTGGAGGTAATTCGTCTATACCAACCAAGCCTTTGGGAACAAGGTAGTATCGTTTATTGCCAAGGGCATAATGTCTGTATTCTTCATCATCTGTTCTGAATTTCTTTCTCTTGTCGTTACGGAAATCAGCACGAGAAGTCTTAACCTCTATCAGCATAGACTTAAATCCAGAGGTTCCCCATACATCTGGATTTTCAATATTGAGGGTGCAAAGTTCTACGGTTACAATACGATATATTCCCCATTCCTGCTTACGCATCCATTTTGCGCCCTCGCAGCAGAGTTTGTAATGTAAACTATCTGTTTTACTCATTTTTTATTACTTTGCTTGTTATTATCCCATTTCTTATTTCAGCGTTACCTAATACGCAAGCGTTACCTAATATACGAGCGGTGCCAGATACATGAGCCTTGTCATATACCAAAGCGTCGTCACGTACCAAAGCATTGTCAGATACACGAGCATTGTCAAATACCCAACAATTACCGTCATGAGATAGGTTATCCTCGCTCTCAACATATCCGCCTTTGTCGCCTTTCTCCACATCTGTGAAATCTCGCAACGCTTCTATTCTGTACAAGGTTCTGCCAATTACCGTAACAGTATCATTCTTCAATAGTCTGTATTTCTTTTCCATTGCTGTTTTCGTTTAGCTCCTTAATAATTCGTTTTTCTCTCTCTGATAATTCCCACACTATCGCCGCCGCTTTCTCCGCCGCCATTTTCTCCGCCGCCGCTTTCTCTTGCATCGCTTTTTCCTCGACGATGTTCTTCTCCAACATTTTCTCCGCCGCCGCTTTCTCTGCCGCCGCTCTGTCAGATAGCAGAAAGCCGATGCCGAAGATTCCCTTGCTTACTCTTTTTTGAGAGTCCAATGCGCTGATATACCGGCATTCCTGTTTCTTGATTTTGATGGATACCCCATGCTTAGGTAAGCGCGACAGAATGGCGGCCGATGTTACGTTCCCAGGATAGTCGAACACGGGTGGCCGGACCTTCTTCTCCTTTACGCACCTGTCGTTCACCCTTTTTATCCTCTGGTACAGCTCATGGCACGCCCACACCCGCACGTCTCCGAACAGGTTGGAGACAAATGAAGTATTCACAATGGCCCCGTTGGCATACGTTACCGTCACACCGCATGTTATATAAGTGATGTCTATGTCCGTCCTCCCCGAAATTTTCGCGGAGGCCATTGTAAGGGTGGGGGCGAATAGAAAGAACTTCACACCCGACGCGACATAGAAGTTAATAATCTTTGATAAGATGGAGAACGGCGGATTATCCACCACCACGCAGTTGTCGGGATAATGCTCCGCCTTGTAGTCTCCCCCAGGGTAGAACGGTCGCTTAATCTCCCTTCCTTTTAGGTCCACGTTCTCGCCGAGCCATTCCAGAATGGTGTCGTATATCTCTGGCGGTGTGTAGCAGTCATCCGTAGTCTTCTTCGGTTTGAACTTTTCCACGAATCCCTCGTAATCGTTAAGCACGCTCTCCCTGGTCTTCTTTTCATTTTTTGATCCGCCCACCTCAAAGGGGAATAATTGTAACTGCTTCCCCATCCTTATTTCCCCGTCTTTTCCGTCTTCTTTCTCTGTAAAATCTATTGTATTCATGTCGATGTTATGTTTAGTCTTTTAAGTAATACGGTGTCGAGTAGCCAGCCCCACGTAAGGGCAGCCCCTCGCACCAGTCGGGCGACTGACTGAACAGTGCCTCCACCTCCTCAAGTGTCTGCCCTTGCTCCGCCTCCACTACAATCTCGTCGTGTATGTGGAACACCACATTGAGCCCCCTCTCGTCGGCCAGTAGCAGCACGTGTCCGAGTATGTCTCTGGCAATAGCTTGTATGATGTTCTCCGTGAGCTTTCCGCCGTAGGTGCGCATCGCCGTCCACTTCTTCGTTGTCTGACTCGTCCCCTCGTACTCTATCTGCTCACTCTCCCGCCCCCATTGGTTGGTCTCGGTGATTACTCTGGCGCGCGGATAACACAGATACCTCCCGCTTGGCAGCTTGATGAGCAGACACCCCCACCTGTACTCCACCACCACACCACGATTGATCATGATACTTCGCTTCGTCTTGATGGCTGCAATGGCAGCCCTCTCCACGATGCTCCATAGCTTCACGATGTTACGGTTGTTATCCCTCCACCTCGTCACCACGTCTCGCATCTCCGTGTCGGTGAGTCCCAGCTTCGCACCACCCATGGCTTCGAGTGCCGACACACCGCCACCATAGCCTAATCCCAGTACGGCGACCTTGCCACGCTGACGCAGTGAGGCATTGACACCGTGTTTCTCCACTGGTACACCGAACATGCGGCTCGCCGTCTCGCAGTAGATGTCCCGCCCCTCTCGGAATGCCTTTAGTACCCATTCCTCGCCAGCCAGCCACGCTATCACACGTGCTTCAATAGCAGAGAAGTCGCAGACGTGGAACACGCATCCGCTCTTGGCGATGAATGCTGTGCGTATCAACTCGCTAAGCACCTGTGTGACATTCTCGTAATTCATCTCGAACTCGGCAAGATTGCCTTGTCTGACTAACTCTCTCGCAAGGTCGATGTCAGGCAAGTGGTTCTGTGGTAGGTTCTGAATCTGCACCAGTCTTCCCGCCCATCTTCCTGTGCGTGCTGCACCTTGGAACTGCAGAAGGCCGTGTACTCGTCCGTCCTCACATACGCACCGTCTCATGGTGTCGTACTTCTTGTTGGAAGTCTTGCCCAGCTCCCGCCTGATGGCTAACAGTTGCTGCACGTCCTTCCAGTATTTGAATTGTACCTCGTAGTCATCGAGCTTCTTCTTGCTTAAGCTCTCAATCCTGAACCCCGTACGCTTGGCAATGTATGTCTTTATCTGTTCAGGGCTGTTGGGATTCTCCAGCCCCGTTATCTCTTTGGCCTCCTCCATCAACTCGCCCTTGTATAGCTCATCGAACCTGTACGCATTGCCCACCAGCTCCATGTCGAGCAGCGTGCCACGGTCATTGATACGCTGATCCACCTGATACAACCGCTCATCCCATTGGGGTGCTTCCAGCCGTCTCACACGTCTTAATATCTCTTGCTCCACCTCCACGTCTCTGACATTGTACGCTTTGAATGTCTCCCAGCGCTCGGTGTCCTTCGTCGGCAGATATCGCTCATAAGTTACCTTGCCGTCCTTTGTCTTCCTGTGGGGCAATGAGAAAAAGCGTATCAATGCCCTCCCTTCGGTCATCTTTCGTTTCTCCAATCCTAAGGCATCACCACACTGCGCCAATGACAGTGGTAAGCCCATTCGGGCCGCCTGTACCATCGTACACCGCCATTGCGTCGGATCTAAGAAGCCGTTGATATGGAGGAAACGGCTAAGGCAAACACGCTCAAAGGCGGCATTATAGGCAGTCTTAATGACGTGTTCATCGGTGAGTGCCCGTAACACGTGATCAGGCAGCCTCTCGCCACTGGCAAGGTCTATGCAGCGCACCTTTCCACCGTCCTCGCAATAGGAGAAAAGAAGTATCTCGAAGTCGGGGGCTTCCACGTACTTATATACCCCCACCTCCGTAAGGTCGTAGGAACTATATGTCTCTATATCTATCCCCAGCTCTCGCATCTTAGTCCTCGTTAGTTTAGGTCTTTTGTAAAGAAAGCGTCCGTCACCATAGTCCAGTCGTTGGTACGGCACGGACGCTTTCCATTAAAAACACATTATAAACATTATAAACACTATGAAAATTACAAATCGTCGTCGTCGATGTCGTCGTCGAAGTCCACACCGTCGAAGTCTCTCTCCGCTGATACACGTCCCCCAAGACGCTCGTCGTCCTTGAACTTCATGACGTTGTTAAGCCCACAGGCGACACCCTTGTTTCCGCTCACGTCGTAGCCGTAGAACGTAACAGAGACAATAGCCCATACACCGCTGTATATCTCTTCCTCGTCCATGATAGCATTTTTCTGCCTATCTACCACACCGGGGCGAGTGCTTGCCTTGGCATTGAGGTAGAAGTGGTCGGCGAAAACATCGTCGTCCTCTCTCTCGTCTCCGTCATTCAGGGGTAACATCACCTTTTTGGGTGTCTTTCCTCCCCACTTCGATACCAGTGCAGCCTTCCGCGCCGCCTCTATTGCGTCTTGGATGGCCTTAATGGTCTTCTTCTCCTCCTTCGGGATAAGAATGTTCGCTGAATACTTGCCCTCATTGGCGCCATCAAAAGCGTACTTCTCGAACAAGTGGACGTAACTCAATCGGCACGGGCCGAATATTACCTTTGTCTCATTTACAATCTTTGGATCAATCATGTTTGTCTGAATTAATTAATTGTGAATACTATGTTTTGTTTTGTTTTGTCTTATATATCTTTGAAGTCATCTTGCGCCGTGTTATACTCTGGCCGCTTGTCCGTCTCCGACACCAATGTCGGCTTGCCCAGTGGCTTGTCGATGAACTCGCCACAGAGTTCCGTGAACTTCTTCTTGCCCACATTGCGCTCAAGGTCCGTAATGGTGCGCAGCTCCGTTGGTCTGATGTAACTCTCCTCGCTGAATCCAGCCTCGGCGAGTGTGCTCATCACCTTGTCGGGGTCTGTAATCTTCCGAACGCTCCGTCCAGCCACTAACTTGAATCCATTGTAACGAACCCCAGCGAGTGCTTGCTCCAGCGTGTACTCCTCCACACCGGTCAGCCACGTCTTGAACGTGGATAGCAACGGCAGCACATCGGTGGCTAACTCCTCGGCGGATAGCAGCTTCGGATCGGTCTCCATGGCAGCCTTGCACGTCTTCGTCAGTTCTCTGCATGTGGCTTTAGCTTTGCAGAACCGACACCAGTCGCCAGCCTCTTGGTTTCCTCCTTTGTACGCTTCCCCCGCCTTGGGTGTCAGCACGTCCTTTGCCCACCGCTGCAACTCGTCGGCTGACTTCTCACTCTCTGACAGGTTACCCAGTCGGGGTTGCACGATGGTCATACGCACGGCACGGATGTCGTAATAAAAGCTGAAGTGGTCGAGTGCTCCCAGTGCGTAGATCATCATTTGTGGATTGTCCTCCGCATCAACCCTCACTCCCTTGCCGTACTTGAAGTCGATAACCTCCATGACACCATCGGCGATAATAACCGCATCTGACGTGCCGAATGAACCGGGGATGTAATTGCTGAAATCTAAGCGCACTTCCACCAACAGTTGAGCGTCTTTTGTACGTTTCTTCGCCTCGTTATACTTCTCCGCTACGATGCTCACGTAGCTGTCGGTGTGCTCGTCCATTTCACCGGTGTGATACTTCCCGTTGAGTTCCGCTATCTCTGCATCTTCCCCGACGCTTGGCTGCCCTAACAGGCTCTTGAGCTTCTTCGCGCAATAAGCGTGGGCAAGTGTTCCCTCCTCGGCGAATTCGCTGCCCTTGTCCTTGATGTCTTTCTCCAGCAGTGGCGCAGCCGTGCAATGCAGCCATCGATGTGCTGAACTCGGTGATAATAATGCGTGCTTGTCTGGCATGATTCGTCCTCCCCCGATTAAAATTCCTTCGGCTGACCTAACGTGCCATCCTCCAATACGTCCAACTTGTTAACCGCCACGATGAAGGCCTTACGGTCTTCCTCCTTGAGTTTGCTCGGCTTGTCAGCTCCCAACAGCTGCGCTATCTTCAGGCACTCCTTACTAATGAGTGAGTGGTACTTCTTCCGCAGCTCGCTGTCGGGGTTGTCCATGTAGTCGTCTCCCTCGATACGCAGCCGTGCCTTGTGGATGGCGGCTCTCACGTCCTCTGGAGCGTATGTCTCTGCCTTTGCTTCCTCTTTCGTTGGTGTCGGTGCTTGTGCTTTTGTCTTGGCTTCCTCCTCGGATGGTTGCTTGTCGCTCTTACACTCGTTGCTTGTACTTGTCTCGAATCCTATCACCCCTCTCATGCTGAAGGCAAGGCGGTTAATTGCCTCTACCAAGTCAGCGGAGGCGGTCAGGTTGATGTTCACATTAAAGTCTTGCATAATTATAGTTGTTATTCATTAATATTATCTACATAGTTCTTTATCCCATCTATCTTGCCGTGCTTGGCGAGATAGAGAAACAGACGGATGTCGGCATATATCAGCCACGCTCCTACAATCTTTGAGGCGATGAGGATAAGCCAGAAGTGTCCACTCCCTGACGGTGGCATCCCCACCATGGCAATGAATCCCAGTACTCCGATCAGCCCCATCAGCCAATACCACTTGTTTGTTATCAAGGCTCTCATAATTCTTATTCCTCCTTTGTTTGTGTTAATACATCTCCAACCAGCACTTCAATATCTCCTCACCAGTTAGGACCATCTTGTTATTAATCTTCCGCACCCGTGGATTGAGATAACCACGCTTCACGTATCGGCGCACGGTGGTGTAATTCACCTCCAATGCCTCCGCCGTCTGTTTCAGCGTATAAAGCCCGTCGGGTGCTACTCTTGGTTTGGTACTTGTCATAATCTGCCCTCCTCCTCTTTTAATCGATTCTACTTAATTCGTGTGATGCCCACCGTGACGGTGGTGTAGTCCACGCTTACCTTGTAATCTGTTCCGTCGATGGCCCTAACCAGCCCCACGGAAGTCCTTGCACTCTCGCACTTTGCTCTGGACGGCACTCTGAAGTATTCCGTCGTTCCGGGCTTAATGGCTCTTATCAAGTCTCTGCCCACTGTGTCCACTTCCTTAATTTCCATCATATTTTATTATTTATTTACTTATAATTTGGAGGTAAAAGAAAAACTGCCTATATTTGCGTTTGATAAGTATGAAGTATGAAGTGTTGGCAAATGGTGTCGGCAGCTCTTCTTCTGTCCTCGTTTATTTCTTTGGTTATTTATTTACGGGGGCAAAGGTAGAACATTTTCTACACATAAGCAAAAGATGTAGTATAAAACCTACACTTTGATGCTTGTTTAAACAATTTCTAAATAACAAGAATTATGGAGCAGACTGTAAAACAAAGGCTTTCGCTATTCATTAAGTACAAAGGAATAAGTCAGCGTAGCTTTGAAAGGAGTATTGGGGTGTCGAATGGCTTCGTTAATAACATCTCTAAAACCATCGGGGCGGACAAACTTCAGAAAATACTCTGCACTTATCCCGATATAAATCAAACATGGTTACTAACGGGTGAGGGACCTATGCTCAATGAGGATAGCGATTCCACACCCGACACGGACGCTCATGAGACACGTCCGCGAATACCCAACTACGTCACCGCTGGCAGTCTTGCGGGCTTCCTTGACGGTGTGAGAGAGTCGGACTGTGAGAGAATACCGGTGGTTAAGGCTTTGCCCCCTTATGACTTCACCATGATTATAAAGGGTGACTCAATGGAGCCAAAGTATGAAGGTGGCGACGAAATAGCAATAAGAGAAGTGAACAGCTTTATCGAGTGGGGCAAAACCTACGTACTGGCTACCCGTGACGGAATGGTCATTAAGCGTCTCTACGACGCTGGGGATAGCCTCCGTTGCGTCTCATTCAACCCCGACTACCCTGACTTCGATGTCGCCAAGTCGGAAGTGGTAAAGATATTCAAGGTAGTAGGATTAATCAGAATACAACAATGAAAATCGGCAAATTATCGGTGCTGAAAAATTAACACATGTGTAACCATTTATGTATCAACGATTTACAAAACGTTACATCTTTGCGGTATGAAGCTGAAGTTAAATTGGAAAATGTTCTTGGTGTTCTTCGTCATCATCGGAGGACTGTACTATATTACTCGTAGTATATGGATTACTGCTGGCATCATGGTTCTTCTGCTGTTGATTGACGGTTTGATACAGCAGTATGAGTTAAAGAAAAAAGGCGAGAGGCAGGCCGATGAGATTCTGAAGAATCTTAATGACGATAAAGAGGAAGAAGAGTCCAAATAATTTTTGCGATGGAAAAACTCATTCAACTTTATAAAAGCTGGTCGGGGGCAGAACCGAAAAGCGTTGAGAAAATCCCTGGTGCTGGAAGTAACCGGGAATACTATCGTTTTTATGATGTAGAGGGAAAGTCTGTGATAGGTGTTGTTGGCACAAGCAGAGATGAAGACCATGCTTTTATTTATCTTGCCAAACATTTCACGAAAAGACAGTTGCCCGTTCCTGAGATATTAGCGGTTTCTGACGATGAAACTCGTTATCTACAGACAGATTTGGGTAATAAATCGCTCTTCGATGCAATAGAAGGCGGCCGTGTTGCAGGTGGCCGTTACAATCTTGCAGAAAAGGAATTGCTACGCAAAACAATACGTGAATTGCCCAATATCCAATTAAGGGGCGCACGTGAGCTGGACTTTAGCAACTGCTATCCTCAGCCAGAGTTCAACATGGAGGGAGTATTGTTCGATCTGAACTATTTTAAATACTGCTTTTTAAAAGCCACAGAGCTCGACTTCCATGAGCTGAAACTGGAGGCTGATTTCCGTATGTTTGCCAAGGACCTGACCTCTGAACAGATGGACTCATTTCTTTATCGTGACTTTCAGGCACGGAACATTATGCTTGATGCTAAAGGTAATCCGCAGTTTATTGATTTTCAGGGCGGAAGAAAGGGACCTTACTATTATGATTTGGCCTCATTCCTTTGGCAGGCGAGTGCTAAATATTCGTTCAAACTTCGACGAGAGTTGGTATTTGAGTACTATCAGAGCTTGAAGAACTATACCGAAGTGCCTTCGAAACGTCATTTTGTCAACCGTCTTTCCTTGTTCGTACTCTTCCGATTGCTCCAAGTTTTAGGCGCATACGGTTTCCGAGGGTATTTTGAACGTAAGAAACACTTTCTTGATTCGATACCTCCCGCCATCCAAAATCTCAGGGACGTCTTGACCATGGGCACGAAAGTTTTCCCTTATCCCTACATGATGGATATGCTAAGACAAGTCACTGAGCTTCCCCAGTTTGCCAGGATCGAACGTGCAGCCATCAATCGCAGCGACGGATATAAGATAGTGGAGAAGGATATCTACAATGCCAATCCTCTTGACGGACCTGCGACATTTTCAAAGTATGATGGTAAGGGCCCATTGGTTGTGCGTGTGAATAGCTTTTCGTTCAAGAAAGGCATTCCTGAAGACACATCTGGCAATGGCGGAGGTTATGTCTTTGACTGTCGAAGCACACATAATCCAGGTCGCTACGAACCTTACAAAAAGATTACCGGATTGGACGAGGCTGTTATCCGATTCCTTGAGGATGATGGCGAGATTCTTGAGTTCCTCAAACCTGTCTATAAATTGGCAGACCATCATGTAGAACGATACATTCAGCGAGGATTCACCGACTTGATGTTCAGTTTTGGCTGTACGGGAGGTCAGCATCGCTCAGTATATAGCGCGCAACATTTGGCAGAGCACTTGAATCAAAAGTATGGAGTAGAGGTACATATCACTCACAGGGAGCAGGGTATTGAAGAAACATTACCTCCACGGCCAGCATCGCATGAGGAGAAAACCAAATAGATATCACGACTAACGAGTCAATCTGTGAACAGAAACCATGAAACGTTCAATATCCCTTTTTGGTTTTATCTCTTTTTCCTTTGCTATCTAAAAGATAATTAGTAAATTTGCACGCATTAAAAAAGTCTATAATGCAGTCAATGATTTTTGCCGCAGGTCTTGGCACTCGCCTCAAGCCGCTTACCGATCGGATGCCGAAAGCGCTGGTAAGAGTTGGTGGCAAGCCACTGCTTGAGCACACAATAGAAAGGTTGAGGATGGCCGGATGCAAGAATATTGTTGTCAATGTCCATCATTTCGCCAATCAAATCATAGATTTTCTTAACGCAAACGATTTCGGAATCGACATTCGTATATCTGATGAAACGGAGCAACTTCTTGATACTGGAGGAGGTATCAAAAAGGCTGCTCCGCTTTTTGATTCAGAAAGTCCCATCCTCATCCACAATGTTGACATTCTTAGCAACGTTGACTTGCATGCGTTTTATGACTGCGTCGCACTGGCGGAAAGTCAATCGCAAGTTGATGCCTTACTATTGGTGAGTGGTCGTAAGACGAAACGCTATCTCATCTTCGATGAAACCATGCGTTTGGTTGGTTGGACAAATGTTGAGACTGGAGAGGTGAAATCGCCTTTTACTAGTGTGAAGGCATTGACATTCGTGCAACCGTATGGCAATAAGGTCAACAACGTGCAGAACGGATATCGCCTGTTTGCCTTCTCTGGCATCCATGTCGTCAATTTCTCTATGTTCAAGACGATGGAAGGATGGCCTGATAAATTTCCAATCATGGACTTTTATCTGCAGAATGCCCGCGAGTTGCATTTCTACGGTTATGTGAAAGATGACTTGCAACTGATGGATGTCGGCAAGCTCGACACTCTTCACGAAGCCGAGGAATTTGTAAGCAGCGGCAAAACACGATTTTAATTCATCAGAAAGGAAACTGTTATTGACGATTCCCCATACTCATTGAAGAATGTTTTTACCCCAAAGAATATACATAAAATAGAAAATAAGAATATGCAAAAGATCATTATCTTGGATTTTGGTTCACAAACTACGCAGCTGATAGGACGTCGCATACGTGAATTGGATACGTTTTGTGAGATTCTTCCATACAACAAATTCCCTAAAGATGACCCAACTGTAATCGGCGTTATCCTTTCTGGCTCTCCTTATTCAGTACATGACCCAGAAGCCTTTCAAGTCGATTTGAGTCAGTTCGTCGGCAAAGTGCCGGTCTTGGGCATTTGCTATGGTGCGCAATACATATCGCACAAAAATGGTGGTAGGGTGGAACAGACTGGTACGAGAGAATACGGTCGTGTCAACCTGACAACGGTCGATTTCGACAATCCTCTGTTCAAGGGTTTCAACGAAAATTCGCAGGTGTGGATGAGCCATGGTGACACCATCACTGCGATTCCTGATGACTGCCATGTGATAGCATCCACGACGGACGTGAAGTTTGCCTCTTATGCATCGACAAAGAATCCGTTGTGGGCGGTGCAATTCCACCCGGAAGTGTACCATTCCTTGCAAGGCAAGACATTGTTGAAGAACTTTGTGGTGGATATTTGCGGCAGCAAACAAGAGTGGAGTCCTGCGTCTTACGTCGAAACCACCGTCAAACAGTTAAGAGAGCAAGTAGGAAAAGACAGGGTTATCCTCGGTTTGTCAGGCGGTGTTGACTCTTCGGTATGCGCCACATTGCTGAACAAGGCCATTGGCAAGAACCTTACCTGCATCTTTGTTGATCATGGCATGCTCCGCAAGAACGAGTTCTCGAAGGTAATGGAGGCTTATGAGGGTCTGGGATTGAATGTTGTTGGAGTTGATGCTTCTGAAAAGTTCTTTAAGGATTTAGAAGGAGTAACCGATCCAGAACAGAAACGAAAGATTATAGGACGTGATTTTGTTGAAGTTTTCAATGCCGAGGCAAAGAAAATAACCGATGCCAAATGGCTAGCGCAAGGCACTATATACCCCGATCGCATTGAGAGCTTGAGCATTACGGGCATGGTTATTAAGAGTCACCACAATGTTGGCGGACTTCCCAAGGATATGCATCTTCAGCTTTGCGAGCCTTTGAAATGGTTGTTCAAGGACGAGGTGCGCCGTGTGGGTTATGAACTCGGTATGCCTGAGCACCTTATCAAGCGCCATCCGTTCCCAGGTCCTGGATTGGCGGTCCGTATTCTGGGCGATATCACTCGCGAGAAAGTACGCATTCTTCAAGAAGCCGATGATATCTACATCGAAAACATGCACAACTATGTTTGCGATGATGGTGAGGTGCTCTATGACAAGGTATGGCAGGCTGGAACAATCCTCCTCTCCACCATCCGAAGTGTCGGAGTAATGGGCGACGAGCGCACCTATGAGCATCCTGTTGCTCTCCGTGCCGTAACGAGTACCGATGCAATGTCAGCTGATTGGGCACATCTTCCTTACGATTTCATGGCAAAGGTTTCCAATGAGATCATCAATAAGGTGAAAGGGGTTAATCGCGTTTGCTACGATATTTCATCAAAGCCACCTTCGACAATCGAGTGGGAATAATAGAAACGGTTGTGTTTGATATGCTTCGAAACGACAACTAAGTCTTTTAAGGCAAAGAAAGCGTTTGGCATCATGGTTACACTGTTTTGTAAAAATAAAGAATAGCCGTCGGCTTATCGTATATGCGGGAATATGCTCATCTGAGATTTTCCCGCTTTTTTTTGTGAAAACCGATACCCGACCGTGAGCAGTACACGGTAGAGGAGGAGTAAAAAATATTTACAACCTGATGTTCCCAAAAACCTTTTGCAACCACCTGTCAGTCAGTCGTTTTATTTCTTTCTTCTAATAGGTTACCTTTTATTCGATAATAGGTCATCTTTTGGGAAATGATAAGTGAGCTATCGCAAAGCGAACGATAAGGAATCGCCACACGATTTTGAATTTATTTTACATAAAACAAAAATGGCGCACCTTGTTCGATGCGTCATTTGGTATGTTGTAAAAGCAGCAATTTAATATTACTTGTTCTTCAGCAAGTCGCGGATCTCACTCAAAAGTTTCTCTTCGTTGCTTGGTTCGGCAGGAGTTTCCACCTCTTCTTTCTTTTTCTTTGTTAGACTATTCATTCCTTTGATCATCAGGAAGATACAGAATGCGATAATGACGAAGTCAATAATGTTCTGTATGAATAAACCATACTTAACTTCAGCATCCCCAATCATACAGCTCAATTCCGAGAAATCGGAACCTTTTGTAATAGCACCGATGAGTGGCATAAAGATGTCATCTACAAGTGAAGAGACGATCTTACCAAAGGCACCGCCGATGATTACACCGACCGCCATGTCCATAACGTTGCCACGAACGGCAAACTCTTTGAATTCTTTTATAAAACTCATAATTCTAATTTTTTAATGTATGGTTATGCATCATATTATTTTGTCAGCTTTCTTATATTCATAGTAAAGTTGATGTTGTTGGTCTTTATGTAAACCATACCTTTATTTAATATTGTTTAATACTATCTACGGTTGCAAATATAAGAAATTTTTTGTAACTTTGCAGAGAAATAGAAAGAAAAGTGTTTCTTTAACGAATGATTTAGTTTTAATATTATTCACTTTATAATAGAAAAAGTCAAATGATTAAAATTGGTATTAACGGATTTGGCCGTATCGGTCGTTTCGTATTCCGCGCAAGTCTCGAAGAAGCAAACGCAAAAGACGTTGTTGTAGTTGGTATTAACGACCTTTGCCCTGTAGATTACCTCGCATACATGTTGAAGTATGACACAATGCATGGTTTGTTCAACGGTACAATCGAAGCTGATGTTGAAAAGTCACAGCTTATTGTAAATGGTAACGTTATCCGCGTAACTGCAGAACGCAACCCAGCTGATTTGAAGTGGGATGCAATTGGTGCAGAATACGTTGTTGAGTCAACTGGTCTCTTCTTGACAAAGGAAAAGTCACAGGCTCATATCGATGCAGGTGCAAAGTACGTTGTTATGTCTGCTCCTTCAAAGGACGACACCCCAATGTTCGTTTGCGGTGTTAATCAGGATAAATATGTAAAGGGTACAAAGTTTGTTTCTAATGCATCTTGCACAACCAACTGTCTCGCTCCTATTGCAAAGGTATTGAACGACAAGTTTGGTATTGCAGATGGTTTGATGACTACCGTACACTCTACAACAGCTACACAGAAAACCGTTGACGGTCCTTCAATGAAAGACTGGCGTGGTGGCCGTGCTGCTTCTGGCAACATCATCCCTTCATCTACAGGTGCTGCTAAGGCAGTTGGTAAGGTCATTCCTGAATTGAACGGCAAGTTGACAGGTATGTCAATGCGTGTTCCTACTTTGGACGTTTCTGTTGTTGACCTGACCGTTAATTTGGCTAAACCAGCTAAATACGAGGAAATCTGCGCAGCAATGAAAGAAGCTTCTGAGGGTGAATTGAAGGGTATCCTTGGTTACACAGAAGATGCAGTTGTTTCTTCAGACTTCCTTGGTGACCCACGTACATCTATTTTCGATGCTAAGGCAGGTATTGCTTTGACCGATACATTTGTAAAGGTGGTTTCTTGGTATGACAACGAAATTGGTTACTCACACAAAGTGATTGACTTGATCAAGCACATGGCAAAGGTTAATGGCTAATCTAATTTAGAATAAAACCCTATTAAAAGCCATTCGGTTATTTGCCGAATGGCTTTTTTTTATTATATTTGTGCGGTAAATGGATAAGATGATCACCATAATAGGACCAACTGCGAGTGGTAAGACCTCATTTGCAGCAGCTCTTTCAGCACGGATTGGTGCAGAAATAATCAGTGCGGATAGTCGGCAGGTATATCGCAGAATGGATATCGGTACGGGTAAAGACCTCGATGACTATGTGGTTAATGGCAAAAAAATACCATATCATCTGATTGACATCGCTGAACCTGGGACTCAGTACAACTTGTTTCAGTATCAACAGGATTTCCATACAGTATATGACAAGTTGCAGTCCGAAAATCGTCCCATTGTGCTTTGTGGAGGAACGGGCCTGTATGTCGAAGCCGTGTTGAAGGGTTATGCACTCTCTCCGGTGCCGCAAGATCCAGTTTTACGAAAAAGTCTTGAGGGAAAGTCTCTTAGCGAGCTTGAAAAAATATTGGTTGAGCTTAAAACTCGGAATCATTCTGTCATGCACAATAAGACGGATGTTGACACAACGAATAGGGCAATTAGAGCGATCGAAATCGAAACTTACCAGTTGAGTCATCCAGTGGGGGAGCGTCAGATGCCGAAAGTTAACTCCTTGATAATAGGACTTGACATCAACCGTGATGAGCGTAGAAGAAAGATAACTCAACGACTGAAAGACCGTTTGGCTAATGGAATGGTTGAGGAGGTAAAGTCGTTGTTAGATAGTGGGATTCCCGCTGAGAATCTTATATATTATGGCTTGGAATATAAGTTCGTGACACAATACATCATAGGCGAATTAAGTTTTGATGAGATGTTCGCCGCATTGGAAATAGCAATCCATCAATTTGCCAAACGTCAGATGACATGGTTCAGGGGAATGGAACGGCGGGGCTTTCAAATTCATTGGCTCAATACCTCACTGCCTATGGATGAGAAAATCAAGTTCGCTGAATCACTACTTGGGAATGATAATATCATCAATTGAAATCAACGAATTATATTTATAGATTGAAGTTCTTCGAATAAACAGATAAAAAGATGGTAGATGAAACGAAATGGGGTATAGTTTATTGCCCTAAAGGTGGTATTTTCGGGAAACATCGCAAGCGTTGGGAACGCGTCGAGCGTTGTTTGAAAGAGCGTGGGATAGACTATGACATGGTTCAAAGTGAGAATACAGGGAGCGTTGACCGTCTCATAGGCATGTTCATCAACAATGGTTATAAGACTATCATCATTTTTGGTGGCGACTCTGCGTTGAATGATGCGGTGAATTGTCTGATGCAGCAAGAGCAGTCTGTTCGGAAGAGTGTCATTTTCGGGCTCATTCCAAATGGTGTGATGAACGATTTCGCCCATTTCTGGGAGTTTGATGAGGATAATGTGGAGCAAACCATTGATTGGCTGCAGAAGCGTCGGATCAGAAAGATTGACCTTGGATGCATTCGTTACAAGAACAGGAGAGGTGAGGCTTGCCACCGCTACTTCCTTAATTGTATAAATATCGGGCTGATTGCAACGATTATGAATCTCCGTCGCCGTACCCGTCACGTCTTGGGTTCTCGGAGTTTGTCATTCATCTTCTCGTTTATCCTTCTGACTTTTCAGAGGATGGACTACCGCATGCATATAAAAATCAACACCGATGTGATAAAGCGTAAGGTCATGACTGTTTGTGTTGGTAATGCGCTGGGTTACGGGCAGACACCCAATGCCGTACCCTACAACGGGCTGTTAGATGTCTCGGTTGTTTATCATCCTGAAGTTACCCAGCTCTTTGAGGGTATCTATCTTTTCTTGCGAGGTAAATTCTTGAACTATAAGAGCGTACATCCTTTCAGAACAAAGGATATAGAGATGCATGTCGAGCCGCACACGTTGGTCGGAATTGATGGACGATTGATGTCAAACACGCCAGTCGGACCTTTTAGGATAACAGTTGAAAAGGAAGTTTTAAACTTTCTGATTCCCGAATAAGGTCATTTGATTGACGATTACGGGACTTTCATCTGCTTTTCACAGGGATAGAGGGCTTTTTGTTGTGAATTGTATAACCATTATACCCATGACTAATGTCTGGTAAATAATGTACGTGTTCAGGCATACGGTTTCCCAGTTATTCCGCAATACAGTCCCGTTTCCGTCTTTCCCATGATTAGCTTTGTCCGATACGCCTTGCCTCCTTGTCAGCCGAAACTCTTCAATCGCACGGTGAATGCTGACCTTTTTGATACGGTTTTCTATTTAGTTGATTGTCAGATGGTTTGTGCTTCTGTTGAATGAGTGGAGGGCTACGTTGATAGAGGACAGCAGGCAAATTTCCTTTAGCTGATACAAGCCGCGAGATGCGGTGCAATCTATATTGAATGATAGAATTACTGGTTGATGAATCTATTGTGCACTATAGTGAGTGCTTAATCTGATGGCAATATTTTAAAATAAAATTTCACCATAAAAAAATATCAAGTATGATACAAATTGGATATTTTTTTGTATCTTTGAAGGGTGTTTTAGGCTTTAATCGATTCTTTGTTTTGTTGATAGGCATATTGACAAATCAAAAAATGTAATACCTTACTAATATATGGGCTATCTTAAATTTGAAAAGGCTCTGATGACAAATTTACAGGATTCACTCCCCAAGGAGTTGCTGAGAACCAATCGCTCAGGGGCCTATTCTTGTTCTACCATTGTTGACTGTAATACTCGTAAATATCATGGATTGCTTGTTGTGCCAGTACCCGAACTTGACGATGACAATCATGTGCTGTTGAGTTCCCTCGACCCTACGGTGATTCAGCATGGTGCGGCCTTCAACCTTGGATTGCATAAGTATCAAGGTGGAAGTTTTAGCCCCAACGGACATAAATACATCAGGGAATTTAACTGCGATAGTGTCCCCACGACGATTTATCGTGTTGGTGGCGTGCTGCTAAAGAAAGAAGTCGTATTTCAACATTATCAAGACCGTATTTTGATACGTTACACTTTGGAAGATGCACATTCACCGACCGTATTGCAGTTCCGACCATTTCTTGCTTTCAGAAGCGTCCGGCAGTTTACGCATGAGAACAATGTGGCGAGCAGGGATTATCAGGAAATTGACAATGGCATTACCACCTGTATGTACGAAGGTTATCCAATGTTATACATGCAGTTCTCCAAGAAAAATGAATTTCATTTCGATCCTTATTGGTATCGTGGATTGGAATATCCCAAGGAAAAAGAGCGCGGTTACACATCGAATGAAGATTTATATGTTCCAGGCTATTTCGAGATGACTATCCGCAAAGGAGAAAGCATTGTATTCTCCGCCTCAACATCTGAAATCAAGACCAGTGACCTGAAGCGTCTTTTTGAAACGGAAGTTGAATCGAGAAAACCCAGGGACAATTTCTTTCATTGCCTGGTCAATGCAGCTCATCAGTTCCATAACAGAACCCAAGATAACGAACGTTACATCCTTGCTGGTTACCCGTGGTTCAAGTGTCGGGCACGCGACCAGTTCATAGCTTTGCCTGGTTTAACCTTGAGTATTGAGGAACAAGATTATTTCGAACTTGTCATGAAACCGGCTGGACGGGGATTGCGTGAGTTCATGGAGGGAAAACCGTTGACTGTTCATATCTCAGAGATAGAGAAGCCCGATGTCCTTTTATGGTGTATATGGGCAATTCAGCAATATGCCAAGAAAGCAGGGAAGGAAAGCTGCTTGAAACTTTACTACCAGCTGTTGAGAGATATCATTCAATTCATTGAGGATGGAAACCATCCCAATTTGCGAATAGATGATAACGGGCTTCTGTTTGCCGATGGTAAAACGGAGGCAATAACATGGATGAACTCCACTGTTGATGGGCGTCCCGTATTGCCGCGTACCGGCTATATCGTTGAGTTCAATGCCCTTTGGTACAACGACTTGAAGTTTATGGAGTCGATGGCAACGGAGAACAAGAATCCAGAACAGGCTCTCCATTATGCTGAGCTGGCTGCAAAATGCAAGAAATCCTTCGTTCAGGTTTTTCTCAACGACTATGGTTATCTCTATGATTATGTGGATGGTAATATGGTTGACTGGAGCGTTCGCCCCAATATGATTCTCGCCGTAGCGCTGGATTACTCCCCTTTGGAACAGAGTCAGAAGAAGAGTGTGCTTGACATTTGCACTCGTGAACTGCTCACTCCTAAGGGACTTCGCTCGCTTTCGCCTAAGAGCGTGGGCTACAATCCGATGTACACAGGACCACAAACGCAGCGGGATTATGCCTATCATCAAGGAACCGTCTGGCCTTGGCTCGGTGGTTTTTATTTGGAAGCATGTTTGAAATTATATAAACGGACACGGCTCAGTTTCGTTGAACGACAGATGGTGGGCTTTGAGGATGAGGCTTTCCAACATTGTCTGGGCACTTTGCCAGAGCTCTTTGACGGAAATCCGCCTTATCGGGGGCGTGGTGCGATATCTTTTGCCATGAATGTGGCAGAAGTTCTTCGCACTTTGGAACTTCTTGAGAAATATAAATATTAAAGTAGGAGGAATCTATATGAAAGTATTGATGTTTGGATGGGAATACCCACCTCACGTATATGGAGGCCTTGCAACAGCCAATTTCGGTATTTCAGAGGGACTCCATGCACAAGGTGACATCGATACCATTCTTTGTCTGCCTCACCCGTTTGGAGACGAGGATCGGACCTATGCCGAAATTGTGGCTATGAACTGTGTTCCGATTGCCTATCGCAATGTGGATTTTGACTATGTGAGAGACCGGATAGGGAATATAATGGATCCCGATCTCTATTTTAAATTGCGCGACCATATCTATTCCGATTTCAACTATATGGGTGTCAACGACATTGGGGCTATGGAATTTGCTGGAGGCTATCCGGGTAATCTTCATGAGGAAATCAATAATTATTCCATTATATCAGGAGTGGTGGCGCGCACCTTTGACTTTGACATTATTCATGCGCACGACTGGTTGACATATCCAGCCGGCATCCATGCAAAGAAAGTTTCAGGAAAGCCCCTTTGCATACATGTCCATGCGACAGACTTCGACCGTTCTCGCGGAAAGGTCAACCCCACTGTTTATTCGATAGAAAAAGACGGTATGGATAATGCTGATTGCATCATGTGTGTGTCAGAGCTGACGCGCCAAACTGTCATCAACCAATATTATCAGGACCCACGTAAGGTTTTCACGGTTCATAATGCGGTGTATCCTTTGCGAGCCGAAGTTGCTGAAATGCCACGTCCCTCGCATATAGACAAAGAAAAAGTAGTCACGTTTCTTGGCCGTCTGACCATGCAGAAAGGGCCAGAATATTTTGTTGAGGCTGCAGATTTGGTCTTGCATCGAACTCGTAATGTTCGTTTCTGCATGGCTGGATCGGGTGACATGATGGATCAGATGATATACCTTGCTGCAGAACGAGGTATTGCTGACCGTTTTCATTTTCCTGGATTCATGCGTGGCAACCAGGTCTATGAATGTCTGAAAGCTTCAGACGTCTATGTAATGCCGTCTGTTAGCGAGCCTTTTGGAATTTCTCCTCTTGAGGCTATGCAATGTGGAACCCCGACCATCATTTCAAAACAAAGTGGTTGTGCAGAGATACTCAACAATTGTATCAAGGTTGACTACTGGGATGTGCATGCGATGGCCGATGCCATGTATTCCATCTGTCATAATGAAAGCCTGTTCGACTATCTCTCTGTTGAAGGAAAGCGCGAGGTTGATCAGATAACATGGGAAAAGGTGGGAGCATGGATTCGCGAACTCTACTTCAGAACACTCGGGTGGAAGTAGAACAGCTTTTTTATACTAAGACCTCGTAATTTAAAATATAGTAAAATGAAAACAATTTGTTTATATTTTGAGATACATCAGATTATTCATCTCAGACGTTACCGCTTCTTTGACATCGGAACAGACCATTACTACTACGATGACTATGAGAACGAGCGAAGCATTTCAGAGATTGCCCAACGCAGTTATATGCCCGCTCTCGAAACGTTGCATCAGATGATTAAAGAGAATGGTAAGTTCTTCAAGGTGGCTTTCTCTTTATCGGGGGTTGGCATAGAGAGTCTTGAGCAATACGCACCCGAAGTACTGGAAAAACTTCAGGAAATGTCGGAAACTGGATGCGTGGAGTTTTTGGCAGAACCTTACTCTCACGGACTTTCCTCACTTGGCAACGAGAAGTGTTTTAAGTCGGAAGTGAAGCGTCAGTGCAAAAAGATTCAGGAGTATTTCAATCAAACACCGAAAGTTTTGCGCAATTCGTCGCTTATCTATAGTGACGAGATTGGGCTTATGACCTCTAAGATGAGGTTCAAGGGAATGCTGACAGAAGGCGCCAAGCACGTTCTCGGATGGAAGAGTCCACATTATATTTATCATTGCGTATTGGCACCATCCCTCAAACTATTGTTGCGCGATGTGACGCTTAGCGATGACATATCTCTCCGCTTCAATAATTCCGATTGGGAAGGCTATCCACTGTTCGCAGATAATTACATGGATCGAATAGCGTCATTGCCTGATGACCAACAGATTATAGGCATATTTATGAACTTGTCAGCCTTGGGTATGGAACAGCCACTGTCGAGCAACATCTTGGAGTTTTTTAAGGCATTGCCAGCCTGTGCCAAATCTCGAAACATCAGTTTTTCAACACCAACTGAAATTTGCATGAAAATGAAGAGTGTGGGTCCGCTCAATGTTCCTGATACACTAAGCTGGATGGATGAGGAACGTGATGTGAGCACATGGCTTGGAAACCCCATGCAGCGTGAGGCTTTCAATAAACTCTATAGTATCGCCGATAGAGTGAGGATTGTCAATGATCCGCGCATTAATCAGGACTGGGATTATCTTCAGGCAAGCAACAACTTCAGCGCCATGACGACGAAATCATCATCCGTGGGCATCAATCGAGGTATATACAGCAGTCCGTTTGATGCTTTTACCAATTATATGAATATTCTTGGAGATTTTATCAATCGGGTGAACAGTAGATATCCGGAAGAAATTGATAATGATGAGCTCAATGGGTTGCTGACTACGATTCACAATCAAGGCAAGGAAATAGAGATGAAGGAGAAAGAGATGGAGATCCTGCTGGCAAAGGCCGAGAAATTGGAGTTGGAGGTTGATAAGCTACGGGCAAAATTAGATGATAAGTCTATTGCTTTACCATCTGCGACATCTCGGAAAAAAACGACTGTCAGTAAATCGAAAACTTCAAAATAAAGTACCAAAGACTAATATGGATTATCATCGTAGGCTTTGCTACAGAGATGAAAAATATTAACTCCAAATTGATCATTAAACTGCAATTTCACGATTAGACCAAGATGGCTTCTTGATTGATTCGTGTTAAAGCACATTTTCAATTTGTTGAAATAAAGCGTAATGAAAAGCGCTGGCTTAATAATCAAAAAGAGACCCATACATGTGGGTCTCTTCTGTTTTATGTAAAGTAATGATACCTTATTACTTGTTGATGAATTTCTTGCCGTTCTGAATAACAACACCCTTGAAATTCTTGTTTACAAGCTGACCTGCAAGATTGTACATTGGAGCGTTTTCGTTTACAGAAATAGTCTCAACTGTCTCAATGCCAGCAGGATCAACATAAGTCACAACAATAGAGCGGAGTTGAGTATTCTTAGCTACCTTAAGAACAACTTCTTCAGCTTCGCCTGCCCAGTTCTTGAAATTATAAGTTTCTTTTGTGACATCGGTTACTGTTCCTTCTGGTGCAAAAGTATTGGCTGCTCCCCACTTCTCAAAATTAATAGCATAAAGGATATTGGTGATTTTCTTGCCTGTTGCTTTTAATGACAGAGTTCCTCCGTATAGTCTTAAAGAAGATTTCCAAAAACGGTTAGGATTAGTCACACCACTTGGGCTTACAGTGATAGTTACACCATCAATATCAGCACTCTTTGTCTCTGTGATGTCACCTGCGTTGCTTTCTGTTGAAGACTGTCCGGAGAGTCCAAACAAAGTATAATTATTATTAGGTACAAAATCAAATTTCACCTCTTTTTGAGCGTAAGTGAGAGTACTAACAGCTGCAAGTGCAACTACGAATGCATAACGTAAAATTTTATTCATAATCAATCTTTTAAATTAAAAAACATTAGTGAATTAATACTTCCGCAAAGTTACTTAATAAATATGGATTATGCAAACCAAACAGTATGAAAAAATGATTAAAACCGTTTTAAACTTCCTTTTTATCTATAAAAATGCCAATGGTGTTCGCAAATAGTGTTAAAACTTAAAATTATTTAGTTAATTATTTGGTTATATTGCATAAAGAAAGTATATTTGCTATGTGTTTTTCATGAATTTAGAATTTTCTAAATTCTTTCTCGAGGTTGGTAGCTTCCTGCACCAACCTCTTTTTTTATGATTTTGATACTGTGCGCAGATGGTAGAATGGGGCTATTTGGTTGATTTTTCACTTGTTTGTTTTGGCATGTCTTACGAGTTTTATACCTTTGCATCAGATAACCTTAATGATTAATGATGAAAGCTTCAAAATTATTATTTTTTATTTTCCCATTATTTGTATTAGTGAGTTGTTCCAGAGTTGAACTTGAGGAGGTTGACGGTGGTGGAAAACAACCAACGGAGACCACCGATGACGATGGAGATTATGACGTTGAAGGTGATGAGAATTCTGATAAATTCTTTTCGGTTGCTGATTTTATGTCTCACGATTTTGGTGATAAGTCTGTTTGGGTGGTGGGATATATAGTAGGTGATTGTACGAAAAACATCAAAAATGCAGAGTGGGAAAAGCCATTCACATACGATACTGCTATTTTGCTCGCTGATGAATCCGGTGAAACGGATAGCGAAAAAGTAATAGCCATACAATTAAAGGCTGGAGAATTAAGAGAATTGTTCAGTCTCCATCTTAATCCTGACAATTATGGGAGGAAAGTCTGCTTCTACGGAACAAAGCAAAAATATTTGGGAGTTCCGGGAATGAAGAATGATATTGGAGGGTACGGATGGGCTGATGAATGAGTTGAATCGCAAAAATATTTTCTCTATCTCTACAATGTCTTAACTTTCGTTGGCTGAAAGCTAACCTTTTGCACTGCGATACATCATGAATGGAGCGGTAAAAGCTCACCTTTTGCAAACCAATTAATATTATCCTGATTATCAGTAGATTAAGAAATGTATTTTAATTTCTGTTTTTGTCAAATAACTTTGTGAAGATAATGAGGTTACATGTGTGGTATCAAGAATCTATTTGCCACCGCCTGAATAAGAATTTTTTGGGGAGAAAGTTTGGCTGTGCTATTTAGCATTGGGACAAAACACGTCAAAACTTATGATTTGGAGCTACTTTGTGTTAGGCATCACACAAATATTTACCATTGCTTAACCAGCCCTACATGCACATTTTTCTGTTAAAAATTTGTCTAAAATGATAAAAGTAATTATATTTGCATCTGATAATACAATAAATCAATTTCTAAATCAGAAATGCCTATTGAAACAACATTACTTAATATAAACTATTTAAGGAATGAAGAATCTAAATAAGATGGCCGATGAGGAATTGGCCTTGTCTTATATTGAAGGAGATAATAGAGCCTTTGATTTATTGTTATCACGCAATCAGTCAAAACTGTTTTCATATATTTTATTTGTTGTGCGCGACCGCGACATAGCAAATGATGTCTTTCAAGAGACTTTCGTTAAAATAATCACTCGCCTACAGCAGGGTAAGTATTCGCCAACAGGTAAGTTTGCAGCATGGACCATGCGTATAGCGCATAATGTAATCATGGACTGGTATCGCGCCCAAAAAGCCGATAAGATAGTTGAAGCACCAAGGGAGAACGACCTTTCGAATATTGGTGGGGCTGATGTACAGATTGGAAATATAGAAAATGAGTTTGTGAGCTCCCAAACGTTGTCAGACATTAAGAAGCTGATGAATCATCTTCCTGCACCCCAGCGTGAGGTTGTTTTCATGCGCTATTATCAGGAAATGTCATTCAAGGAAATAGCTGAGACTACGGGTGTTAGCATCAATACAAGTCTCGGACGTATGAGATATGCCATTCTGAACCTAAGAAGGATGGTGAGAGAACATGAATTGACCTTGCAGCTGGTATAGGGGCGAAAAAAACGAAAACAGATCGGAGATTGTTTTTGATAGTGTATCAAATATTCTCCGACTTGTTTTCCTTTTCGGCTTTTGCGGAGTGTCCCAAATCAAACTCCTGTGAGGAGAGCTATTGTGAATTTAGATATTAATCAATTATTCAGACTTGCTTCTCACAATTCTTTCAAATCGTGAATTGTGGCAATGGGGTCATCAGCTTTAAAGACATAACTACCGCTGACCAGCATATCGGTGCCTGCCGCCACCAGTCTTGGTGCCGTTTCTGCCTGAACACCTCCATCGACTTCGATGATGACATCTTTGCCTGATTGGTTGATTAGCTCTCTGAGGCGTTTAACTTTGCCAATGGTATTCTCAATGAATTTCTGTCCTCCAAAACCAGGGTTGACACTCATCAGCAACACCAAATCTACATCGTTGATAATGTCTTCCAAAAGACAGACAGGGCTTGAGGGATTCAATACCACGCCAGCTTTCATGCCCGCTTGACGAATTTGCTGTAAGGTACGGTGCAAGTGAATACAGGTTTCGTAATGAACGCTCATGATTGCCGCTCCAGCATCGGCAGTCTGCTGAATGTATTCTTCTGGATGGACAATCATGAAGTGAACATCCATTGGCTTTTTGCATGCTTTGCCTACTGCTTTCAAGATGGGAAATCCAAAAGAGATGTTGGGAACAAAAACCCCGTCCATAATGTCCATGTGGATAAAATCGGCTTCACTTTGATTGATCATTTCAATATCTTTATCCAAGTGAAGGAAGTCTGCTGAGAGCAGTGAAGGGGAAACGAGTGTTTTCATTTTAATTCAGACAGTAAGATTCAAGTTTGTTATTGACTTTAATCGCACGATATGTGTACGCTATTTGACGAATGATACTTAATGTCTTTTCAGACGGATTCATTTCTTCTTGTGTAAATATTTCCATCATAGGCTAAATGTTTGAGTGTTACAATTATAAATAGAACGTAACCATGTTGTAGATTATTATATAATAGTGTGATGTTTTTCTCTTTTTCTGTTTATTGGCAATCCATACAGGGACTTTTTCCTTGAGTTGGGTTTGGTGTTTTTCGTTCTTGTTTAATTTTTCTTTTAAATAGTGTTCTAAAAATTTAATAAAACGTTTCTTTTTCATTAACTTTGTGACATGAATGATATTCTGGAAGAAATCCTGACATATAAGCGTGAGGAAGTGGAGCAATGGAAACAGTATATTCCCTTGAAGCAACTCTACGGCATGATGGAATATGGCAAGCTTGACAAGATAGAACAACCATCGCTACAACTGGCCTTGGAAAAGTCAAATACAGGAGTTATTGCGGAGTTCAAACGGAAGACTCCTTTGCGCCAATGGATTAATCAGGGGGCAAAGGCCAGTAAGATTCCATACGAGTTTCAGAGGGGAGGAGCTGTTGCTATTAGTATTCCGACAGATAAACCTTGCTTTGGTGGCTATGATGAATATGTTCAGGAGGCCAAGGCTACAGGAGTGACCATTCCAATAGTTTATAATAACTTTATCATAGATGAATATCAACTGTTTCAAGCCAGGCGGGTAGGGGCTTCGGCTGTTGTGTTGAACTCTTTGCTTCTGAGTATCGAACAATGCCATTCTCTGCAGTCTCTTGCACATCAGCTTGGTTTGGAGGTGGTGCTTGAGATACATTCTTTTGATAAACTGGATTATCTCGAGTTGCAACCAGATGTTTGCGCTGTGAACAATCGGGATTTGAGGACTTTTGAGGTCGATATCAATGTCTCCTTGGAATTGGCAAGACATTTGCCTGACAATATATTGAAAATAAGTGAAGGCGGAATCAATTCCCTTTCAAAAATCAACTTGTTGAAAGAAGAAGGTTACCAAGGATTTGTGATTGGTGAATATCTTATGCGTCAGGAGAATCCAGGTGTTTTTTTGAGGAATCTGATTTCGGAATTAGAAAAATAATAGAACCATCTTAACAATGATAATAAAGGTTTGTGGCATGCGTGAGGCCCAGAATATTCACGACGTTGCAAAATTGGGCATTGACTGGTTGGGACTCGTGTTTATTCCCAGCAGTGAACGATTTGTGCGACAAGTTTCTTCTCGAGCGGGAATTATTCCTGACTATGGTAGTATGGATTCAGCTCGCGGGAAGCAAGAAACCAACGAAGCACTCAAGAGTGACAAGCGAGTACAGGTGTGTGGGATTTTTAAAGACGACATGCCACAAAACATCGTGACCAGGGTCGTGAATTTTAATTTGGATATTGTTCAGTTAAACGGCTCGGAGAGTTCTGTTATGATAGATAATTTGCGTCGTACACTTGATCCTGATATCCATCCGGGGATTAAGATTATGAAAAAACTTGTGGTTTCTTCATCAGACGATATTTTGAAGTACAAGGAATTTGAAGGTGTTGCTGATTATTTTCTTTTCGATGTTCACCCTTCCGTAACTGCTGGTGCTGAGCAGAGAACTGATTGGAAATTGATTGACAGCTATGACGGTGCGACTCCTTTTCTCATTAGTGGTGACATTACGCTTGATGACATGGCATTGTTGAAGGCTTTTCACCATCCGCAATTCTTGGGAGTGAACCTAAATGAGCAAGTTGAGGATGCTCTGGCATTAAAGAATATTGAAAGATTAGAAGCCTATATCAATAAAGTTCGTTAAACCGATTGTTGCAAGTAATATTTGTGTTGCTGTGAAATGCGTTATTATTGATAACTATGATTCTTTTACCTTCAATCTCGTTCATCTTGTGCGGGAATTAGGTGTTGAAGTAGATGTTTTGAAAAACAATCAGTTTGAAATTTCAGAATTAAAGGGCTATGACCGAATCATATTGAGCCCAGGACCAGGGATTCCTTCCGAGGCAGGCCTTTTACTGGATGTTGTTAGAACTTATGCGAGTGAAAAGGCAATTTTGGGTGTATGTCTTGGGCATCAGGCTATAGCTGAGGTCTTCGGTGGGAAGTTGGAAAGGTTGAGCAATGTTTTCCATGGCATATCAGACACTATTCGCTGTAAAGCTGACGATTCGATATTTGCAAATTTGGCTGACGATTTTAAAGTTGGAAGATACCATAGTTTTGTGGTGTCGAAGAAAACTTTTCCATCAGACCTGGAAATAACTGCCGAGAATTCGGAGGGCTTGATCATGGCTCTTCGCCATAAGACCTTGAATGTGCACGGGATTCAGTTCCATCCTGAAAGCGTTTTGACTCCTTTAGGTAAGGAAATGCTAAATAATTGGCTACATTCGGCCTACTAATACATATGGAGAAAGTGAATCTTCGAGCAACAGATTTAAGTTTAGTATTATGAAACAGATGCAAAAAAGATATGTTGATGAAATTGTAGATGATGGCAAACCATGGTATGCCGTCAGACTCTTTTCTACTAAACTCGAAGAAGTTGAAAATTATTTCAAGGAAAATGGCTTGGAGAGTTTTATTCCCATGCAATATGTGGATGAGGAGGATGCTAAGGGAAAGTTGCATCATAGGTTGAAACCTGTTGTTCGGAACTTAATCTTCATCAAGCAGACTATAAGCGATAAGGATTTCAGGTCAATGGTATTTAATTCCAATCAGAAAATATCTGTACTTACTAAACCAGACGATTCACGTTCTTTCTACCTGATACCCCACGACCAAATGTATGAATTTCGCTTGATGTGCAATCCTGAGATAGCCATTAAGAAATTTATATCAACGGATGAGGCCAAAATGAAAGCTGGCGATCCGGTGTATGTTAAATTTGGACCGCTGAAAGGCATGCGTGGGCGTTTGGTGAGGTCCAGCAAGAAGTATTATTTGCTGTCGGAGATTCCAGGCATCAGTGTGATGATGAAAGTATCGCGTTGGTGCTGTGTCCCAGAAAAACAAGATTGACCTTTTGCAAGAAAGTCAATAGTACCACTTTACCAGCTAAAACTCTGATGTAAAGTGGAATTTGATTTTCTTGAAGTCTTGTTGCGCCATTGAGAGCACATAGCCAGAATCGGCAAGGAACACATCTCTGTCCTCAATGTCTTTTGCCATGTACTGATACTTTCGCTTTTTGAAATTTTCAAGCTCTTCTTCGCTTTCAGCTTCAATCCAACAGGCTTTGTGAAGATGGACAGGCTCCCAGCGACATTTGGCATTGTATTCATGTTCCAATCGATATTGGATGACCTCAAATTGAAGTTGTCCGACTGTTCCAACAATCTTCCTATTGTTGAATTGGTTGACAAACAGCTGTGCTACACCTTCGTTCATCAACTGCTCCAAGCCTTTCATGAATTGCTTTGCTTTCATTGGATCGTCGTTCTCAATGTATTTGAAAAGTTCTGGGGAGAAACTTGGCAATCCACGGAAATGTATTTTTTCACCTTCTGTTAGTGTATCACCAATCTTAAAGATACCTCCGTTGTCAGGTAAGCCCACAATATCTCCAGGATAGGCTTCATCAATCGTACTCTTTCTTTGAGCCATGAATTGGGTAGGGGATGAAAAACGTACCGTCTTGCCATTTCGGACGTGAAGGTATGGCTGGTTTCGTTGAAATTTGCCCGAACATATTTTGCAGAAAGCGATGCAGCTACGGTGGTTAGGATCGATGTTAGCTGTGATTTTAAAGATAAAGCCAGTGAATTTTGGCTCTTTTGGTTCAACTATTCGTTCTTCTGCCATGGTCGGCTTTGGACTAGGTGCTATCTCTACAAAGCAATTGAGAAGTTCTTTGACTCCGAAATTATTGAGGGCAGAACCAAAGAAAACTGGAGCAACTTCTGCTGAACGATAGGTGTTGACATCAAACTCCGAATAGACACCGTTAACAAGTTCCAACTCGTTACGCAACTGAGCAGCAAAATCTGCCCCTACCTTATTATCTAGTTCTGTAGAATCAACGTCCACCTCAACAGTCTCGGTGACACGTTGCTTGTTTGGCGTGAAAAGATTGAGCTTTTGTTCGTAGATGTTATATACACCTTTGAAGCGATGCCCTTGTCCTATTGGCCATGAGAGTGGACGTACCCCAATTTGAAGTTCCTCTTCCAACTCATCGAGCAAATCAAATGGGTCACGACCTTCGCGGTCCATTTTGTTGATGAATATGATAACCGGAGTATTGCGCATGCGACAAACCTCCATTAATTTGCGCGTTTGCATTTCCACACCTTTAGCCGAATCGACTACAATGATGGCAGAGTCAACAGCTGTCAATGTGCGATAGGTGTCTTCTGCGAAGTCCTGGTGTCCAGGAGTGTCGAGAATGTTTACCTTGTAGCCTTCATAGTCAAACTCCATAACAGATGTTGATACTGAGATTCCACGTTGCTTCTCAATATCCATCCAGTCGGAAGTGGCAGTCTTTTGAATCTTATTGCTTTTTACTGCACCTGCCACTTGAATTTGTCCACCAAAAAGCAGAAATTTCTCTGTTAAGGTTGTCTTTCCTGCATCTGGGTGTGAAATGATGGCAAAGGTTCTTCTACGTTCTATTTCGTTCATAAGCTTTTATTTGTTGTTCAATAGGTTGGCCATACATACTTTTAGGCTGTCAACCCAATATGGAACTTTTACTCCAAAAGTTTCCTTGATTTTTGTTTTGTCGAAAACAGAATAAGCAGGGCGTTTTACTGGTGAGGGAAATTCCTCACTATGACATGGCTGAATGTTGCAATTCTTGTTGTTGGCCAATTCTGCTATTTTTATTGCAAAGTCGTACCAGCTGCACACACCCTCGTTGGAGAAATGGTAGATACCGGTATTGCCTTCATATTTCCTGTTTTCAACTATGTCGAAGATGGCATTGGCCAAATCCAAAGCATAAGTTGGCGTACCGCATTGGTCGAAAACAACTTTTAATTCAGGCTTTGTTCTTGTAAGATTTATCATCGTCTTGACAAAATTGTGTCCATACTCGCCATATAACCAAGCTGTACGCACAATGATATACTTTGCCCCTGATGCTTGGATTTTTTGCTCTCCATGAAGTTTTGTTAGTCCATAAACTCCAGTTGGGGTTCCTTTTTGTTCCTCCTTGCACGGGGTATTGTAGGCGTCTCCACCGAACACATAGTCAGTGCTCACGTGAACCAAGAGACCATCAACTTCTTTCATGGCTATGGCCAAATTCTCAGGAGCGATTGCATTCAAAATCTCAACTATTTCGCCAGCAGACTCTGCCTTATCCACATTCGTCCATGCTGCACAGTTGATTATGCATTGAATATTATTTACCCTGACAGCTTCTCGTACATCCTCGATGTTGGTAATGTCGAGCTTTTGGTATCCATCACAAATATCAGTAAAGATATAGTTGTCTTTACTGTTCTTGGCAACGTTTTGAATTGCATTTCCCAACATCCCATTAGCACCTGTGACTAAAATATTCATAATCTTATTTTTTATTTATTGTTATTTTCTAAAAGCTAATAATTGGGCTTGGAATATTCAATCATCATTCAGGATGAGCCCTTCTCTTTTATCTTTTAAATAGTAGTCGGATAGCATTCCGATCAATGTTGTGATTTCGTTTACAGCCTTTGATGTCTCCTGCGTTATTTCTTTTCCTTGTAGGCGCAGAATCATCACTCCATAGAGTAGGTCGAAACAGGTCTCTATTTCGCTATGGCTCAAATTGGCAGCTATTTCCTTGAGATTATCTTCATTTTTCCTGGCCATGCGGTCAGCAACCTGCTTGGTTTTAGCACGAAGTTCAACTATAAATGGCAAAACACGATAATATTCGGCTGAATAGAAAGGGAATTTTGAAGATGCTAACAACTGTGTATGCAGTTCTGTCAGATCTTGCATAAGAATCTTATTGATTTGCAAATGTCCGCCTTCGCGGCATCCTTCCTGATTCATCATTCTGACCAGGTCGCCGAACCAATCCTTTTCTTCTTGCTTTTGCTCCTCTGTATATTGGAATTTTTCAATATACTCTTGATATATTCTATTAAGAGAACATCCGTAAGCACGAATGGTATCCTCTATTTGCCACATATAAAGCAAGTATTCTGCTATATTTTTCTTTCTTAATTCCTTAGCTATAAACATGTTTTAGAAAAAGTCACCAATTTTTTAATAGTATGAGGGCAAATGATATAGATTAAATATAGTTCCAATAAGAATAATCAGTGAAAAAAGAACCACTATAGAACCGATAACCTTGTTAATTATCGATATGCCGTTAACGTCAAAAATACCTCTGATTTTATTTATCAGCCATGTGAGTCCATACCACCATATCAGGGCTCCAATGGGGATACAGGCAAAACCTATTACCATCTCAAAAGGGCGTGAAGGTTGTACAAATGCGAACTGCGCATATGTTGCCATCAGAAGAAAAATGATAAGTGGGTTTGAGAATGTGACTAAGAATGCCGTAAGTCCATTATGTAAAAGGGTTCCTTTGGCATTTCCACTCTTGTGAATTTTCTTTGTGGGATTCGAAATAAAGCAGTAGATTCCGAAAAGAAGGAGAATGACACTTCCCGTAATCTGTAGAATGAATTGATACTCCGGATTTTGTAGCGGCTCCATGATGAAGCTCATGCCTAATCCTACAATTAGTGCATAGATGAAATCGCTGATGGCTGCTCCTACACCTGTTATAAAACCGAACCAACGACCTTTGTTCAAAGTACGCTGGACGCACAAGATACCTACGGGGCCCATTGGCGCAGAGGCAATGATACCTATTAATATACCCTTGAAAATGAAATCGAGTATATCTATCTGGATTGGAAACGGCATGTTCATAACTAGAGTGCAAAATTGCAAAAATAATACGGAATACGCAAATATACTCTACAAAAGTTTGATGTATTCCACTTTTTTCATAACTTTGCCATTACGAATTAAACTAAAACTTTATAGTAAATGGATGTACAGGAACAGAAACCATTCGTGATCGGATTGGATTTAGGAGGGACAAACTCAGTTTTTGGAATTGTTGATCAGCGAGGGCAAGTGCTTGCAACTAATTCTATTAAAACCCAAAGTTATAAAACTGTAGAAGATTTCGTCGAAGCTGGTTATGAGGCGATGAAGCCTATTGTCGCTAAAGTTGGCGGGATTGGTCAGATAAAGGCAATGGGCATTGGAGCACCGAATGGTAACTTTTATAGAGGTACAATAGAGAATGCACCCAATTTGTCATGGGGACACGACTGTGTAGTACCTTTGGCTGAAATGTTTTCTGAAAAATTGGGCATTCCTGTTGGCTTGACAAATGATGCTAATGCTGCCGCTATTGGTGAGATGCAGTATGGGGTTGCCAGAGGAATGAAAAATTTCATCATGATTACATTGGGTACAGGTGTCGGATCAGGAATTGTCATCAATGGGCAAGTTGTTTACGGCTCCGATGGCTTTGCTGGTGAATTGGGGCACGTGACGATGGTTCGTGGAAACGACGGACGTATGTGTGGATGCGGACGTACAGGATGTTTAGAAGCATATTGCTCAGCTACAGGGGTGGCCCGCACGGCCCGTGAGTTTCTTCTCAATTCTGATGAGCCTTCTGAATTACGAGAAATTAATCGGGATAAAATAACATCTTTAGATGTTTCTATTGCTGCGGGTAAGGGTGATAAAATGGCTAAAAGCATTTATGAATTTACAGGTGAGATGTTGGGTGCTGCATGTGCCGACTTTGCAAATTTCTCGTCACCAGAAGCATTTATTTTCTTCGGGGGATTGACAAAGGCCGGTGATTTGTTGATGGAACCCATCAAGACTTCTTATGCAAAACATGCATTTAAAATCTTCAGGGATAAACCTAAGTTTTTGATTAGTTCTCTGGACGATGCGGCTGCTGCTGTATTGGGAGCATCAGCTATTGGATGGGAACTATAAAAAGTTTGATATATATGAGCGATAGGCTGGTACTATAAGTACTGGCCTATTTGTTTTTTAGGCAATAGTGTTCTAAATATTTTATCATTCTATTTTTAAGGTCCAACTTTCGCTTTCTGAAAGCTGACCTTTTGCAATGCGATATAGCATGAATGGAAGAGTAAAAGGTTACCTTTCAGATATCAATTAATATTGTGCTGAATATCAGAGTATTACGATACGCGTCTGCTTCTGCCGTTTTGCCGTATAACTTCATGGAGATGGTTCGGTCGCTCGTTCGGTATCAAGAATCTGTTTGCCACCGCTTGAATACGAATTAGAGAACAAGAAGAGCTCGGTGCTATTCAGCATCGGAACAAAATACGTCAAATCTCACGAATAGGATGTAATTACGCATGAGGTTTTACATCTTTTTATGGCATTATTGGTTTTTAGAAGAAAAGATTGAATGTTACTTAATGTTTTTATCTTATTTCTTTTGCGTTATCATATTTTTACAATATCTTTGCCCTACGTATAGTATTAAAAGTGAGAGAACTGATTTTCTGATATGAAACAAGAGGAAGATATCCAAAAGGCTATTGAGGTAATGAAGGGTGGAGGAGTGATTCTATATCCTACAGATACGGTGTGGGGAATTGGATGTGATGCTACTAATCCCGAAGCCGTTGCTAAAGTCTATAAGATTAAGCATCGTGATGACTCAAAAGCTTTGGTTTGTCTGGTCGATTCAGATGCGCGCCTGCAGAGGTATGTGCGGAATGTGCCTGATGCTGCCTGGCAATTGATAGATGCAGCTGTAAAGCCAACAACACTGATTCTTGACGGGGCTGTGAATTTGGCTCCTAATCTCATAGGAGAGGATGGCTCTATAGGAATAAGGATTACCAAAGAACCTTTTTCAAAAGAATTGTGTTTTCGCTTTCAAAAAGCCATCGTAAGCACTTCAGCTAATATCAGTGGTGAACCCGCTGCTCAAAATTATGGTGATATTTCTGAGGAAATATTAAATGCTGTTGACTATGTATGTGAAACTCGTCGTCAAGAACATAAGCCACATCACCCATCCACTATTATCAAGATTGGAGTGTCAGGTGAGATTAGTATTTTACGCAAGTAAAGGGATTTACCGTATTCCCTAATTAAAAGAATAGATAATAATTAATGCTCGCACAAAATTTCATTGGCCAAATAGATCATTGGCGTCAGGAAAATATTTCTGACCGTCAGTTTGTATTGCTTTTGGCGTTCATTGTGGGCTTTCTTGCGTCGGTAGCAGCTTATATTCTTCATGTCATCATTGGTGAGATCGAATCTCTCATAACGTCAGGCTTTAGAGTTACAACTATCAACTGGTTGTACCTTCTTTATCCAGTGATTGGTATTTGGTTGACAAGTCTCTTTGTGAAATACGTGGTGCGTGATAATATTTCACATGGTATAACCCGTGTCTTATATGCCATCGCCTCAAAACGTTCTAAATTAAAAGCGCATAACACGTGGACATCGATAGTTGCCTCTGCTATTACAATAGGTTTCGGTGGATCGGTCGGGGCAGAGGCCCCAATTGTCTTGACAGGTTCAGCTATCGGTAGTAATCTGGGGCGCATTTTCAACATGGATAAGCGGACGTTGATGTTGCTGGTTGGATGTGGAGCTACGGCTGCAGTCTCTGGTATTTTCAAGGCACCGATTGCAGGACTTGTTTTTACTCTCGAAGTGTTGATGGTAGATTTGACAATGGCTTCGCTCTTACCTATTTTGATATCATCTGTGACAGCAACCTGTTTCTCTTATTTTTTTACGGGAAGCTCAGCTATGTATGATTTCAAGATGGATTATCTTTGGAGTCTAAATCGAGTGCCAGCTACCATTTTGCTTGGAATAGGTTGTGGCTTTCTCTCACTTTATTTCATGCGCGTTATGTCATGGTGTGAGGATAGATATGCCAAACTTGCCAAACGTCGATTTGCCAGATTGTTGGTAGGAGGCGTTGTGTTATCTTCTTTAATTTTCTTATTCCCCGCATTATATGGAGAAGGTTATAGTAGTTTGGGAATATTTATTGAGGGAAAAACTGAAGCGGATTGGAATCAGGTTTTAGGCACATCGATGTTTGCAGGAGAAAGCAAATACCTTGTACTTTACGTTGGTCTGGTTATGCTCACGAAGGTATTTGCTACTAGTGCTACAAATGGCGCAGGAGGATGTGGAGGAACCTTTGCCCCGTCGCTTTTTATTGGTGGATTTGGTGGATTTTTCTTTGCAAGAATCTGGAATATGAATCAGATAGGGGTATATATTCCTGAAAAAAACTTTACGTTGTATGGTATGGCTGGAGTTATGGCGGCAGTGATGCATGCGCCTTTAACAGGAATATTCCTTATAGCTGAGCTTACAGGCGGTTACAACTTATTCATTCCTCTCATTATAGTGACTATTAGTTCCTATTTAACGATTAATATCTTTGAGCATCATAGTATTTATGCCGTGCGCCTGGCACGTCAAGGAAAACTTTTGACGCATAACACCGATAAGTCAGTTCTAACCATGATGAGCGTTGACAGTATAATAGATAAGGACTATACATCTGTTGACCCAAACATGGAAATGGGCAAATTAATTCATGCCATTAGTGCCAGTCGGAATAGTTATTTGCCGGTGGTCAATGATAACGGGACGTTGTTGGGGGAAGTAGATATTACCAAAATAAGACATATAATATTTAGAACCGAACTGTACAAGCGCTTTTCAGTCAGTCAATTGATGACGCAACCCGCTGCATTGTTGAATGTCAATGATCCCATGGAACAGATAATGAAAGTATTTGAAAGCACAGATGCTCAGAATCTGCCGGTAGTTGATTTGGACTCCAGGCTTGTAGGCTATATTTCGAGGACTCGTTTGTTCAATATGTATCGACAGGTTGTAGCTGATTACAGTGCAGAATAATTTGATAGAAGTTCGTTAAATGCTTCGCCAATAATGATTATGGATAAAAAAGATTTGAGAATAGTATTTATGGGTACTCCTGAGTTTGCAGTAGAATCTTTGAAATCCTTGGTAGAACAGGGATATAAAGTTGTGGCTGTTGTAACTCAACCGGATAAGCCAGTAGGGAGGCACCATGACACTTTTCAACCCTCTGCTGTTAAGGAATATGCTCTTTCTGTAGGGCTACCAGTTCTTCAGCCCATAAAGATGAAAGACGCTGGATTTATTGAAGAACTCAAGAGTTATAAACCTGATATTCAGATTGTTGTTGCTTTTAGGATGTTACCTGAGGTTGTGTGGGATTTGCCCCGTTTTGGGACCTTTAATGTTCACGCTGCCTTGTTACCTCAATTTAGAGGGGCTGCTCCGATTAATTGGGCTGTTATAAATGGTGAATCAGAAACGGGGGTTACTACATTTTTCCTTGATAAAGACATAGATACAGGACGTATTATTCTTCAAAAAAAATTTCCTATTCCTGAAACAGCTGATGTTGAATATGTTTATGGTGGTTTGATGAAATTAGGAGCAGAAATAGCCATTGAAACGGTGGATATGATCCTTGACAATGTCAAGTCTAATACCGATAAAGATGGATTTTTTCCAATTCTCAAAAGCATTAGTAGGGAACAGGTTGCAGAAGACAAGGAACTGAGGCAAGCACCGAAAATATTTAAGGAGACCTGTGAAATCGTTTGGAATCAGAAATCAGAAAACATTTATAATTTCATTAGAGGTCTGTCCCCTTACCCTGGTGCGTGGTCTATCATGGAACAAATTACTGAAGGTAGAACCGAAGGAAGCATTCCATTGAATCAAATGCCAGTAATGAAAATTTTCGAGACAGTAAAAACAGATAAAATGAATACTGGCTTGCCTGGAACTTTTCATTTAGAGAAAAATAGATTGTTCGTAAATACACAAGATTATCTATTAGAATTGAAACTCGTTCAAATGTCAGGGAAAAAGAGAATGGATGTAAGGTCATTCTTGAATGGTTTTCAATCAGTTATGAATTATTATTTAAAGAGTAAATAGTTTCATTTAAATATAAGAAAATATGAGTTTAATTGGATCATTAATTGTTGGACTTCTTGCGGGTTGGTTAGCAGGATTTTTTGTGTCAAAAAGTAAGGATGGATGTTTGTGGAATTGCCTCATCGGTTTGGTAGGAGGTTTCATAGGCGGTAATGTATTATCCTGGTTTGGTATTGATTGGGGAGGCGGCTTTTGGGGCTCCTTGGGTACGGCTCTAGTTGGATCAATACTTTTACTTTGGATTTGGAATAAAATAAAGAAATAGAAGTATTTATTCTGAATTATTGCTGTCCGGTAAAACTCAAAAGAGCATAAATATCCTCCCCGAAGCCCAGTAAAATTGGACTTAGGGGTTTATTTTTTCAAAAGTAAGCCCT
>QWCY01000563.1_pt1 | contig 60519 bp, 70 predicted proteins | sample 1972631 | NCBI WGS metagenome assembly QWCY01 (sample SAMN09866696, study PRJNA288562) | Human gut metagenome isolate pre1_stool, whole genome shotgun sequencing... | isolation source: gut | host: Homo sapiens | place: USA: California
ACAAGGATAAGCAAGAAAGTATATGGGATAGGGAACGTCGCTTCGTTGCACAAGAGATTAGTGAATGGAGAGTGGACGAACTAGAAGATTGGCAGCGAGATCTTATCGAAAAAATAAGAGTCGGTGTTGAGCTAAAAGACGATGATATTGTTAAAGCAATGGGTTATTAAAATCTAAATGATGGTTCTTATAAAACATCTTTAGGCGAATTATGACTTCTCGTTCTTTACGAAGTTTAGCAAGAGATTCTTCATCAGATGAAACATGAGCCTCTTTAATCGAGGAATCCAACGATTTATGATAGAAACAACAACCTCATAGCAAATGTATTTGATGAAGAAAATAGAGTTTATGTAAAATATGATGATATTCCTGGACGCGTCATAGAAGCCCTTGTTGCCATAGAAGATACAAATTTTTTTGAACATAAAGGAATAAATGTTGAGGCTATTTTTAGGGCAATTATAAAAGACTTAAAAACTATGAGTTTTACACAAGGAGCCTCTACTCTAACTCAACAACTTATAAAAAACATAGCTTTAAGTAATGAGAAAAAAATCGATAGAAAGATAAAAGAGATAATTTTAGCTCTAAAACTTGAAAATGAGCTAACAAAAGAACAAATTTTAGAACGATATCTAAATGAAGTTTATTTTGGGCATGGATATTATGGAATTAAAACTGCAGCTTTAGGATATTTTAGAAAAGATTTAGATGAACTTAGTTTAAAAGAGGCAGCAATACTTGTAGGACTTCCAAAAGCACCAAGTAGCTATGATCCAACAAGGCATCTAGATCTTTCCCTATCAAGAGCAAATAGAGTTGTTGAGAGAATGTATGAAATAGGCTGGATAGGAAGAAATGAGTACGAGCTTGCTATGAATGAAGAACCTATTATTTATGATGATAGCCTAACTAAAAATAAAGCTCCTTATGTTGCAGATGAGGTTATGAAAGAAGCTTCAAGATTTTTGCCTGATATAAAAACAGCTGGATATAAAATTTACACAAGCGTTGATTTAGAAGTTCAAAACCTGGCAATAGATGCTCTTATTTGGGGATATAATGAAATTTTAAAAAGAGATAAAGATGCAAATGAGAGTGTACTAAATGGAGCAATAGTTGTAACAGATCCAATAAATGGTGATATTTTAGCTCTTGTTGGCGGAGTTGATTATCAAAAAAGTAATTTTAATCGCGCAACACAAAGCCAAAGACAAACTGGATCAAGCTTTAAACCTTTTATTTATCAAATTGCCCTTGATGAAGGCTACTCGCCAGCTAGCGAAATACCAGATATCCCAAGAAGCTTTAATGATGGCTCAAATAAAGAGTGGACACCAAAAAATTTTAGTAAAAATTATGAAGGCTACATAACTATGCGAAGAGCACTTTTAAAATCAAGAAACTTAGCAACTGTAAATTTAATGCATTCACTTGGTGTTAAAAATGTAATTGATAAGCTAAAAGAGGCTGGTTTTAAAAATATGCCATACGCACTTTCAGTCTCATTAGGAAGTTATGGAATTTCACCTTTAGAATACTCTAAATTTTATTCTATATTTCCTGGTGGTGGGGTTGCTACAACACCCAAATTTATAGAGCGAGCAACAAGTTTTAGTGGTATTGAGACTATTTTTAAAGCCGAGCAAGTTTCTGTTACAAAGCCTGAACAAGCATATTTAATGGTCGATATGATGAAAGATGTGGTAAATGAAGGAACTGCAAGAAACGCAAAAGTTAAAGGTATAGAAATAGCTGGAAAAACAGGTACTTCAAATAACAATATTGATGCATGGTTTTGTGGATATACGCCTGAGATTTTAGTTATGATATGGTATGGAAATGACAACTACAAGCCTATGAGATATGTTGAAGTTGGCGGTAGAAGTTCAGCTCCGGTATTTAAAAAATTTATGGAAAACTATCTAACAATTCACCCAGAAACAAAAAGAAATTTCAATGCTCCAGAAGGGGTTTATCATAAAATTTACAAAGGAAAAGATGAACTTTATACCACAACTTCACCACTTCCTTATCAAGATACATTACCACTTGATTTAGGATATGAAGATGGAACTGGTGGAGGAAACTCACTTTTATTTTAAAATAAAGCTCCAAATTTTTGGAGCTTTGATAAATGGCTACTCTATTCTTTTTCCTGCATCTGGGGTAAATAAAGGTTTTCCCATTAATTTAAAATCAGCTATAAATTTTTGAGCCTCATCACTCACTATCCAATTTATAAATTCTTTTGCATTCTCATAATCAGCTTTTGGACAATTTTTAGTATTTACAGCCATTATTGAATAGAAATTTTTTAAACTTTCATCTCCTTGACTTATAATTTCCATATTCGAGTTGCCATTTAAACCATCTTCGTATTTTATAAATGTTCCTCTATCAGTTAAAGTTACACCTTTTTGCTCAGCAGCTATATTTATAGTAGCTATCATTCCTTGTCCTGTTTGATTATACCAACTCTCTTTCTCAGGCACGTCCCCAGCTACTTTTTTCCAAACAGAAATTTCTTTGTTGTGAGTTCCACTCTTATCACCACGACTAAAGAATTTAATCTTTTCATCTTTGATAATTTTAAAGATTTCAGGCAAATCTTTATCTTTAAATTTATCAGCTAAAGATTTATCAGCAACTAAAATAAAATCATTATACATAACAGCTGTTCTATCAACACCATAACCATCATCTACAAATTTTTTCTCAACTGCAGGTGAATGAACAAATAAAATATCTGCATCACAGTTTTTACCCATTTCTAGTGCTTGACCTGTTCCAACAGCAACCCATTTTAGTTCAACTCCAGTTTTATCTTTATAAACAGGAGCAATGGCATCTAGCAAGCCAGTATTGTCAGTGCTTGTAGTTGTTGCCATAACTAAATCACTATCTTTTGCATTTAATGACAAAGCAGTGATAAAACTAAGTGCTAATAAAGCTAATTTATTTTGCATTTTCTATCCTTTTAAATAAATTTTGAAATATTTTATCATATTTTAATTTAATATATTTAAATTTTGCATATTAATTATAATTTTTCAGCATATATAAAAGAAATTTTAAATAAACTTATAAAATATTTCAAAATATGTAAAAAAGGAAAATCTTGGATTTTATACTAGATGGAATTTATGAAGCTTTAAGACTTCTTATTTCTTTTGATGAAGAGACTTATTTTGCTATTAAAACAACACTTTATTCATCATTTTTTTCCATCATTATAGCCTTAATTATCGGTATGCCACTTGGATTTTGCTTAGGATATTTTAATTTTTTTTCAAAAAGATTTTTAAGAATTTTAAGCGATACTGGTCTAGCTATGCCAACTGTTGCAATTGGACTTATTTTATATGCTCTATTTTCAAACAGAGGCCCGCTTGGTAATTTCGCTCTTTTATTTACTTTAAAAGCTGTGATAATTGGTCAAATTTGCTTATCTTTGCCAATAGTAATTTCTCTAACTGCAAGCGTGATAGAAAACATGGAGATAAAACATTTAAGACTTATAAAAAGCTATCATTTAAGAGGCTATAAACAAATTTTAACTGTTTTATTTGAAAATAGGTATCCTTTAATGGTGGTTGTGGCAACCACTTATGGCAGAATTGTTGCAGAAGTTGGAGTTGCAATGATGGTAGGAGGAAACATTAAGTGGCATACAAGAACCATCACAACTGCTATTTCACTTGAGACAAATAAAGGAGAATTTGCAATGGGAATAGCCCTTGCAAGTGTGCTTATAACAATAGCATTTTTAGTAAATTTAACTATTTATGCTCTAAAAAAGTTTGATAAATGAAAATTTCAAATTTAACCAAAATATATAATTCGCATCTTATTTTAAATATAGAAAATTTAAATATTGACACTACAAAAATAATAGGACTAACAGGCAGTAACGGAAGTGGAAAAAGCACACTTTTAAGAATAATTTCTGGCATAGAAAAACCAACTAGTGGAATTGTTGATTTAAATATTTCCACAAAAGACATATCGATACTTTTGCCTGAACCAATGCTTTTAAAAAGAAGTGTTAGGAAAAATTTTGAATTTGTTTTAAAAAATAATGGACTTATGAATGAGTTTGAAAAAAGAGTAAAAAAATCTTTAAATTACTCAGGACTTAATGAAAGTTTTTTGGACAAGAAATACTACGAATTAAGCAGTGGGCAAACTGTAAGAGTTGCTTTTGCTTTAATAATTGCTATAAAAAATAGGCTTATTTTACTTGATGAACCAACTAATAGTGTTGATTTACAAACCGCGAGACTTTTTAGTAAAGCCATAAAAGAGCTAAATTTAAAACATAATTGTGGCTTTATAATAGCAAGCCACGATGAAAAATGGCTTAGTGTTTTAGCAGATGAAAATATTTTTTTATATAATGGAAAAGTTGCAAAATTTGAGTATAAAAATGTATTTGAAACAAAAAATGGAAAAATAAATTTTGGTAAAAATTTAAACTACAAAATCCCGTTTAAAGAAACTAAAAAAGTAGCTATAGATCCAAGTAAAATTACACTTGAAAAAATACCATCACAAGACTTTTATAAAGGACTTTTGCATTCGATATCATTAATAAATAAAAATACTTTATTAGTAAAAATAAAATTTGGAGATTATCTTTTAAAATGCCACTCTTCTAAAAAATTAGACTTAAAAACTGGCGATGAAATTTACTTCAAAATAAAAGATGATGCTTTTGAGATAATTTAATTTTTAGTTATTTTTAACACATTTAAATGATTGACATAATATAGTTTTGACTATAAAAAATTACTTAAGATGCATTGAAAAATCTATCTAGTTTTTTTAGTAATGTTCCCAAATAAAAATCTTTACACTTTCTAACTTTTAAAGCTAAGTTATTAGAAAGCTTAATTCTTTGTTCTTTAGTCGATATAGCTATTTTCTCGATATCTTTATCAGCCATCAATTATCCCTTGTTGATAAAAATTATTGGGAATATTAGAAAACTAATTCTTAAAGATTTTGATTAGTAGAATAACGATATATAGTGAAAGTAAACTTAAAGTTTTCTTAATGGATGCCTTAACTGGATTCGAACCAGTGTTAGCTGATCCAGAGTCAGCAGTTCTACCACTAAACTATAAGGCATCAAAAAATTTGATTATACTATTTAAAAAATAAATTTTTTATAAATTTAAAATTTCATTTAGATTTTTAACAAGTTCGATTTTTTTTATATCACCTATGACTTTATATTTTTGAAGCTCTTTGCTATTTTTAAAAAATATTAAAGCAGGTGGTCCATATATTTGAAATTCTTTCATCAGTTCTAAATCATCCTTGCTGTTTTTTGTAACATCAACTTTTATAAGCTCAAAATTTGATAAAATTTCAGAAATTTCTGCCAAATTTAAAGTATCATCTAACTCTTTACAATTAACACACCAAGTAGCCCAAAAGTCAATTAAAACTGGTTTTTTACTACCTTTAACGACTTCTTTTAATTCATTTAAATTTGATACTTTTTTAAAATTTAAATTTTCTTTTAGTTGGCTTTTAAAAGTATTATTAAGTGGATTGATTAGACTATTTGAACCACTTGCAAAACCTATTATTAAGACAACTGAGTAAATTATTATCGCTAAGCTAAATCCAAATTTGAATTTTTTAAATGTGACACTATCTTTTTTTACAGGAAACAAACTTACACCAAAAAATATACCAAGAACTCCGTATAAAAGCAGGCTTAAATTTGAATTTATTAGTCTTGATAGCATCCAAACTGCCATAAATAACATAATAAATCCAAAAATTTTACTTATTTCATTCATCCAGTATCCAGGTTTTGGTAAAAACCTATTAGCTCCAAGCCCTATCAGTAAAAGTGGCATTCCCATACCAAAACTCATTATAAATAACGCACTTCCACCAAGCACTAAATTACCGCTTTGAGCTATGTAGACTAATGCTCCAGCAAGTGGTGCAGCCACGCAAGGACCAACTATCAAAGCTGATAAAAAACCCATTATAAAAACTCCGATTAGCCCATTTTTACTCTCACTTTTTTTACTAATTTTACTTTGAAGCGAAGCAGGAAGCTGCAGTTCATAAAATCCAAACATACTAAAAGCTAAAACTATAAAAATTAAACTGAATAAAATAATAACCCAAGGAATTTGTAAAAATCCTTGAACGCTAGAACCAAAATATGTAGCCAAAATGCCAGCAATAGAATAAGCTAGCGACATAGCAAAAACATAAATAAAACTTATTAGAAAAGCTTTTTTATTATTATTTTTACTATTTTTACATTTTGAAACTATAATAGATGATAAAATCGGAATCATAGGAAAAACACAAGGTGTTAAAGCTAGCAAAAGTCCATATCCAAAAAATGTTATTATAGTGATAAAAAAGTTATTATTTTTTATATCTGATGAAATTTTATTTTCATAATTTGTATTATTATTGCTAACTTTTTTATCTTTAATTTTTGATATTTTAAAGCCATTTTCAGTTTTTGAAAGATTAAATTTTAAATTTTGAGGATTGTAGCAGTATCCATCATAAGCACAACCTAAAAATTTGAGCGTTATAATTTTTTCATTTGAAGTATTTAAAATCAAATTTGTTGGTATAAAAAGAGTAAAATTTTTATCATAAATCAAATACTCTTTATGTTTTTTAGACTCTGGTAAATTTAAAATTTTTGTAATATTTTCACTTCCTAAAAATACCTTAAGCTCATCTTCATAGAGATAAACGCTTTTATCTATAGTTATATCAAAGCTAATGCCAGATGGATGGGCTTTTTCATTAATTTTAAAAGCTTCACTTACATTTACTGGTTCTGCGTTTAAAAAACATATCATAAGAATAAATAAAAAAATATTTCTTATCAAATTTAACCTTTTATTAAAAATCATGAGATGCATTTTAATATATTTATCTAAATAAAATAAAAATTTTATATTTTTACTGTATAATATAACTAATTTATCACAAGGTCTAAAAAATGAAATCATACAAAGAAGAGCTTGTAAAGCTACAAATTGAGCTTTTAAAGCTTCAAACTCATATAAAAAAGCATTCTTTAAAGCTTCTTATTATTATGGAAGGAAGAGATGCTGCTGGAAAAGGTGGTACAATAAAAAGAATAACTGAACATTTAAACCCAAGAGGTGCTCGCATAGTTGCACTACCAAAACCAAGTGATGTTGAAATAACTCAATGGTATTTTCAAAGATATGTTGCAAATCTCCCAAGCGGTGGTGAAATAGTGATATTTGATAGATCATGGTATAATAGAGCCGTGGTTGAGCCTGTTATGGGATTTTGCACTACCTCACAAACAAAAGAATTTTTGGAAGATGTGCCTTTGTTTGAACATCTTTTAAGTAAATCAGGCATTAAAATTTTTAAAATTTTTCTTTCAATTGATAAAAAAACTCAAATAAAAAGATTTAAGGATAGAAGAAATAACCCCCTAAAATCTTATAAAATTTCAATTGTTGATGAAAAGGCACAAATTCTTTGGGACGATTACTCAGCTGCAATTTGCAATATGCTTACAAAAACAAGCTCACAGGAAAATCCATGGACAATAGTAGATGCAAATGATAAGAAAAAAGCTCGTATAAATACAATAAAATCGATACTTTATAATTTTGAATATGATGAAAAAGAAGATAATAAGCTTTTAAAACCAGATAGCGATATTGTATTAAGCGTGGATGATGCAATTAATATAATCAGCAAAAATAATAATATTGAAATTTAAATTATTATAGTTTTTCATTATCAATTTATAAACTTTTTTTATTTATAAAATTTTAGTATAATTGGCTAAATTTTAATAAAAAGGATGAAAAATGGCTATAAATACAGACCAAATAGATAAAATTCAAAAAGTTTTAGACGCATTAAAAGAATATGCAAATAAAGATGGCGCAAATAACCAAAGAGCTGATCTTTATGAGTTTTTATCAAACAAGCTTGGTATAGAACTAACTACAAATTTCACTGGAACAGATGGAAAAAGTAGAATTGCCTATACAGATTTATCAGAAGTTTTGTATGTTCTAGAAACTGCTGTTAAAAAAATGTAAACTTTAAGAAGTAAGCCAAAAAGCGGCTTACTTCTAGTAAAAAATTATAAATTTTAAGCCTATTTTAAAAGCGCAACAAAACTTGTTATGCTTTTAACAAAAACTTTTTACAAACTCACTTTCATCTTTGCATTTCATAGCTTCACTCATTATACAAATTTTATTAGCTCCTACGTTTAAACAATTCTTGAAATTTGAACTATTTATTCCACCAAGTGCATAAATTTTACCATTATAGAATTTTCTCACATCATTAATTAAATTTAACCCTTTTGGGGTAAGATTAAATTTACAATCGGTTTTATAAATATGACTTAGACAAATTGAATTAGCTCCTAAATTTAAAGCACTTTTTACTTCATCTACACTATGAGTTGAAGCTACAATTTTATCAAATTTAGCTAAATCATATTTGTAAATTTCAAGCTCTTTCAGTGGTAACCAGATATTTTTACATTCTAAATTCAATGCAACATTTACAAATTTATGTATAAAAATTTGTTCTTTAAAACTAGCACAAGTTTTAAAAACCTCATTTGCAAATTTAAAATACTCATTTTCACTAAGCTCTTTTGCTCTTAAAACTACATTTGCACCACAATTTAAAAATTTAAAAATTTTTTTATAAATATCGTTCTCGCAAAGCTTTAAATCAGTAATTACAACTAAATTAGACATAAATATATTCACTCATTAAAGGATAAAATCCACTATTTTCAACGCTTTTACAAACTTCATCAACACTTCTTTCATCATTTATATTAAATTGTTCATCGCCTATTTTTTTACTATGACCACCAATTCCTACACTTACTCCAGCTGAAAGTTTATTGGCTGCAATCTTAATAGCATTATCTCTAAATCCAGCTCTTTCCCTAGTTGAAATCGTAATAGTTGCATGTGGCATAAAAAGTCTATATGCCATAACTACTTGTAAAAGCTCTTTTTCATGGACATCGCGTGGATTTATTCGAGAGTTATTTATAACAGGACGAAGCCTTGGAACTGAAAGTGAGATTTCAACAAACGGATATTTTTGATATATTAAATTTGCATGAAGTGCAGTAGCAAAAGCATCTTTTCTGAAATCATCAATACCTAAAAGTGCACCGAATCCAACACCGCGCATACCACCTACAATTGCCCTTTCTTGGGCGTTAAAGCGGTAAGGAAAACTCATCTTTTCGCCAGAGAGATGAATTTTTTGATATTTTAAAGGATTATATGTTTCTTGATAGACATTTACATAATCAACGCCGTTTTCATGCAAAAACTCGTACTCATCAACATTTAATGGGTAAATTTCAACTCCAACTATTTTAAAATACTGGCTTGCCATTTTGCACGCTTTAGCGATATATTCTACATCTGAGTTAACTCTACTTTCTCCTGTTAAAATTAAAATTTCTTCTAAGCCTGTTTTTTTTATATTTACTAGCTCGGTTTTTATAGCTTCAAAACTTAGTTTTGCTCTTTTAATATTATTTTTTGTGTTAAATCCACAATAAACGCAATGACTATCACAAAAATTAGAAATATAAAGAGGGGTGAAAATATTTATATTCTCACCAAATTTTGCTCTTGTTTCATTTTTGCAAACTTCTGCAATTTCTTCTAAACACTCCCCTGCTTCAATGCTTAAAAGCGCTTTTAAATCATTTTGCGTTCTAATTTTAGAATTTAATGCCTTATATATATCATTTTTTGTATAGTTTTTATACTCAAATTTAGAAGTTTCATCTAAAACTATTTTTAAAATATCACTTTTTATATCAATCATGCCGTTTTGATAGGTGAATGGATTAGAATTTTTCATAATTTTAATCTCTTAAAAATCCAGTTAACGGTGAACTTGGCGAAGCTGTTTTTTTAACTCTTCCAAAACCTGCCAAATAAGCATCTCGACCTGCAATTACAGCATTTTTAAAAGCTCTTGCCATTTGTGGTAAATTTCCAGCTGTTGCAACTGCAGTATTTACCATAACCCCGTCACATCCCATTTCCATAGCCTCACAAGCTTGTGATGGTCTACCAATGCCAGCATCAACAACAATTGGAGTTTTAATCTCATTTATTAATATTTTAATCATTTCTTTTTGGGTTAAGCCCTGATTACTGCCAATTGGAGATGCAAGAGGCATAATAGCTGCTGCTCCTGCACTTTCCAAACTTCGTGCTATTCCTAAATCAGCATGCATATAAACCATAACTATAAAGCCTTCTTTTGCTAAAATCTCAGTTGCTTTTAAAGTTTCATAATTATTTGGAAAAAGATATTTTGAGTCATCTATAACTTCAAGTTTTATAAATTTACTAACGTTAAGTTCTTTGCAAAGTCTTGCAATTCTCACAGCTTCATTTGCATTTCTAGCTCCACTTGTATTCGGTAAAATAGTAATATTTTTGGGGATAAAATCAAGGATATTCTTATTTTGGCTTTCATTTACTCGTCTAAGTGCTAATGTTATAATCTCTACTCCTGCTTCATCCACACAAGCTTTTATGAGTTCTGGATTAAACTTGCCAGAGCCTAAAATAAACCTTGAATTAAACTCATATTCGCCTAATTTTAGATTATCATTTTCCATAAAAATTATCCTTTTATAATTAAAATAAATAAAATTCTACTGTTTTAGTTTTATAAAATGATAAATTTTTTAAAATTTGAAAATTTAAATGCTAAATTTCAAACTCATTCATAATAATTCTTAAAATTGTATTTGCCTGCATTGAGGCACATTGCACAACCTTTGGAGCCATTAATGATGCTTTTGAACTAAAATCGCCACAAATATAGCAGTTTGTACCAAATCTTTTTACTTTCATTAAATTTGAGCTCTCATATCCGCCCATTCCACTTCCAAAAACAAAATATTTATCTAAATTTTTAGAGGCGTAATCCATGAGTAAGGCTTTTAAATCAGCATTATCAAAAGCCTCACATATTAAAAAATCATCTTTTAAAACGGAATTTAAATTTTGGCTTGTAATTTTTAAATTTAAAATTTCAAAATTTAAGTAAGGATTTATTAGCTCAAGTTCGGATTTTAAGGCATCTGTTTTAAAAAGTCCAATATGGGTTTTATTATAAAACTGACGATTTAGATTGTTTAATTCAACCTTATCAAAATCAACTAGTTTTAAATTTCCAACTCCTACTCTAGCAAGCATTGAAGCGATATTTGAACCAAGTCCGCCAAGTCCTAAAATCACAACTTTAGAATTTTTAACTTTTTTTGTAACTAACTCATCATTTCTTTTGTAAATTTCGCTTTCGAAATATTTTTTTTGCATAAAATACTATCCACCACCTACAAACTCAACTATTTCATAATTATCATCTTTGCTTACAAGATCATCTTTCCAAAGATTTTTGCTTAAAATTTCGCCATTTTTTTCAACAGCAATACGACTAATGTCAAATTTAAAGTCTTTTATAATTTCAAGCAATTTTGTACCATTTTTAACCTCAACCTCTTTAGCGTTAATCTTGACCCAAACTTTGTCTATACTCTTCAAAAGTTCCCCTAAAATCAACTATTTCTCCATCACCTTTTAGATGAAGTATTCTATTTGCAAAAGCATCAATTAGCTCTCTATCGTGACTTACGCAAATTGCACTTCCTTTAAATTGATAAAGTGCTTCACCTAAAGCAATAATTGCCTCTAAATCAAGGTGATTGTTTGGCTCATCCAAAATAAGCAAATTAGGCTTTATCAGCATTAATTTACTAAGCATTACGCGATGTTTTTCACCTCCACTTAGATCTTTTACGCTTTTTTCTTGCTCAGCCCCGCTAAAAAGCATCCTACCAAGACATTTTCTAATTTCATCTAAATCTTTATTTTTATTATCTTGCAGATATTCATAAAGCTTTAAATCACTTGTTAATTTATTATTTATATCTTGTGCAAAATACCCAAGCTCGATGGTTGCTCCAATATGTACATTTCCATTATCAGGAGCAATTTCATTCATTATGATTTTACAAAGTGTGCTTTTTCCAACACCATTTTTACCAATTATTGCAACTTTATCTCCCTTTTCAAGTTTAAAGTTAAAATTATCTAAAATTACTTTTTTATCAAATTTTTTTGAAATTTCATTTAGGCTAATTAATTCATTTCCTATTTCCCTATTTGGGCGAAATAAAATGCTTGGTTCTCTTCTAGAACTTGTCATAACTTCACTAATATCAAGCTTGTCAAGTCTTTTTTGTCTACTTGTTGCTTGTTTTGCTTTACTAGCATTTGCACTAAAACGAGCGATAAATTTTTCTAATTCTTCTTTTTCTTTTAGCTTTTTATCTCTTTCCATTTGGGCTTTTTTATTCATCAAGTTTGAGGCAATATACCAATCATCATAATTCCCTGAAAACTCTCTAATACGCTTAAAATCAACATCTAAAATATCAGTGCAAACTCTGTTTAAAAAGTGTCTATCATGACTTATTACAACAAGTGTTCCAGCGTGGTGATTAAGCTCATTTTCAAGCCATGAAATTGCCTCAATGTCAAGGTTGTTTGTAGGCTCATCTAAAAAAAGCACATCTGGTTTTGGAAATAAAACTTGAGCTAATAAAACTTTAAATTTATCTGAGTTTTCAACCTCACCCATTAATTTATCATACTCATTAAGCCCTAAAGATGAGAGAATTTTTTCGCATCTTGTTTCATACTCATAAGTTGGATCTTCTTCAGCTGTTATCATTTCTAGCTCACCTAAACGCTCATTTATCTCATCTGTAAATTCCTCACTTAAGTAAAGCTTTTCTTTTTCCTTGACTGCATCATAAAGTCGTTTATTTCCATACAAAACCGCATCTTTTAAAGTAAAATTTTCAAAAGCAAACTGATCTTGACCTAAAACTCCAACTTTTAAACCACTATCGATTAAGACCTCTCCACTACTTGCTTCTATTTCTCCACTTAAAATTTTTAAAAATGTTGATTTACCAGCTCCATTTGCACCGATAAGTCCATATCTATTTCCTTTATCAAGACTTAAATTAATATCTTCAAATAATAACTGAGTACCAAATCTCATAGTTAAACCATGTACTTCAACCACATTCCACCCTTAATGTAAATCTTTATTTAGCTTAACTGCTTTTTTACTTAAACTTGCAGTTATTTGTCCAGTTTGGCTATTTTGTCTAAAATGAAGCCCATTTAAATTTGCCAACTCTTTTGCCTTATAAATTTCGTTTTTAAAATCAAAATTTAGATTTATTTTGCCAAGTAAAGTTCTATTTTTTTCATCAATATAAACTTTTGTGCCCTCTAAAATAGCAATTCCACCATCGACTATACAATCATCTCCCAATGGAATTCCTGTAACGGAATTTGCTCCTAAAAGACATCTTTTTCCAACACTTATTGGATTTCCACTTGTGCCACTAAGAACGCCTAAAATACTTGCTCCACCACCTATATCAGTTCCTTCTCCAACTATAACTGAACTTGAAACTCTTCCTTCAATCATAACTTTTCCAGTAGTTCCTGCGTTAAAATTTATATAGCTTGCTCCTGGCATTACTGTTGTTCCATTTGCTATTTGAGCACCCATTCTAACTTTTGTGGCATCTAAAATTCTAACACTATCATCAGGAATGATATGATTTAAAAACCTTGGAAATTTATCAACACTTGAAATCACTGGATATGCACCACTCATCTTTAAAAATATCTCATTTTCTCTTAGCCATTCAAGTTCAACAGGTTTTGCAAACTCATCCCAAGCAACATTTGGAAGAACCCCAAAAGCTCCATCTAAATTCATACTCCTAAGTTCAACCTTACCAAGAGATAAAAGATATAGTTTTAAATAAACACTTGCAACACTTTTTGGCTTTTCATCACTAAATAAAAAAGTAACGTAAAAGTGATTTTCATCACCATACTCGCTATTGGTTAAAATTTCATTTATAACCATTAAATTTTGTAAATTTTTATGTTTATTTCCCTCAGCCTCGTCTTTTAAAAACTTAAATATGCTTAAAACTTTTTTTGTAATTTTATCATCTATCTCAAAAACAGCCTCACTATCATTTAAGCTTAACTTAACACCACATTCATTTAAAGCCCATAAAACAACTGCTGCTGAGCCTAAATTTTCTTTATAATTAACAACTGCATAATCAACACTTAAAATTTTTTTTGTATCAACAATGCCTTTATTAGCTCTTCCAAAAGCCCAAGCAATAGGCTCTTTATAAAATTTACTTTTTTTAATTTCATCAACAAATTTGTTGAATTCATCTATATTTTTAATTTTATTCATTTTTTTCCTTTTTCAAATTTTAATGACAATTTGCCTTGCCATCAGTTCGCGGCTGAATTGCCTCATTTCCAGCTAAGTTTTCTTTATCTATATTTTGCATTATCTCCCAAAGTCTAGAAGATGCTTTTTCATATCTTTTAGCACTTATGCTATTTGGCTCATAAAAACTAACTGGCTTTCCACTATCTCCGCCTTCTCTAATGGCAATTTCTATTGGAATTTCACCTAAAATTTCAGTATTATATTTTTTTACAAGTTCATTACTTCCACTTTTACCAAAAATATCATACTCTTTGCCATTATCAGGGCAGATAAATCCACTCATATTTTCTATAACTCCAGCAATTGGAATATGAAGTTTTTCAAACATATCAAGACTTCTTGCAGTATCATCCATAGCTACAACTTGTGGCGTTGTAACACAAACTCCAGCAGTTACTGGAACACTTTGTGCAAGAGTTATTTGTGCATCTCCTGTTCCAGGTGGCATATCGATAAAAAGCACGTCAAGCTCATCCCAAGAAACATCTCTTAAAAGCTGCTCTATTGCTTTCATTATCATTGCACCTCTCCACATAAGGCCTTGACCACTTTCAATTAAAATTCCCATACTCATCATCTGCACGCCATGAGTTAAGATAGGCTTTAACATATTTCCAACAACAGCAGGCTTTACTTTATCACATCCAAGCATTCTAGGAATATTTGGCCCATAAATATCAGCGTCTAAAACACCAACTTTAAAACCTAGTTTTGCCATAGAAATAGCTAAATTTACAGTTGTTGTGCTTTTTCCAACACCGCCTTTTCCACTACTTACCATAACAAAATGTTTAATTTGAGGAGCAATATTTTTACCACTTATTGTATTGCTTTTTTCTTTTTGAATTTGAGGTTGCTTTATTAAAATTTCACTATTTGGAATTATATCCGAGATATCTTTTTTTAACTTTTGAGCAACCTCAGGCTTGCTTGAAACTATCTCAACTTCTATAAAAATTCTATCTCCAATCTCAATATTTTTCACAAATCCAAACTCAACAATACTTTTTTTAAAGCCCGGATAAATAATACTTTTAAGTTTTTCTAAAACTTCATTTTTATTCATATAAATTTCCTTGTAACAAATTTAAAAGCTTTTTTTATGTATAATACTACAACTTTATAAATAAAAGGCAAAATTTGATTTCTTTAATACTTTTGGCTGCTGGAAGTTCAACTAGATTTAATCTTAGTGTAAAAAAACAGTGGATTAGGGTTGGACACGAACCTCTTTGGCAGCATGTGGCTAATAAATTTAAACAATATTTTGATGATATTATTATCGTTTCAAATAAAGATGATTTAGAGTATATGAAAAGCTTTGATGATGGTTTTAAATTTGTAGAAGGTGGAAATGAAAGGCAAGTTTCACTTAAAAATGCTTTAAATTTAGTAAATAGCGAGTGGGTTTTGGTAAGTGATGTAGCTAGAGCTGGAGTTAGCATAGAGATGATAAAAAAAATAATCTCAAAAAAAGATGAAGGTTTTGACTGTATAAGCCCATATTTAGAAGTTGTAGATACTGTGTATTTAGATACAAATTTAATAGATAGAAAAAAAATAAAATTAATCCAAACACCACAATTAAGCAAAACAAATTTATTAAAAAAAGCTCTTTTAAAAGATGAAATTTTTACAGATGACAGTGCAGCTATCAAAAGCGTTGGAGGAAAACTTGGCTTTGTAAAAGGCGATGAAAAAGCATTTAAAATAACTTATAAGGACGACTTAAAGAAAATATGCTTAAAAGCGCCTGCAAATGACTTTTTTGTTGGTAACGGCTTTGATGTACATAAATTTACAAATGGAAATGGAATAATGCTTTGTGGCATAAAAGTGCCTTGTGATTATGATTTTATTGCTCATAGTGACGGGGATGTGGCACTTCATGCACTATCTGATGCCTTACTTGGAGCGTGTGGGCTTGGAGATATCGGAGAGCTTTATCCTGATAATGATGAAAAATTTAAAGATATTAGTTCAGTTATTTTGTTAAAAGATATACTTAAAAAGATAAAAAGTTATGGATATGAAGTAATAAATGCAGATATCACAATCATAGCCCAAAGTCCAAAACTTGGATCTTTTAAAAAAGATATGCAAAAAAAAGTGAGTGAAATTTTAGGTATAAATAGGGTAAATATAAAAGCTACAACAACAGAAAAACTTGGATTTATTGGAAGAAATGAGGGAGTTAGTGTAATGGCAAGTGTTATGGTTAAATACTTTGATTGGACAAAAGCTTGAATATTTTAATAGTAGAAAATGAGGCATACCTAGCCCAAAGTATTGCAAACAAACTTACTTCTTTGGGGCATAATTGTGAGATTTTAACTAAAATAAAAGATATATTAAATACTTCAAAAAAAGATGCAATTCTTTTATCAACAAGTATTTTTGGTGAAGAAATATATGAAATAATTAAAAAATTTAAAAGTTCCATTATAATTTTGCTAATCCCATATATTAGCAATGATACGGTATCTCGCCCGATAAAAGCAGGAGCAAATGACTATATCCAAAAACCATTTATGGTAGAAGAACTAATAAGAAAAATAAATCATTTTGAAGAATTTAATAAATTAAAAATTATAAACAACTCTTTTATGAAATATTTTGAAAAAAGTTTTGCTTCTGTAAAAATACCTGAGTTTAACTTTGAATCTTTAAAATTTCCACTTTTTATAGAAACAAATTCAAAAAAAATGGCGGATAAATTTGTTTATGAATACTCAAAATGGACAAAAAAAAGTATTAAGATACTGTTTTTAAATGAGCCTGATGCACTTTTAACACTAGAAAATGAAAGTTTTGATATGCCAATTTATATTCTAAGTGCTAATCTTTTAAAAGATCAAATACGACTTTTTGAAATAATTCAAAATAAACCAGTTATAATAAATGGAATGGGTTTAGAAAATACAAGTAAATTTGATCAAATTACGCTTATTGAAGATGATAAACCAAGTATAACTAAAGGTGAAATTTTATCGGTTGATGAGTATTTCGAATACATAATAAAAGAAAATCAAAAGCTTTTTTCAGATACTGATTTAGCAAAAAAACTTGGAATTTCAAGAAAATCTTTGTGGGAAAAGAGAAAGAAATATGGCATCCAAAAACAAAAATAAAACTCTAAAAATTTCAAGAGAAACACTTGGAACTCTAACTCTTATAAAAAATCAAATTTTCTCAAATTTTGATAAGCTAATGGATGAAAATGAAATAGATGAAGTTATACAAAGTGGGTATTTAAACAAAGAGCTTATCCCTTATGCATATATTTTTGCTCCAGCTGGAGAGGAAAATCAAAAAATCGCAAAAAATGCTCAATTTTCACAAACTTTACTTTTAGAGTGTGAAGAAAAAAAAGTTGGAGAAATAATTGTAACGAATAATTTTAGATTTAAAGGATATTGGAAGTTTTTTTCAATATTTGAAGCCGATGCGTCCAGTAGCCCAAATGATGAACTTATAGGAAGTTTTTGTATAAGTGGTTTTATAGAAATTTATGAAGATAAAATAGCTTTGATAAAAAGTAAAATTCAAACCTTAAAAAAAGAACTTAATCTAAAAAAAGTAACCTCACTAATGCTTTGTGCAAATCCTTTTCATAGAGTCCATGAAAGGCTTATTAGACTAACTATTGATAAGGCTGATTTTTTAATAATATTTCTTTTAAGAAGCACACGAGAAAATAGACTAAGCCACGCCCTTAGAAAAAAAACAATAGAGTATTTTATAAATAACTTTTTACCAAAAGATAAAGTTTTATTAATAGATTTAGAAAACACAACACTCTTTTCAGCTCATAAAAATCCAGAGCTTGAATGTATCGCTGCATATAATTTTGGTGCAAATAAAGTAATAATTGGACAAAATCATGGCTCAATTGGGATGTTTTTTGACGATAATCAAGCTCATACTATAATCGATAAAATAAGAAAAAACTTCGATATTGAAATTTTAGTAATGCCTGAATATGTTTATTGTAACGAATGTAAAACAATAGTTAGTGTAAAAACATGCCCCCATGGACAACATCACCATATAAAATATCACAGTCCAACCATAAGAACACTTCTTTTAAATGGAGTTTTGCCACCACCAATTTTAATGAGAAAGGAAATTTCTAGCATTATTTTAAGTGATTTATTTCCAAATAGATTTGAAAATTTACAGCAAATTTATGATGAAATTTTTCCTAATGCAGGTATTTTAGAAACTCATACTTATGAAGATTTTTATAAAGAGCTTGCTAAACTTTATCAAACTGGATCTTTAACTTAAAGGAAATTTATGAATAAACTTTTTTTAACATTTTTTTATAGTGGGCTTTTAAGACCAGCTCCTGGAACTTGGGGGAGTTTTTTTGGTCTTATTTTAGGAGTTTTAATAGCTTATTTTTTAGGAATTACAACTCTTTTTTTACTTGCAATTTTAATAAGCTTAATTGCCATAAAAGAGGTAAATGTATATGAAGCAAATGGCGGAGAGCATGATAATTCAAGCATAGTTATAGATGAAGTTATAGGAATTTGGATAACTTTAAGTATGGGACTTGCTATAAATTTAGAAAACGGCGGGATGAGTTATTTAGTTGTAATTTTATCATTTATCTATTTTAGGCTTTTTGATATTTACAAACCATCTTTAATTGGCAGGATTGATAGAGAAGTAAAAGGTGGATATGGCGTTGTTTTAGATGATGTGTTGGCTGGATTTTTTGCAGGACTTTTAACTTTAATGAGTATTGGAGCTATGATGAAATTTGGCTTTGAAAAATTTATATTTTAATTTTAGGCTCAGTTTTTGAGCCCAAAATTTTAATTATATGCTAAATTTACCTTTCTTAAGTCTTGCACAATTGAATGGTTTCTAAACTCTTTGCAAGCTTCACTATTATTTGAAGTATTATTTACATAAATATACTCACCGCCATTTTCTTGCTTTGCAACTACTTCTACGCAGTAATTCATAACACCTTTTTCATTTACACCATATCTTACAGGCTTATCAAAATCAAATAAAGTGTCTTTATCTTCAAATCCAGCAGATATTGTCATAATACCAATATTTGTAAATTTTCCGTTTCTAAAGTAATAGCTTCTTATATCATCAATTCCTGTTTTTAGCTCACTTGCAGCTTGATACATAGCAATTCCACCACCAGTTTTATTCATAAATTTTGGGATAATTACTTTAAAAACAACAATTGCTGCAACTATTAAAAAAACCATTTGTCCTATACTAAAACCTTTTTTCATATTCTTTTCCTTTTAATTCTTCAAGTATTTTATTTAACTCTTTTGTTTGCATATATTTTTCATAACTTTTTTTTACAAAAGCACTTAATAAATCTTTTGCATCAAGATCATTATTGCCATCACTCATAATGGCAAACTCTTTTGATAAGACCAAAGCAAACTCATCATCAACTTTAATCTTGTATGATCTTGAGATCGATTTACTAGTTAAATTTACTTCTATTGTTTTCATTTATCTAAAACATTTTCAATTTCTTTGAAAAGTTCATCCTCGGTTAAATTTTTAACCACCATATCCTCTTCAAGTTTCCCAAGCCTTGAAGTAAGTGCTTCATTTTGAGCTTTAACGGCAACTATCTCATTTCTCAGTTTCTCGTTTTCACTAGTAGCCTCTTTGTATTTTTCAATTAACTCCTTAATTTTATCACCCAAAGTAGGAACTATTTTTTGTTCTTCAAACATTGTTATACCTTTTTTTGTTATAATGCTCGATTGTATCAAAAATGTGCTTAATAATAAAGGAGTTTTTTGAAAAATTTTGAATTAATTAGCAAATTTAGTCCAAGCAACGATCAGCAAAAAGCAATTGATGACATTGTAAATTCTATTTTAAAAGGAAATAAATATCAAACATTACTAGGCGTTACAGGAAGTGGTAAGACCTTCACAATGGCAAATATTATTAAAAATTTAAATATTCCAGCTTTAATCATGACGCACAATAAAAGTCTTGCAGCTCAATTATATAGTGAATTTAAGGGTTTTTTTCCAAAAAATAAAGTTGAGTATTTTATAAGTTATTATGATTATTATCAGCCAGAAGCATACATTCCAAGGCAGGATTTATTTATAGAAAAAGACAGCTCAATAAATGATGAGTTAGAGCGACTTAGACTTAGTACAACTGCAAATTTACTAAGTTTTGATGATGTTATAACAGTAGCCTCTGTTTCAGCAAATTACGGTTTAGGCAATCCAGCTGAGTATCAAGGTATGGTTATGTTTTTAGAAACTGGATATAAAATTTCACAAAAAGATATGCTTATAAAACTAGTTGAAATGGGCTATACAAGAAATGATAACTTTTTTGATAGAGGAAATTTTAGAGTAAATGGTGATGTAATTGATATTTATCCAGCTTATTTTAATGATGAAGCAGTAAGAATTGAATTTTTTGGTGATGAAATAGATGAAATTTATCATTTTGATTTTTTAGAAAATAAAAGAACTAAAACCATAAATAAATTTATTTTATATCCAGCAAGTCAGTTTATTGTTGGTCAAAATAGGCTAAAAGAAGCTATAAAAGGAATAGAAATAGAACTAGATGAAAGACTTAAATTTTTCAAAGATACTGGAAAGTTAGTTGAAGCACAGCGTCTTAAACAAAGAGTTGAGTTTGACTTAGAAATGCTTAGAGCAACTGGCTCAACAAAAGGTGTTGAAAACTACTCTAGATATATTACAGGTATGAAGCCGGGTGGAACGCCATATTCTATGTTTGATTACTATGAGATAAAAAACAAAGATTATTTAGTAATTGTAGATGAAAGTCATGTAAGTTTGCCACAATTTCGCGGTATGTATGCAGGAGATAAAAGCAGAAAAGACACTCTTGTTGAGTATGGTTTTAGACTTCCATCAGCTCTTGATAACAGACCACTTAAATTTGAAGAGTTTATAAATAAAAAAGGGAAATTTTTATTTGTTTCAGCTACTCCAAATGATCTTGAAATAGAGCTTTCAAAAGGTAAGGTATTTTACCAAATACTTCGCCCTACTGGACTTTTGGATCCTGAAATAATTTTAAAAGATAGCGATAACCAAGTTGAAATTTTATACGATATGGCCAAAGATGTGATAGCTAAAAATGAGCGTGTTTTAGTAACTGTTCTAACAAAAAAAATGGCAGAAGAGTTAACAAAATACTACCTTGAACTTGGAATTAAAGTAAAATATATGCATTCAGACATTGATGCAATACAAAGAAATGAGTTAATCAGAGGTCTAAGACAAGGAAAATTTGACATATTAATAGGCATAAACTTACTTAGAGAAGGACTTGATTTGCCAGAAGTTAGCTTAATAGCCATAATGGATGCTGATAAAGAGGGATTTTTAAGATCTCGAACAAGCCTAATTCAAACAATGGGAAGAGCTGCAAGAAATGTAAATGGAAAAGTTGTAATGTTTCATAAAAAAATTACACACTCAATGAAAGAAGCCATTGATATTACAACTCAAAGAAGAAAATATCAAAATGAATACAACAAAAAAAATGGTATAACACCACACTCAGCAACTAGAAACTTAGAAGATAGCCTAAAAATAGAAGATGAAGCTGAAATTTTAAGAGCAAGTAAAAATTTAGAAAAAATGCCAGCAAGTGAAAGAGCAAAAATCATAAAAGAGCTAAGAAAACAGATGCTTGAAGCAGCATCAAATTTAGAGTTTGAAAAAGCAGCAAGTTTAAGAGATGAGATAGCAAAGATGAAAGAGATTTAAAAATATTGTTTATTAATAACTATAAAATTAATACATAATTTACAATGTTTTAAAATATAACTTGACCTTTATTTTGCCACCTTTATTTAAAACTTCTATATTATAGTTATTATAAATAGCACTTACAAGCGAAATTCAATTATTGCAACTAAAATCAAAAACTCAACTCCTGTTAAAGTTACAGTAGATACAATGGCTATTTTATGCACAATAGCTATCATAGGAGTGATAAAAAAGCTTACGGGAGTAGTTGCTATAAATAAAACAAACATTTTTTTGAAAATTTTGACATAGTATTAAATTTTTGAGTTTTTAAAATTTGAGTTGCTAACATTCTTTCAGTTGCTATAATATTTTTTTTGAATCAATAGCCTTATTTATTTAAAACATAACTCCCACTAGAATTAATTATAACAACAAAAATATCCAAAAAATACCCGATTATGATTTTAAAATATTAAATTAAATAATTTTAGTTAAAAAACTGTTCTATTTTTTCTCTCATTAAATTTTCATCATTTATATGATTAATCTCATTTCTAAACTCACTAGCTCCATCGTATCCTTTTGAATATTGATGAAGGTGCTTTCTAAAAATAACAATTCCTTGATTTTTATAATGTTTTATCATCTCATCAAAATGACATAAAATAATCTCTTTTTTTATTTTATCGCTAACTTTTTCATTATGCTTTATTTCGTAAAAAATCCATGGATTTCCAATACTAGCTCTACCTATCATAAGTCCATCAGCTTTTGTATAGCTTAAAACTTCTTTTGCATTTTTATAACTTATATCTCCATTTGCAATAATTGGAATAAAAGTTGTATTTTTAGCTCTTAAGATAGCCTCATAATCAATTTTTGAGCTATATCCTCCAACTTTTGTCCTGCCATGAATAGCAATATAATCAACACCACATTTTTCTATTTCGTTAACTAGAATTTCAGGAATTTTCTCATCGAAACCAAGTCTGATTTTAATACTTAAATATTTTTTATTGGAATATTCTTTTATGGTTAAAAGAATTTCTTTTAATAGGTTTATATCTTTTAAAAGCGCAGAGCCAGAACCGTTTTTGACCACTTTTGTAGCAGGGCAGCCACAGTTTAAGTCTATACCATCGATAAAATCAAATTTATTTAAAACTAAAACAGCCTCTTTTATAATGTCAGTATTATTTCCTGCTATTTGAACAATATAAGGAACTTCTTCTTCATTTTTTTCAAGCATTTTAAGCGTTTTTTTATCATTATGAGCAAGTGCGTTTGAACTTATCATCTCACTAGTTGTAACATCACAACCAAAACGCTTTACAACACCCCTTAAAGCAATATCTGAAAATCCTGCCAAAGGGGCTAAAAAAAGTGGTTTTTTAGAGAAATCAATCATTTATTATCTAAAAAAGTAATTTGCAGAGATGTTTTTACCCTGATCTCTTAAATCCATTAAAATTTCAAACTCCGGATATTCGTCGCTGTAATTTAAAATATCTTTTAACTCTTCCATCATTCCAAACTCATATAAAAGATATAAATATGCATAAGATGCACTTTCTTTTTCAGAATTAAGTTTATTAAATAAGGCTATTAAAACATCTGGTTCTATTTTTTTATTCAAAGATTTAGCAACATTTACATAGCCGTATTTGTCCAAATCACATATAATCAAAAGATTCAAAAGATCATCTTTTGTCATTTCAAAATTTTCTTCTTTTGCATATCTTTCAACAAGAAGAAAAGCATCATCTTTTGAAATTTCAAAAGGAAATTTTTTTATATCAAAATAACTGAATATTTTAAGAGCAACTTTATAGGCTTTTTTACTAAGTTCATCATCAAGAGTTTTTTTATCTTTTAAGATTTCTTTTGCATAAGAGCTATTTTCTTGAAGTTTATTAAACTCATTTTGAATAACCAAAGGATTGTCATTATTTAATTTATATTTTTTAAGCTCAACAACTTCTCCGTTTTTAAGCTTTTCAAGAACATTGATAATTTCTGAAATATCTTCATTTTCGATATTTACTGAATGCGTATGCCAAGGAGATAAAAATTTAGTTACTTCATTTGAGGTTTTAAAAATATCAGTTTTAAATTTTTTATCTGTTTCAATGCCTAAAAGTATCTCTTTTGCATAATTTTCATAAATATCCTCATCGCTTTTTATGGCCTGTCTTTGTCTAAAATTTGCAATCCCACTCCAAGCAACATGGAAAATAGCTAAAATTGCAAATATAATAATTGGTAAAACAAACCACAATGCCACAGGAAGTTCAAGCCCAACACCTAATAAAGAGACTTTGTAGCTAGATGCATTTTGCACAAAAGCAAAAATACCAACTAAGCCGATATAAATCAGCGAATATACTATAAAATGCTTTAATCTCATAAAAAACCTCCTTTTATTAATTGTTGTTTTTTTCTGAAATTTCTTGACAAGTTATGCAAAGTTTTACATTAGGTTTTGCCTTAAGTCTCGCAATGGATATGTTTTCATCACACATTTCGCATATTCCATAAGTTCCATTTGCTATTTTTCTTAAAGATTCATTTATTGCATTTAACTCTATTTTTTGTTTGCTGCTTATTGAATATTCCAAATCAGAATCTGTGCTTATACTCGCCACATCAAACTCATCTACAGCGCCATTTTGTCTTAACTCATCAATTTGTTTTGTAGAATCATTAATATTATCAATAATCTCTTGTTTTCTTTGTTCAAGAATATTTTTGAAATGCTCTAACTCGGTTTTTTTCATATTACCTCTTTATTTATGATATGGGTGGTTTGCATTTATGCAAAGTCCTCTAAAAATTTGTTCATATAAAACAAGTTTTGCTATCTTATGTGCAAATGTCATTTTGCTAAGACTTATGATTTTATCCATTTTGGATTTAAAATTATTGCTTAAACCATAAGCCCCACCTATAAAAAACGAAACTTTATTTTTGGCTAAAAAAAGTTTACTAAACTCAACACTATCAAGCATTTTTCCGCCTTCATCAAGTCCAACGCAAAAGCCTTCTATTAAAGGCTCATAAGTCTCATCATAAGCTTTTAAAGCCATATCTTTTGAGCTTGATTGAGCTTTTGCTATTTGATTATTAAAAAGAACTTTATCCTTGATGTTGGCATATTTTTTAGACATCTTAATATATTCATTAATCTCAGAATAAAACTCAATTTTTTCTTTTGAGATTGAATAAACTAAAATTTCCAACTTTTACTCTTTTATCTCTTCTTTGCTTTCTTCTATCTCTTTATCTTCTGTTTTTAGCTCTATAGTATCTATCTTAGCACTTTCTTTTCTATGAGCACCTAAAAGCTCTAGCATATCACTTAGATATTTTTTATGCTCGCCTCTTGGAACAATTGCATCAATTAAACCATGTTCTAATAAAAACTCAGATCTTTGAAAACCTTCTGGCAAATCAGCCCCAATGGTTTGTTTAATAACTCTTTGTCCTGCAAAGCCTATTAAAGCACCTGGTTCAGCTATAATAATATCTCCTAACCAAGCAAAAGAAGCACTTACTCCACCCATTGTTGGATCAGTTAAAATAGAAATATAAGGAAGCTTATATTCTCCAAGTTTTTTAATCGCAGCCGATGTTTTACTCATTTGCATCAAAGAATAAGTGCTTTCTTGCATTCTTGCTCCACCACTTGCACTTATTATTATAAGAGGTTGTGTTTTAGCAATGCATCTTTTAACTGCCCTTACTATTTTTTCGCCTTCAACAGATCCCAAAGATCCACCCATAAATGCAAAATCAAATACAACTATTTGAGCAGCAATACCATAAATTTCAATATCACCACTAATGACTGAGCTTTGTCTTCCAGTTTTGCTTTCTCCTTCACTTATTCTTTTTTTATAAGATTTTTTATCTACAAATTTTAACGGATCAACTGGTTCTAAATTTTTATCAAATTCTACAAAAGTTCCATCATCTTCTAAAATAGAAATTCTTTCTCTTGCTGATAATCGCATATGATGATTACATTTTGGACAGACATTAAATGATGCTTCAACCTCTTTGTAATACATCAAAGAATGACAGTTTGGACACTTAATCCAATGTGTAGGAGCTTCGCTTGGATCTGCTTGTTTTCTTCTTATTTTTGAAAATATATCACCAAAATTCATTCTACCACCTTTATAAAAATAACTAGTATTATAACAAAACTAACCTTATCTTTTCTTTTATAGCTTAATTTTAGCAAAAATAAATTCAAATTCTACTAGAATACACTCATGCAAGGATATATTTTAAGAGTTCAAAAAGTAAAAGACGAAGACTGTATAGTTTATATTTTAACAGATGAGTTATTAGTTTGCTGCTATAGATTTTATGGTGCAAGACACTCTAAAATTACACTAGGATATAAGCTTGATTTTGAACTAGAAAATTCAATTAATTTTTTACCATCTTTAAAAAATACAATGCACCTTGGATATAATTGGCTTTTAGACAGAGATAGGCTTTTATATTGGCAAGGGTTTATTAGGCTTTTTTACAATCACCTAAAAGATCTTGAAGAGGTTAATAAATTCTACTTTGAAATTTTAGATCAATCAGCTATAAAGATTAGAAAACAAAATCCAAAAAGAGTTTTTTTAGAAAGCTATATTCAAATTTTAAAATTTGAAGGAAGACTTCATGATGAAGAAATTTGTTTTTTTTGCGATAAAAAAATAGAAAGTGAAAAAATAGCATTAGCAAGAGCTTTTTTACCAGCTCACGAAAAGTGTATTGGCAAGAACGGTTTTATAAAAAATAAAATTTATGAATATTACAAAAACATCTCAACAATAAATTTAGATGATGAAGAGGTTGATAAACTTTATGAAATTTTAAAAGAGGGGTTTTAGATTAAAAACATTAAAAAAATGTATCTTTGTGTATGTTTTCAAATGCAGATTTTAAGCTTATAAAAAGTTTTGGGTTATTTTTTTCTAAATTTAAAAGAAGTTCTTTTGTATTTGCCCTTGCATGAGGCATTTTATTTTCCATGCTATAAGCTGGGCAACACTCATCGCCCACTACTTTTAACTCATTTCTTATAGCACAATCTCTTATTTGCCTTTCTCTTGCAAAAATTAATGGCCTTATCAAAACAAGTCCATTTTTGGCTGTATATTTTGGAGCTAATGTTCTTAAAGCTCCATTATATGTAAAATTCATAAAAAAGCTTTCGACCGCGTCATCTAAATGATGCCCCAAAGCTACTTTGTTGAAGCCATTTTTTAAAGCATAAGTATATAAATGCCCTCTTCTAAGCCTTGCACAAAAACTACAAATCGTAGCATTTTGTTTGGCCTTTTCTTGCATAACCTCAAAAGAGTTTGTTTTTATAATCTCATAATCAATACAATGGTTTTTAAAATGCTCTATTAGGTAAGAAAAATCTTGCCCTATACCATAATCCACAGTAACAGCTTTAAATTTCCAATTTTTAGGACTAACTTTTTGAAAATGATTTAAGATGTGAGATAAAATAAGACTATCTTTCCCGCCACTTAAACCAAGTAAAATTTTGTCATTTTCTTCAAACATTTCATATTTTGCATTTGTTTGACCGACAATTCTAAGAAGTTTTTTACTAATTTGCATAAAAATTAATTTATTTTTTCTATCATTTTTAGTATGAAATTTGCACTTATTTTGGCACTTTCAACCATAAATTTATCAAAGTCAAACTCGGCTTTGTGGCCAGCTTCATCACTGACTGTTCTAAGTACAAAAAATGGCACTTTTAAAGCATCACAAACAAGAGCTACACTTGCGCCTTCCATCTCTGTCATATCCGCTTTAAAGGTATTTTTTATCCACTTTTTTTTCTCTTCATCACAGATAAATTGATCACCACTTGCAATAATACCAGAAAGAAGTTTTAAATTTAGCTCTTTTGCAGTTTTTTGAGCAATTAGATTAAGTTTTTCATCACTATCAATAAATATAGGATTTCCTGGAACATAGCCATAAGGATGCCCAAAAGCCGTAATATCAAGATCGTGCTGAACTAATGATGAACCACTTAACATATCTCCAATTTTAAGCCCATCTTTTAACGCTCCAGCAACACCTGAAAAAAGTAAAATTTCAGCTTTAAATTTCTCTATCATAATCGTTGCTGTTAGTGTGGAATTTACTTTACCGATTTTAGAATAAGCTATGATTAACTCATGTTTTTTAAAATTTGTAAAATAAAAGCTATTGTTTGCATAATCTACTTTTTTGCATTCAAATTTTTCTAAAAAAGGCTCTATTTCCTCTGGCATGGCTCCCAAAATGGCTATTTTCAACTATTTTCCTTTGCGTATTTAATAAATTCATTAATTGTTTTTACATCATACAGACTAAAAGTAGGTTTTTTTGTAATTCTTTTGTTTAAACCACTCAAAACACTTGCTCCAAACTCAACATAACAATCAACCATTTCATCAATATTTTCAATACTTTGTTTATATAAGACAGGCTTTACAAGCTGATCTTTCAAAAGAGTTAGTGCATCACTTTTTGTACAATAAATTTGCGAAGAAGCATTTGATACAACAGGACCAAATTCATCCTTTAAAAGTGGCTCTAGTTCACCTACAAGTTCTAAGCTTGCACTCTCTAAAATAGGACAATGACTTGCAACGCTCATATCTAAAAGCATAGCTCTTTTTGCACCCGCATCTTTGAATTCTTTTTCATATAAAGCAAGATCATCTTTATTACCAGCTACAACTACTTGTCCATCGCAGTTATAATTTGCCGCCCAAATTTGTTTGCCACTATCTTGAGCATTCTTACAAATTTCTTCTATACTCTCATCAGATAATCCAAGCACTACCATCATAGAAGCATTTTTGCCCTCACATGCTTTTTGCATAAATTTACCTCTTTTGTTTACAAGTTTTATTGCATCTAAAAGATCAAAAGCATCACTTACGCCAAGTGCACTGAACTCTCCTAATGAGTGACCTAAACAAACGGCTGGCTTTAAAGCAAGTGTTTCTTCAATTGCTAAATAAGCCATAAATGAATTTAGCACAATAGCTGGTTGGGTAAATTCAGATTTACTAAGATTTTCATTTTCAGTAAAAAGCAAATTTTTAAAATTGATTTCACAATAATCAGAAGCTCTATCTAAAATCTCCCTTGATTGAGCAAAATTTTCATATATATCTTTACCCATTCCAATCTTTTGTGATCCCTGTCCTGGAAAAATAAAAGCGTATTTCATATTTGCCTACTTATGTTTTCCACAACATTCATGTTCATCGTGGTGATGTCCACCGCAGCATTCATGCTCATCATGGTGATGTCCACCACAACAATCATCATCGCTATGACAACCACAAACATGCTCACCCTCAACTCTTCCACTTGTCACTTCATCATCACTTGCAAGTCTATTTTCCACAATCTTAACTCTAAATTCTAAATCTTTTCCGGCATAAGGATGATTAAAATCAACTATAACTTCATCATCGCCAATCTCTTTTACTATAACTCTAGCACTTCTTCCATCTTCACTCTCTCCAATAAGCTCCATTCCTTCTTTTAGCTCAATTCCAGCAAATTCTTCTTTTGGAATAGATCTTACTCCATCAGGATTATACTCTATAGCGCCCTCTTCTTTAGAAATATTTATAATTTTTTCTTCATTTGCACTTAAATTTAAAACTTCATTTTCAAGTTTTTCTAGAACATGACCTAAGCCTGTTAAAAATTTAAATGGCTCGAGATTGAAATTTGTTTCCAAAATTTCATTATTTTGTTTGTCTTTTAACTCATAAAACATAGTTATAACTCTATTTTCCATACTATTCTCCTACTAAAATATTTTTTTAATTTTATCATAAAAAGATTAAGAAATAAATAATTATTTAAGTGATTTTGCTTGTGGGCTGTTAGGAAATTGTGATTTTAAAACTTTAAAAAACTTATCTGCGTTATTTTTATCACCAATTTTTTCTAAACTAATACCAGCATTAAGCAAAAGTTTTGGCATATAGTCTGCCTTATCATCATTTTTTATGCTTTCTTGATAGTTTTTTATGGCGTTTGCATAAGATTTTTGATTAAAAGCAATTTCGCCTAACATGAAATTTGTTTTTGCAAGATTGTATTTTTTACTTGCTAAATACTCATAATGAATTTTTGATTCAATATATTTGTTTTCATTAAAAAGCCTATGTGCTATTTTTTCAATCTCACTTGGCTTCATATCATCAAATGCAACAACTTTATTTGTATTTTTTGTTTGTATTTCTTTTGTTTCTAGTTTATTTGGTTGTGGCAAAGCCTCTTGCTTTTTTGTAAATTCTTTTTTTGGTTGATTTTTGGTAGCAACCACTACTTCAGAGTTTTTTTTTACGTTGATTTCTAATTTTTGATTAATTATTTCAACTTGTCTTTTTAAATCGGCTATATCGTTTCTTAAGCCTAAAATGTCTTGTTCTGTAACGACAGAAGTTTGTTTGTTTGCTAGTTTGCTAACTTTGCCAGTAGTTCTAATTTCTAAATCAGAAACTCTACTTTCAAGTTTAGCTATTTGAGAATTTGCTCCTTCGACTACACTCTTTACACCTATCATATCTTCGCTGTAAGAGTTTAGCTTGCTCTCAACTTCATCAACTCTTTTTTTATTTGATAATAAAACTTGTTCATTTTCTGTTAATCCATAAGGATTTTCAGAAGCTATATTTCCCGCTCCAAAAACAGAAACTTCCTGTGCTAAAATGGTGGTTCCTAAAAAAACCACCATTGATAAAATTTTTCTCATCTATTAATAAAATACTCTAAACTCATCGCGTCTATTTTGAGCATCGCATGATTTACTCTTATCTTTGCACACAGGGTTGCTTTCGCCATAGCTTACAACAGAAATTCTATCTGCTCTCACACCATTTGCAACTAAAGCATCTTTTACAGATTTAGCTCTTTTTAGACCAAGTGCATAGTTGTACTCATCTGTTCCCCACTCATCGCAGTTTCCTTCAACTTTTACATTGATTCTATCTGCACCTGCTTGATTGAATAATGCAGCGTTGCTATTAACAACTGAGCGCATCTCAGGTTTAACATTGTATTTATCAAAATCAAAATATACATTTTGAACTTGATTTTGAATTTGAGATGCAAGCTGTGCAAGCATTTGAGCATCTGACATTACAGGAGCTTCTTGAACTGCAACTTCTGGTCTTTTTTTACTACAACCAGCCATTAGTATGGCAACTATAGCGATTGAAGTTAAAACTGTTTTTTTCATAACTTTCCTTTAAAATGAAATTTGTTAGAATTATACCACAAAATTTAAATTTTTACCAATCAAGTGATTGAAATTTTCCAATTTTTAGAGGAAATTGGAAACTTTTATTTTCGTTTATTCTTATAATTCCAACAGCGCTTTGATAATTTGCATCTTTTATAAACACCACAGTTCCACCATCGTGTGAAAATCTAGGGAATAAATTTTTTCCACCAGCTGTTAATTGGCGAATATAATCTGTTTTTGTTGATATTAAATAAAGATTAAAATCCCTATTTTCTTCCCTGCTTGAATAAACTACATAATTTCCTGAAGTACTTATTGAGCTGTTATTCTTTCCATGAAATACCATTTGTTCTATCCCGCCACCATTTATATCAGTGGCAAAAACATTTGGATAACCAAGTCTATCACTTACAAAAACAACTTTTGTGTCATCATCTACAAAATTTCCATTTACATCAATTCCAGGATAATTTGTAATTTTAGTTTTATTTCTACTTCTTAAATCATATAAGAAAATATCTGGCTGATCGCTTGGCGCATCTGTAATAAGCAGTTTTGTACCATCACTACTTACATCAGATACTGTAAGCATACCACTTCCTTCTAAAATTTTGGTTTTTTTAGCATTTCTTAAATTATACTTATAAATAACTGGCTCAACATCATTTACATAATGTGTGTAATAAAACTCATCTTGTTCTTTTGAGCCCCATTTAGGAAAAATATTAAGCCCTCCACTTAATACTTCTTTTTGATAGGTTAAAGTATAATCAGATACAAAAATAGAGCTATTTGCCGAAGATGTATAAACTGCATAAATTAACATTTTATTCATCCAATCAACATCTGAATAACCAAAATTTTTAACTATTTCAGATACTGCATTATGTGCTAAAAAAGGAAATTTTGCACCATTTTTTTGAGAGAAATTTGATTCGTATAATACTTTACCGCTTTTTCCATCAATTACTTTTATTTTTAAAGCTAGCTCTGTATATACATCACCATTTAATTCATAGCGAACAATTAATGATGGATTGGTTGTTAAATTTGAACTATAATCACCCTCGTATGAGCTTGTATAGTATCCATTATCAACATCGAAAGTTGCGCCTACTTTTAAATCTCCAAGTATTAGTTTAAAAAACTGACTTTGAAGATTTTTATCATTTAGGTTTGAAGCATCTTGAATTGTAATTTTTGGCAAATTCAAGCCTTCATTAACAATAGTAGTTGTTGCATCGCTTGCAAACATAAAAATGCAAAAACTAAACATTAAAAAAATTTTTTTCACTTATTTCTCCTTTAGAAATTTTTGTAATTTTAATACTAATTTTTAAATTTATCGTATTAAATCTTTCATTTTATATTTATGTTTATAAATTTCACCATCAGGTGGGGCTGGAAATTGAATATTTTCAAGCCTATTTAGATAATCTCTAAATTTTTGATTAAATTCTGTACTATATGATAATTCAATAATTTCATAACTTAATCTTCCATTTTTATCTATGGTGATTTCAACTGTAGCATCTTGATTTGGCAAGGCTCTATATGTGCTCCAAACATTAGTTAAAATACTTTGGACTTCGCCTATAAATTTATTATAAACTCCAGTTCTTTGTGATTTGCCTTTTGCTTTTTCGCCCTTTATATTAGATGTATTACTTTTAGAAGATGATTTTTGGGTTGTTTTTGTAGTTTTATCGCTCTTTTTTCTACTTTGGACAAGATCTTCTTGTTTTATATTTTCTTCAAGTTTAGTTTTGTTTATATCTTTAAAAAGATCAGATAACTCTTCATTTTTTGGTTTTTCTACAGGCTTAGGAGTTTCTTTTTTCTCTTCTTTTGGTGGAACTTTTTTATTTGTAGTTTTTAAGCTTTCATCTTCATCTTGCAAATTTGGTTTTTTTTCAATAATTTCTTCTTTTTCATCCTCTAACTCTTGGCTATCTTTTGATACAGGAGCCAAAAAATCATCAATGTCCATTATGGTAATATCCATAAAAGCATCTTTGTCTTTTGTATATTTTTGATCTTCAAAATATTTAATTTTAGAATTATATGCAAAAAAAAGCATAGAGAGTATAATTAAAATATAAATTAAAGTACTAAAAATAAAAGATAAGAAATTTATAGTTTTATCTTTTTTCACAAAAGACTCCACTATCCAGCTGTTTGAAGAGATATTTTCGTAAAACCTGCTTGTTTGAGTGTTTTTAAAATATACATAACATCATTGTAGATTAAATTTTTATCAGCTTGTATATAAACTGGCGAATTTAGATCTAAATTTGCAGATTTCAATACTATATTATCACTAAATTCACTAAAACTCATAGATTCTTTATTTATATAAACTTTTCTTTTATCATCTATTCTTATAATAATATTTTCAGAGGTTAAATTTGAAACTTCTTTTTTTGAACCATCTGGCAAAGAAATGTTTTCTTCATATATTATAGCTGGTGTTGTAACCATTAAAATAGCAAGTAAAACGAGCATAACATCAACTAATGGTGTGATGTTAAGCTCTGGCTTTTGGCTATAATCAAACATTTATTTACTTGCTCTTTCTTGTGAATTTAACAAAACAACATCTATAATTCTAGATATAATATTCATGAGTTCGTATGATTTTCTTTTTAATAAAAGATGAAAAGTATATGCAGGAATTGCTACAAATATACCAGCACCTGTTGCAACTAAAGCTTCACTTATAGCAGGAGCAATTACAGACAAACTTGCATTTGAAGTTCCTATTTTTGTAAAAGTTTCAAGTATGCCAACAACAGTTCCAAAAAGTCCTATAAAAGGAGATGTTGAGGCTATTATTGATAACCAAGTAAGTCCTGATGTAGAGTTTTTCTCAGCCATTGCGCTACAAACAGAAAGTTTTTCTTTTGTAGTTTCTCCTGTTGCATATTTTTTGACAACTGTGGTTAAATTTGAAATTTTACCACCAAGTAAAAGAGAATCAAGTGCTTTAATCTCAGATGATATCCATAAATTTAGAGATATCATCTTCGAAATTAAAATAGAAAAAGTTGTAATAAAATAAATAGACAACCAAATTAAAACAAACAAAGTTATAAATGAGCTTCTTGATATATAACTAAGAAAAATATCTAGCATTTGTTTATTTTGACCTTGCCATATTTTCCATTTTTGCTATGGTTGAAGCATAAGTTACATTCTCACTTCCCATTGATTCGATTAACTCTTTTGCTTTATCTAAAGATTCAGCTATTGAGCTGTCGGATTTTCCACCAACATATACAGCGCCATCTGCAAGAACGGTAACTTTTTCTTCATCAACTTTTAAATATCCCCAGTTTATAGCAACCATATCTTTTTCATTATTTTCATCAACTAGCTCAATAAGGCCTGTATTTAAAAGCGTTATTAAAGGTGCGTGATTAGGAAGAACTCCTAATTCGCCCTCACTTCCAGGGAATTGAGCAGATTTAACTTCACCTGAGAAAATTGTACCTTTTGGAGTAACTATCTCTAACTGAAATTTATCTTTCATAATTTATCCTTAAGCTTTTAATTTTTCAGCCTTAGCTAGTACTTCATCGATATTTCCAACCATATAAAATGCTGCTTCTGGAAGATTATCATATTTACCCTCTAAAATTCCTTTAAAGGCTGCAATTGTCTCTTCTAGAGTTATATACTTACCAGGACTTCCTGTAAATACTTCTGCAACAAAGAATGGCTGAGATAAATATCTTTCTATTTTTCTAGCTCTTTCAACAACAAGTTTATCTTCTTCGCTTAACTCATCCATACCTAAAATGGCAATTATATCTTGCAAGTCTTTATATTTTTGTAAAATTTGTTGAACACCTCTTGCAACTTCATAATGCTCTTCTCCAACAATTTGAGGATCAAGCATTCTTGATGTTGAATCAAGTGGATCAACAGCTGGATAAATACCCTTTTCAGCTATACTTCTATTTAAAACTGTTGTTGCATCAAGGTGAGCAAAAACAGCTGCTGGAGCTGGGTCAGTTAAGTCATCTGCAGGAACATATACAGCCTGAACTGATGTGATTGAACCTTTTTTTGTTGATGTAATTCTTTCTTGTAGTTTTCCCATTTCGCTCGCTAATGTTGGCTGATAACCAACAGCTGATGGAATTCTTCCAAGAAGTGCTGACATTTCAGATCCTGCTTGTGAAAATCTAAAGATATTATCAATAAACATTAAAACATCAAGTCCCATTTCGTCTCTAAAATACTCAGCCATTGTAAGACCAGTAAAAGCGATTCTATTTCTTGCCCCTGGTGGCTCATTCATCTGTCCATAGCATAAGGCAACTTTATCCAAAACTCCACTTTCTTTCATTTCGTTATAAAGGTCGTTACCCTCTCTTGTTCTTTCACCAACACCAGCAAAGATTGAATAACCACTGTGCTTATAAGCAACATTATGGATAAGCTCCATAATAATAACTGTTTTTCCAACACCAGCGCCACCAAATAGTCCAACTTTTCCACCTTTTGCATAAGGAGCCAAAAGATCAACTACTTTTATGCCTGTTTCAAAAATTTCACTTTTTGTACTTTGATCTTCAAAAGCAGGTGGTCTTCTATGAATTGACCATTTTGTTTCAAACTCAGTCTCTTCGCCTTCGTCAATAAGCTCACCTACAACGTTGAAAATTCTACCTAAAACTTTTTCGCCAACTGGAACAGAGATAGGAGCTCCAAGAGCTGTAACTTCAAGACCTCTTGTAAGACCATCACTTGCATCCATAGCAATAGTTCTAACTCTATTATCGCCAAGATGAGCGGCAACTTCTAAAATAAGTCTTCTTTCAATACCTTCAACGCTAAATTTAACTTCAATTGCTTCGTTAATTTGCGGTAGATAATCAGAAGAAAAATCTATATCTACAACAGGCCCTAAAACCTGACTAATCATACCTTTCATAAACTCTCCTTAAATTATTTCATTGATTCAACGCCACTGATAATCTCAATAAGCTCAGTTGTAATAGAACCTTGTCTTGCTTTATTATAAGCAAGATTTAAATGCGCCACTCTTTCTTTTGCATTATTACTGGCATTTTCCATAGCGTTCATTCTAGCGCTGTGCTCACCTGCTAAACTATCAACTAGTGCATAATACATACTGTATTCTAAATACTTAACCATTAATTCTTCAAGAATTTTTTCACTGTTTTTTGCAGGCTCAAATTCTATAACAGAATTATTTTTGGAAATATCGGACTTAACAGGCGGAACAACTGGAGCTATATCATTTATCCTTATTTCTTGAGATATCATATTTTTATAACCATTATGAACCATGACAACTTTATCTGTTTCACCTCTATTAAACTCATCAATTGCCTCTTCGATAATTTCTTGAGCTTTTTCATAAGTAGGTGATGAGCTTACCCCTATAAAACTTTTATAAATTTCAACGCCTTGAAATTTAAAATACTCTATGCCTTTTTTACCAACAGCTCTTAATCTAACTTTTACCTTTTTATCTTGATACTCTTTAATAAGTTTTTTAACAGCGTTAATAGTGTGAGCGTTGAAGCCACCACAAAGTCCCTTATCAGCAGTAACAAAGATAATATCCATTACTTTTATCTCATTGTTCGTATCAAAAAGTCTTTTTAATTTACTTCCTTCTTCAATATCTTGTGCATAATTTGCTATCTCGCTTAAAACCTCATTGATTTTTATAGCATAAGCACTTGATTGAAGGGCTGCAAATTTTGCTCTTTTTAATTTGACATTAGAGACAAGCTTCATGGCTTTTGTTGTTTTTTGCGTGTTTTGAACACTTTTAATCTGAGCCTTAATGTCTTTTAAATTTGCCATTAATTTTTCCTATTCTGCAGAAAAAGTTGCTTTAAATTCATTTAATGCTTTTACCAAAGTTTCTTCAGTATCTTTATCTAAAGTTTTTTTATTAACTATATCTTCAAAAATTTGAGGATATCTTGCTTCTATATATGGATAAAGCTCAGCTTCAAATTTACTAATAGCCGATACTGCAATATCATCTAAAAAGCCTTTTGTTCCTGCGTAAATAATAACAACTTGTTTTTCAACAGCAAGTGGTGAATAAGGAGGTTGTTTCAAAATTTCAACCATTCTTTGACCACGATCAAGTTGTCTTCTACTGCTTTCATCCAAATCACTTGCAAACTGAGCAAATGCTTGAAGCTCTCTATATTGAGCAAGGTCAAGTCTTAATGTACCTGAAACTTTCTTAATAGCTTTGATTTGTGCTGAACCACCAACTCTTGAAACTGACAATCCAACGTTAATAGCTGGTCTTACACCTGAGTTAAATAAATTTGTTTCAAGGAAAATTTGACCATCTGTAATAGAAATAACGTTAGTTGGAATATATGCTGAAACGTCTCCTGCTTGTGTTTCAATAATAGGAAGTGCAGTTAAACTACCAGCTCCTAGCTCATCATTTAACTTACTTGCTCTTTCAAGTAATCTTGAATGAAGATAAAAAACATCTCCAGGATATGCTTCACGACCTGGTGGACGTCTTAAAATAAGAGAAATTTCACGGTAAGCAACAGCGTGCTTGCTTAAATCATCATAAATTATTAAAGCATGTCTTGCATTATCTCTAAAATACTCACCCATTGTACAACCAGAATAAGGTGCAAGATATTGAAGTGTAGCAGGATCACTAGCTCCAGCAGCTACAACTATAGTATAATCCATAGCTCCATACTCTTCAAGTTTTTTAACAGCCTGAGCAACAGTTGATTGTTTTTGACCGATAGCTACATAAATACAAATAACATCTTGACCTTTTTGATTTATTATAGTATCAAGAGCAATTGTTGTTTTTCCTGTTTGTCTATCTCCAATAATAAGCTCTCTTTGACCTCTACCGATTGGAACAAGAGCATCAATTGATTTAAGACCTGTTTGAAGTGGCTCATGAACACTTTTTCTAGCCATAATTCCTTTAGCTTTTTCTTCAACAAATCTTGTTTCTTTTGTTTCAATTGTGCCTTTGCCATCAATTGGCTCACCTAAAGCATTTACAACTCTACCTATTAGGCCATCTCCAACTGGAACTTGTAAAAGCTTATTTAGTCTTTTTACACTAACGCCTTCTGAGATTCCATCCATACTACCTAATATAATAACACCAACAATGCTCTCTTCTAGGTTAAGTGCAATTCCTTGAGTTCCGTTTTCAAACTCAACCATCTCATTAACCATAACATTTTTAAGACCATAAACAGTTGCAACACCATCACCAACTGTTATTACTTTTCCCGTTTCTTCGATATCGATACCGATATCAAATTTTTCAATTCTTTCTTTGATAATACTGCTAATTTCATCAGCTTTAATCTTAGAACTCACCTTTTTCTCCTTATCATATTGCTTTTAATATATAATCACTCATATCGTGTTTTAATCTATCCATAGAAAAACTTATCTCAACTCCAAGTTCTTCTAAATCAACCTTAACACCACTATAATCTCCTTTGTCAAAATCTAAAGATATATCTGCATCAAATTTTTTAGAAAAAATTGCTTCGAGTTTTGAAATTTGATCTTTTGTAAGATCTTCATTTGAATATATAACACCTTTAAATTTGTTTTTGGAAGTTCTTAAAATAGAACTTACTCTTTCAAAAAGATCTGGTATTAAATCAAGCCTTTTATTTTGCGATAAAAGTTTTAATAAATTCTCAAATTTCTGTGATGTTTTTTTACTAAAAAGAGATATAACCAAGTGCTCTTTATCTTTTGTATCAACTATCGGAGAGTTTATAAGAGAGCTAAATTTATCCTCTTTAAAAGCAAGAGAGATATTTTTTAAATCTAATAGTAACTCATCAAGCTCTTTGTCTTTAAATTCACTCATAACAGCTTTTGCGTATTTTTCTACTATTGCACCACTCATTAGCCAACCTTCTTATTTATGATATCTATAAGTTTTGATTGCTCAAGCTTTACACTTGGATCATTAAAAGTTTGACTTAGCACATCAGCAACAACCTCTTTTGTTACCTTTTTGCTTTCAAATTCTTTTTTATTTTCATAATTTTTTTCCAAATCAAGTAGAGTTTGTTTTAATGAATCAGCTGATTTTGCCTTTGTTGTTTCAACTTCATTTTTTGCTACCTCTAGAAGGTCTTTAGCTCTAACTTTGGCAAGTTCTACATCTTTTTTAGCTTGTTCTTTTTTTGCTTTTGAATCTCTTAATTTATTTTGGATATCATCTAGCCTATCCGCAATTGATTTAATCCTAGCATTATATGCTTTTATAGCAAAATCTTTTAAAAGATAAAATAAAATTCCAAAAAATAAAACAAAGTTAAAAAGCCTTGGGATTATATCATAATTTTTTGAACCATCACTAGCAAAAATTGCTACTGGAATAATAAATAAAAATAGATATTTTTTCATATTATATCCTTGCCAATTTTTCTTTTATTCCTGCTCTAAAATCAGGAATTTGTTTTTCAAGAGCTTTTTTAATTTCATCTTTTTGTTTAGATAAATCTTGTAAATATGAAGCCAAGTCATTTTCTAAAGAAGTAGTTTTTTCTTCTATTTTTTTGCTATTTTCATTCTCTATCTCACTAAGTCCTGCTTCTCTTATCTTTGCAGCCTCATCTCTTGCTTTGCTTAGAATATTTTCTATTTCCAAAGCCTCAGAACCAACATCTGCCAAATTTTGACTAGCCAGTTTTTCATCCTTTTGTATAGCGGCATCTCTTGCATCCATAAAATTAAGCATAGGCTGATAAAGGCGTCTGTTTAGATAACCAACAAGTCCTATAAATACTACTATGGTGAAGATATATGCAAATACACTGATTTCTATCACATTGCACTCCTTTTATTTCAAAACATAAACCTTGGTATCATACAATAAATTTTATGAAAGTTTGATTAAAGTTAAAAAATTTTTTAACTAATTTTATCGATTAATTTTTTAATTTCATTAATGTCTTTGAATTCTATTGAAATTTTTCTATCTTTAATGCTTATTTTTCCAAAATTTGAAAGTTTTGTTTTTAGGTTTTTAATTTCACTGATAAAATTAAAATCTAATTTTTCTTTTTTTATTCCTAGTTTTTTGCCATTTTTAATTTTTTTAACTAGATCTTCAGTTTGTCTAACGCTTAATTTTTGACCAATTATTGTATTTAAAACCTCTTCTTCATTTTCTTTATCAAGACCAACTAAAACTTTTGCATGACCTTGTGAAATTTTATTATCACTTAGGGCTTCTTTTGTTTTATCTAAAAGCGTTAAGAGTCTAAGCGTGTTTGTAATTTGTGAGCGAGATTTTTTAATAATATCAGATAAATCATCTTGAGTTATTTTATACTCATCAATTAACTCTTTATATGAGTTTGCAAGCTCCATAGGGTTTAAATCTTGTCTTTGAACATTTTCTATTAATGCAAGCTCTCTTAAGTTTTTAGACTCTATGTCAGCAACAATTGACTTTATAGTGCTATTTCCTAAAAGCTTAACAGCCCTTAATCTTCTTTCACCAGCTATTAAAACATACTCATCATCTTTTTTAAAAACAATTATTGGCTGAATAAGTCCGTGTCTTTTAATGGAAGCACTAAGCTCACTTATAGCAGTTTCATCAAAATATTTCCTTGGCTGATATGGGTTTGGCTTTATTTTATCTACACTTATTTCTAAAACAAAATCTTTTTTTCCACTTTCAAATTCTTTTGTGTATGCCATTTCAACATCACCTAAAATAGCATCTAGCCCTCTTCCAAGACTTAACTTTTTACTTTTAGCCATTTTGTATCTCCATAATGCAAGTTGCTAAATTCTGATAAGCAATACTGCCTATTGATTTGGCATCATAAAGTATAGCAGGTTTACCAAAACTTGGACTTTCAGCAAGTCTAACATTTCTAGGAATTACAACAAAACCATGTTCATTTTCTGTTTTAAAAAGTTTATTTTTAAAATGTTGTTCTAAATTTAAAACAGTTTCTTTGGAAAGATTGTTTTGAGAACTATACATAGTAGGTAAAAAGCCTTTTATAACAAGCTTTGGGTTTATCGTTTTTTTGATAATTTTAACTGTATTTAAAATAAGCGCGAGTCCCTCTAATGCGTAAAATTCGCACTGTATAGGAATTATCACGCTATCACTTGCACTTAGAGCATTTACAGTTATACTTCCAAGAGTTGGAGGTGAGTCAATGATTATATAATCGTATCTATCTAAAACTTCATTAATTTTTTTTTGCAAAATTAACTTAAAATCCCCATCATTATTTGCAAATTCTTGCTCTATTCCAACAAGACCAATATTTGAAGGTGCTAAAAACAAAGTTGGAATTTCAGTTTTTAGTATAACTTGAGAGAGTTTTTTCCTACCTGTTAAAACATGATAGATATTAAACTCATACTCATTTCTACTAAAACCAAGTCCTGTTGTTGCATTTGCCTGAGGATCTACATCAATTAGTAAAACCCTCTTTCCAGCAACCGCTAAAGAGGCTGACAAATTTATAGCTGTTGTTGTTTTGCCAACCCCACCTTTTTGGTTGGCAATAGTAATAATCTCAATCATCTTAAACTATACACCTTTTTATTATCTATTAAAATCGATCCATCATCACACAATATAGCATTTTTTAATAAAACACTCCTGCCATCGATGTGCGAACAAAAATCTTTTGACTTTTCAAATTCTATCAAAAACTTGCTAAAAATTTGCTTCCATGAAATTTTTTCTTCTAGTTTTTTAAAATATTTTATGAGTAAGTCATCGATATCTACTTTTATATCTAAATGTTTAGTATATTCGCCATTTGAAGCTAAATTAAGCCCTATTCCACAAATATAAATATCCCTAAATTTAGTGGTTATAACTCCACCAATCTTATCTTTGCCGATATAAAAATCATTTGGCCATTTAATCCAAACATTTGAGCCAAGCTCGCTTAAAATAATTTTAAAAATATAAGAAAAATATATACTTAAAGATGATGTATTAATATCACTATTTAAATCATTTTTTCCAATGCAAAATGATAAAAACAAATTTCCCTCACTACTTTGCCAGTTATTTCCCCTACTTCCAATACCATTAGTTTGAGTTTTTGACACAATTGCAAATGGAGGTTTTTTAACATTTTCTTTTAAAATTTCTAAAATTTCATTTTGAGTTGAAGAACAAGTTTGAATATAAAAAATCTCCATTTATTTATTTCCTTTTATAAATCTCGTGCCTCTAACCGTGCAAGCTGCCTTGTTGTATTTATTTAAACATAAATCCTCAAGTTCTTCATCTGATAGTTTTTTAATAGCTTCTATTTTAGCCTCTTCTTTTATTTTTTGATATTTATAAAAACTCGTTGCAACAGCTAAAATAACAAATGCAATTAAAAATTTTTTCATAAAATATCGCCTATTTTTAATCTTTTTCCATTAATAAAATCATTTGCTAAAAGTGGCTTTTTAGCTTTTTCTTGTATTTTTAAAACTTTTATAACACCATTTTTAAATTGCAAATCAAAGCTTTTCTTATCCAAATTTACAATTTTTCCAAAATCACTGCTTTTGTTACCACTTACAAACTCAATATCTAAAAGCTTCGTTCCATTTTCTAAAAATATTCCAGGCCATGGATAAAATGCTTTAAATTTTTGAAAAACTTCTTTTGCGTCATCACTAAATTTAACTAAGCCATCATCTTTTTTTATCTTTGAACATTTTGATGAAAGAGCATCAAATTGGGAAAAATTTTCTATATTATTTAAATTTTTTAAAATTTTAATTGTTAGATTTGAAGCTAATGTCTCCATTTGTTTAAAAACTTCATCGCTTTTTAAATGACTAATATCTAAAAATGAAAATCCAAGCATATCTCCATCATCAAGTTTTTCGCCCATCTTCATAGCTGTTACACCACTGATTTTATCACCATTTAAAATAGCTGATTGTATGGGGCTAGCTCCTCGGTATTTTGGAAGAATTGAAGCGTGTAAATTTATGCAAGGACAAATTTCTAAAATGTTTTTTGGTAAAATCTGCCCATAAGCTGCAACTATTATAATATCTGGTTTTAAAGTTAAAACTTCTTCATAAATAGTATCTTCCTTCAAGCTATTTGGCTGAAAAATTTCAATATTTAAATTATTTTTTAAAATATAGTCTTTAACATCGGGTGGAGTTAATATTTTTTTTCTACCTACAACTTTATCGGGTTGAGTAAAAACACCAACGATATTATAATTTTTTTCAATAAGTTTATCTAAAATAGCTACCGCATAACTTGGTGTTCCCATAAAAATAACTCTCATTTACTCCCCCTTTTAATCTAAAATTTTTAACATTTCGAGCAAATAATTTTTAAGTTTATCGATATTCAAATTTGCAGCACTTGAAATTGGCAAAACAAAATATGGTTTTTTTGTATCAAATTTATTATAAATATCTATATTTTGTTTTTTTTCAAAACCAAATTCGTTTAAAAATGCACTGTAAATTTCATCTAAACTTTCACAAATTTCAGATTTTGTAAAAATAATAGCAAATGGTTTTTCGGATAATGATGAAGAAAACTTTGAAATTTCATCTTTTAGGGTTATAAACTGTTCTTTTAAATCTCTATGGTTTACACTATCAAGAACAAAAAGTAAAATCTTATTTCTTTCAATATGTCTTAAAAACTGAACTCCAAGACCCCTACCATCGCTTGCACCTTCGATAATTCCAGGAATATCTGCCATTATAAAAGAACTAAATTCATCGATTTCAACCATACCAAGCTTTGGCGAAAGGGTTGTAAATTCATAGTTTGCAATTTGAGGTCTTGCGTTTGAAATAGTAGAAATCAAAGTTGATTTACCAACATTTGGAAATCCAACAAGTCCTACATCACCTATTAATTTAAGTTCTAATGAGATATTTTTACTCTCACCATCAAGTCCTGGCTGAGCATAATTTGGTGCTTGATTAGTTGAGTTTTTAAATCTGGCATTTCCAAGACCACCTTTTCCACCTTTTAAAAAAAGAACCTTTTTATCACTTTCTACTAAATCAAGCAAAATAGTTCCTTTTTCATCTAAAACTTGAGTTCCGGGTGGAACTTTTAAAACCAAATCTTCACCATTTTTTCCAGTCATTCCTTTGCCACCACCTGGTTCGCCATTTTTAGCTTTAAAGTATTTTTTTCCTCTATAATGTGCAAGTGCGTGAGTATTGTTATCTACTAGAAAATAGACATTGCCCCCATCACCACCATCACCACCATCTGGTCCGCCTAATGGAATATACTTTTCTCTTCTAAAGCTTTTTGCTCCAGCGCCACCTTTTCCAGCTTTTACGCTAAATTTAACACTATCGATAAACAAATTTTTACCTTTTTGAAATATAAGTAAATTAAAAATATAAGTTTGTATAAAATTAAAGAATTTACGGCTTTAAGCCGTAAATTTTATTCTGCTGGATAAACAGAAACTTGTTTTCTGGTTTTATCAAATCTTTCAAATTTAACAAAACCATCAGTTAATGCAAAAAGTGTATGATCTCTTCCTAATCCTACATTATTTCCAGCGTGTGTTGCGGTACCTCTTTGACGAACAATAATATTTCCAGCTCTTACAAACTCACCGCCAAATTTCTTAACACCTAAGCGGCGTCCAATAGAATCTCTATTATTCTGGGTTGAACCTTGACCTTTTTTGTGTGCCATATCTACTCCTTAGGCTGAAATTTCAGTTACTTTTACGCGAGTATATTGTCTTCTAAAACCGCGTTTTAATTTTGAGTCTTTTCTGCGTCTTTTTTTAAAGATAACAACTTTTTTATCTTTTCCAAGATTTACTACTTCCAAGACAACTTTTGCACCCTCTACAAACGGTGCTCCTACCTTTAAATCACCATCTTTATTCACTGCCAAAACATCAGTAATCTCGATAGTGTCTTTTTTCTCAGCCTCAAAACGGTCTAAATTTAGAAAGTCACCTTCACTAACTTTATACTGTTTTCCGCTGTGTTTGATAATTGCATACATCAAACCATCCTTTATATTTTGGTAAGTAACCATTTGGCACTTGCCTTATAACAAGATTTTAAAAAGCCAAAATGATCCATAAGCTGATTATTATATCTTAAAAATTTTAATCTAAGCTTATTTTTTATAATTCTACTTAGATAAAGTGAGGGCAGTTATAATTTTTTTAGTCATCCAATTTTTATAAGTTTAATATTTATATTCTTAACAGTTCAAAACCTTAAAATACAAGGTTTTGAACTTACTTAACTTATCTATGATTAATAGTCAAGTTCTGGTTTTGGAGTATTTTTTGTTGAAGCTGGTAAAACAGGATAAATTATTTCAGGCATTTTACCATTTAATGATTCAAAGAATGTTGCTATTGAAGCAGCTTCTTCATCTGAAATTTGGATGCCAAGCTGAATACTTCCCATCTCCTTTATGGCATCTTCTACATCCCAAATAGCTCCATTATGGAAATATGGTTGAGTTAATAAAACATTTCTTAAAACAGGAGTTTTTACCATTCCATTTTTATCTCCTGTAAAGTCACCAACATTGGCAAATTTATACTTAGCAACCACGCCGAATGCCTGCATATTGCCACCTAAATTTACACCATTGTGACAAGTTGTACAACCTTTTTCTAAAAATAGTTTTAAACCATCTTGTTCATCTTTTGTAAGAGCATTTTTATCGCCATTTAGAAAATCATCAAATCTTGTTGGAGTAACCAATGTTCTTTCAAAAACTCCAATAGCTGTAGTTACAAGATCAAAATTTACAGGCTCATCTTTTTTAAGATCAAATGCTTTTCTAAACAACTCAACATACTCAGGAATTGAGTTAATAACTTTTTCTACTCTTTCAGGAGTTGATGCCATCTCAGGCATAGTTGTCATAGGTCCAGCTGCTTGCTCTGCAAGATGAGCTGCTCTACCATCCCAAAATTGAACTGAGTTAAATACTGAGTTATAAACTGTTGGAGCATTTACATGATATGGGTTTGGAGTCCATTTATGTCCTGTTGAAGCAGGTATATTATCAGCTCCGCCATATCCTAAATTATGACAGGTATTACAAGAAATAATTCCACTTTTAGAAAGTCTTGGATCAAAATATAGCATTTTTCCAAGCTCAACTCTTTCCTTTGTTGTAGGGAAAGCTTGTGCATCAGGCGAACTATCTTCAATTAGCTTTTTTAAATTCTTTTCACTTTTTGGTAAAGGCATAAGACCTAAATTTTTTGCATCATCAGCTAATGAGCTTGCAAAAGCAAAGTTTAGAGCTAAAGCTGAACAAAGAACTATTGATAACTTTTTCATATTTTCTCCTTTTTGTTAAAATGTAGACATATTATATAAGGAATTTCATTAAAATATTATGAATTTTTTATATATAGAATAGTTTTAAATAACCTATAAAAAATATTTAATCAAATTTAAGATATAATGAAAGTTTAAGAACTCAACAAACAAAGGAATAAGTTATGAAAAAAATAAATCTAAGTGTTTTTATGATAGCTCTTTTTATATCTGGATGTAGCGTTTCAAACTGGAATATTGGCAAAACTACAATGCAAAATACAAAAAAAGAAGAAGTATCTAAACCAAAAGAAGAGGTAAATAACAATAAAAATAACTACCATATTGACACAATAATAAACACTTGGGGAAATCCAACCTCAACTAGACAAAACTCAGCTGGAAATAAAATATATATTTGGGAAAATTGCAAACCAACAGGCGCTATGGTTGATGTATGTGATGATAATGGTTGCTCAACAATTCCTGAGAAAAACTGTTGCGAAAGAGCTTTGGTAACTGATAAAGATGGATATGTTCAAAATCTAAAAGAAGCAGTAAATAGCTGCATTTAAAAATTTAAAAGCCTTAAAGTTAAGGCTTTTTACTTAATTTACTTTAGCTCACCCCAACTTTTTGCAACACAGAGACTGCTTATTAATGGAACATTTAACTTATAAATATTTTGCATAATGTCCTTAGCTGTCTTTCCAAAATCATCAATCATTTCATCTTTTACCTCAAAAATAAGTTCATCGTGAATTTGTAAAAGCATCCTAGCATTTTCACTTAACAAAGGATAAATTTTTACCATCGCCATTTTTATGATATCGGCTGCACTTCCTTGAAATTTAGTATTAACACTTTCTCTTTCATACATAGCAAATTCCCTCGGTCTAGCATTTGCAAAATCAAAAAATCTTTTTCTTCCTAAAAGAGTAGTTGTAAAACCACTATTTTTAGCACTTGTTTTTATGCTTTCTAAAAACTCTTTTATTGTAACAAAAGCCTTAAAATAACGCTCTATATAATCTTTTGCCTCATTCCTTGAAATTCCAAGCTCATTTGAAAGTTTATTAGCTCCCATTCCATATATTAGTCCAAAATTTATACTTTTTGCAATAGCTCTTTTATCTTTATCACTGCTTCCAAATATGCTAATAGCCGTTCTTGTATGAATATCCTCACCATCATTAAATGCTTTTAAAAGTGATGGATCTTTACTAAAATGAGCCAAAAGTCTAAGCTCAATTTGAGAATAATCAAGCGAAATCAAACTAAAACCACTCTTAGTAATAAAACAATCCCTTATATCTTTTGCCAAACTTCCTCTTGCTGGGATATTTTGAAGGTTTGGATTTTTAGATGATAATCTTCCTGTGCTTGTTCCAGTTTGTAAAAACTGAGTATAAATCCTACCCTCGCCACCATTTCTTTTATCTTGTAATGAGTATTTTAAAAGTGGCTCTACATAAGTGCTTGAAAGCTTGTAAAGCTCTCTGTAATCAAGTAGTTTTTTTATAACTTTATGCTCATTTAAAAGTGAGTTTAAAACGCTTTCATCTGTGCTATAACCAGTTTTAGTTTTTTTCTTAGAAGGCAAATTTAGTTTTTCAAAAAGAACTACACCAAGTTGTTTTGGTGAGTTTATATTAAATTTTTCTTTGCTTAATTCATAAATTTCATTAGTTAAATCTTTAAGTTCTTTATCTAAAAAAATACTCATTTCTTTTAATTTTTCAAAATCAGCCAAAATTCCTAAATTTTCCATATGCAAAAGCACTTTTATAAAAGGAAATTCCAAATTTTTAGCCAAATTTAAAAGTTTTTTATCAAGATTATTATTAAAATATTGATAGAATTTGAGTGTTATCCAAGCATCTTCAGCAGCATATTTACTAGCATTTTTTAAAGATACATTAGAAAAATTTTCTCCTTTTTTTACCATATTTTCAAATTTAACCGTATCATAATCAAACAATCTTTTTGCTAAATTATCCATCCCAGCACTTTTTTCTGGATTTTCAAGCCATGATAAAATCATAGTATCAAAGTAATTTTTAGGCGCATTTATATCAAAATTATGCTTTATAATATCAAAGTCAAATTTTAGATTATGACCAACTAAATTTGAATCATAAAGCTTTAAAATGGCTTTTTTTGCAACATCGTAATCAATTTGCTTATCTACATCTACGCCCAAATAGTTATGATTTAACGGAACATAGTAGGCTTTATTGTCTTCAAAACAAAATGAAAATCCAACAATTTTAGCATTTCTACTATCAAGTCCTGTTGTCTCTGTATCAAAAGCAACAACTGTGTCTTTATCTATTTTTTCTAATACTTCTTTAAGTTTTTTTTCATCATTCAGTAAAATAGCTTCAAATTTATCATTATTTTCTTTAAAATTTTCATCATTTTGAACCTCATTATGACCGAAATTTAAATGTGTTTCCAAAGTAGCTAAAATTTTACTTAAAGAGTAACTTTTTAAAATATCTGTAACTTTCAAAAGTGGATTTAAAGTTGGAAATTTAGCATTTTCTAAATTTGGAATTTCTAAATTATCATATAAAGATGCTAGTTTTTTACTTAAAAAAGCATTTTCTTTGCTTTCAAGAAGTAAATTTTGATGTCTTTTATTTGAAACTTTATCTAAATTTTCATAAATTTCTTCAATGTTTTTAAATTCTTCTAAAAGTTTCTTAGCTCCCTTGTCGCCAATACCTTTAACTCCTGGAATATTATCACTACTATCACCTGTAATTGCTAAAAAATCCCTAATTTGGTTTGGATAAACACCATATTTCTCATAGCAAGCCGCACTATCATAAAAAAGTTTTTTTGATGGACTATAAATAGAAACTTTTCCATCTTTTATCAGTTGATAAAGATCTTTATCATGTGTTACAACATTTATAAATACATCTTCGTTTTCTAGCTTTTTTACAGCACTTGCAATAATATCATCAGCCTCATATCCTTCATAAGAAACGCTGCAAAGTCCCATTTTTTCTATCATTTCTATACAAACTGGAAGTTGGGCTAAAAGTCCATCGGGTGGAGTTTGACGATTGGCTTTATAATTTGGGTCAATTTCACTTCTAAAAGTTTTTCCCTTGCTATCAAGTGCAAAAATTAAATAATCGCTTTTATATTCATTTTGCAAATTTGATATAAAATTTGCAAATCCAAAAACCATAGAACTTGGCTTTCCATCTTTGCTTTTTAAGGAACTCATCGCATAATACAGTCTAAAAAAAAAGCCAAAAGTATCAATAATCGTAAGTGTTTTCATAAATTTTCCTTAAATTTAGTGATTTTTGTGTATAATTCTATCACAATTTAATTATCTAAGGAGAAAACATGTTTAAAAAAATGATTTTTTGTGCTTTTGTAGGATTATTTTTAGCAGGTTGTGCAGGAAGCAATGGCGCTTATAAAAATTACTACGGTGTAGTTGCTCCAAAAACAACACTAGAAGTTTTTAAGGATGCAAATGGAAATTTATATAAAGTTTATAGTGATGATAACTTTGAAAGTGCAATTTTAAGCGTAACAGACCTAGGAACTTTTGATGTTAAAAGAGCTGTTAGTGCAAATGGCATAAGACTTGTTACAAAAGATGAAAAAGTTGAAATTTTCTATAAAAATAACGAAGGAATTTTCAATATAAACGGTAAAGAAAAACCAATTTTTAAATAAAATTCTTAATTTTTAGAGGCGAAAGCTGCCTCTAAATTTATATATTTTTTAAAATTTCATATTTTTATCCAAAGCGCTATTTATATGAGTTTTTAATTTTTTATATCATTTTTAGTGTCTAGTTCTTAATCAATATCAAACTTTAATTAAAGAGTTTAAAAAGCTTAAATTTACAACTCACTTTTTTATAAAAATTTTAAATTTGAATTACCAACAAGATAAAATTTATCTGATTTCTCAAAATTTTTACTTTTTAAAAATAGTTCTAAATTTACATTTTCTATATCTATTAAATATATACTCATTTAAATTTCTCCTCTAAAAAAATTACTCCATATTTTTTAATTCTTGCACCAAAAACTCACCCGTGTAAGATCCTGTTTTTTTATAGTTTTTAGCAAGTTCTTTTGGAGAGCCAGCAGCTATAATTTTACCACCTTTGCTTCCACCTTCTGGGCCCATATCTATAATATAATCAGCATTTTTTATCATATCCATATTATGTTCAATTACAAAAACTGAATTTCCAAGATCAACTAAATGACCCAAAACTCCAACAAGTTTATCAACATCTGCAAAGTGAAGTCCAGTGGTTGGCTCATCTAAGATATAAAGAGTTTTGCCAGTATCTGCCTTACTTAACTCTTTTGCAAGCTTTACTCTTTGAGCTTCACCACCACTTAGTGTAGTTGCATTTTGCCCCAAAGTTACATAACCAAGCCCAACATCTTTCATAGTTTTTAGTTTTGCTTTTATCTTTGGGACTGCTTTAAAAAACTCAAAAGCCTCGTCCACGCTCATTGCCAAAACCTCAGCTATGTTTTTTCCTTTATATAAAATTTCCAAAGTTTGGTCGTTGTAGCGAGTTCCATGACAGGTATCACATTCAACAGTAATATCTGGTAAAAAGTGCATTTCTATTTTTATAACACCATCACCACTGCACTTTTCACATCTTCCACCCTTTACATTAAAACTAAAACGTCCTATTTTATAGCCTCTTGCTTTTGCTTCTTTGGTTTGTGCAAACAAATTTCTTATCTCATCCATTACACCAGTGTAAGTTGCTGGATTGCTTCTTGGAGTTCTCCCTATCGGACTTTGATCAAGATAGATAACTTTATCCAAATTTTGAAGTCCTTCAATTTTTGCATTTTTTAAAGTTTTTACTTTTCTAGCATGATTTAACTCTTCTAATGCCGTTGGTAAAAGAGTTTGAAGTAAAAGTGAACTTTTTCCACTTCCACTAACACCTGTTAAACAGACTAAATTTCCAAGAGGAAATTTGGCACTTAAATTTGAAATATTATTAATCGTTACATTTTTTAAAGTAAGCCAACTTTCTTGTGGTCTATTTTTTTGATGATTTATTTTTTTTATACCATTTAGATATTTTGCAGTTTGAGTATCACTTTTTAAGAGTGTTTTTACATCTCCTGCAAATATAACTTCCCCACCTTTTTTTCCTGCAGCTGGTCCGATATCTACCACAAAGTCCGCATTTTCAATAGTTTTTTTATCATGCTCAACAACGATTAAGGTATTTCCTTTATCCCTTAAATCATCAAGTGTTTTAATAAGCTTTAAAGTATCTCTTTCATGAAGCCCGATGCTTGGCTCATCAAGGACATACATAACCCCACTTAAGCCACTTCCTATTTGTGAAGCAATCCTTATCCTTTGAGCCTCTCCACCACTTATAGTCCTACTATCGCGCCCCAAACTTAGATATCCAAGACCTACATTGTTTAAAAACATAAGTCTTTCTCTTATTTCTTTTAATATTGGCTTTGCAATTGTTTTTTGCTGAGTACTTAAATAACTAAAATTCTTATTATTTTTAAAAAACTCAACACAATTTTCTATACTCATATCTATTATATCAGCTATATTTTTATCAGCAACCAAAACAGCTAAACTTTGTGCTTTTAGCCTATGTCCTTTACAAGTTGGACAAGTTCTTTCTGTCATAAAATCCTCAAAATCACTCTCATTTTTGAGCATTTCATAAACATATTTCAATGCACCTTCAAATTTACGAGTCAATGCATGTCTTTTCCAAACAAATTTTATTTCTTTGCTATTTCCATATAAAATAAGTTTTTTATCACTTTCTTTAAGCTCACCATATGGTATGTTTGTTGGAATATCATTTTGTTCACAAAATGCAATCATAAATTTATGATAATAACTTTTATTAAAACCATATAATAGTTTAACAGCACCTTTTTGGACACTATTTTGTTCATTTACTATCTTGTTTATATCAATTGTGTATCTAACTCCAAGCCCATCACACTCTTCACAAGCTCCTTTGACTGAGTTAAAACTAAAAGTCAGTGGCTCAAGCGGTGTAAAAGAAATTTTACAATCAAAGCAAGCCATATGCTCACTATAGTGAATATTTGCTTCTTTTACTCCAACCTCATCAGCATTCATAACTTCAACCTCCAGCTCTCCATAGCTTAAATTTAAAGCTTTTTCTACATCAGAGGCAATTCTTTCTTTATTTTCAGTATTTACTACAACTCTATCTATTACAGCAAAAATTGTATGTTTTTTAGTCTTTGAAAGTTTGATATCTTCATCAAGTCTTACCATAACTCCATCAATTTTTGCCCTTATAAAACCCTTGTTTCTTAAGCTTTCCAGCTCATCAATAAAAGTTCCTTTTTTTTCTCTTGCAATGGGAGATGAGATAATTATTTTTGAATTTTCTGGCAATTTTAAAATTTCATTTATTATATCGCTTGCACTCATTTTAGAAATTGGCTTACCACACTTATGGCAGTGCTGAACTCCAACTCGTGCAAATAAAAGCCTTAGATAATCATATATCTCAGTTATTGTTCCAACTGTTGAACGAGGATTTTTAGAAGTTGTTTTTTGGTCAATTGCAATGGCTGGAGTAAGTCCATTTATCTTATCAACATCCGGTTTTCCAGCCCTATCTAAAAACTGTCTTGCATATGAGCTTAGGCTTTCCATGTAGCGCCTTTGTCCTTCAGCGTATAAGGTATCAAATGCAAGCGTGCTTTTTCCACTTCCACTAAGTCCTGTAAAAACTATAAATTTATTTTTTGGAATTTTTAAATTTAAATTTTTTAGATTATTTTCTCTTGCGCCATAAATTTCTATAAAATCGTTCATAATTTTCCTATTCTTTTATAAAATTTCAAATTTGATATTATAACACAAAAATTTTTTTAAGCATAAATAAAAGCATTAATGAATATAGGGCTAAAAGAAGGTTTTTTTGTAATTTTTTATTTACTCTATGGCTTAACTTTATACCAAAATAAACACCCAAAAGAGATCCAAATCCTAGCATAATTCCGTATTTAAAATTCACAAGCCCATTTAATGACATACTCACAAATCCCGATATAGAAGAAAATATTACAAAAAATAGTCCCATAGAAATAGCTTTTTTTATATCAAATCCCATAAATCCTACTAAAATAGGTGTTAAAAAAACAGCTCCACCAACACCAGTGCTAACTGCAAAAGCTCCTATAAAAAGCCCTAATAAAAACAGAAGTGGTTTTGAATCAATCTCTTTTTTAGCCTGCTCAGTAGAAAAGAAAAATTTTAAAATTGAAATTAAAAGCACAAATGATAGAAAAATTTCTAAAGCTATTTCACTGACATTTGATACGATAAATCCACTAAAAATAGCTCCTATAAACCCTCCAAAACTAACAAAAATTCCCTCATTTATCCTAAGTTTTCCAGCTTTATAATTAAGATATGAGCCAAAAATAGAGCTAAAAAGCATCTGTACAACTGAAACTCCAACTGCAGTTTTTATACTATATCCCATAAAAATCATAGTTGGCACAACGACACTTCCACCACCTATGCCAAAAAAACCTGAGACTATACCAACAGCAGTTCCAAAGACCAAAAATATAAAAATATCAAATAAGCTTTCCATAAATTTTCCAAAAATAAAACTATAAAAATTGTATCAAAAAGTAGCTAAATATAAGCAAAAGTTATTTTTTGATATAATGGCTAAATTTTTATTAAAGGAAAAATTATGAAAAAAATTTTAGTTTTTTTATTTGTCTTAGTATTTGGGTTTAGCAGTATTTATGCACAAAACAATATAAATGAGAAAGTTAATTTTATAAAAGAAGTTTATAGGACAATAATAACAAATAATATCTCCTATGAAGATTCAGATTTTTATTCACCAGAATTTAATTTTATTTTAAATTTGGATTATGCACTAACAGCACCTGGTGATTTACCAAATTGCGGATTTGATTATAATCCACTCACCCAAAGCCAAGATGGTTTCGTATCAAGCCTAGACGAAATTAAAATATTTCCACTAGAAAATGGAAATGTTGGTGTTGCTTTCACCCTTGGAATGGAAAAAGTGTCTATTATGTTCGATGTTATTTGCTATCAAAATAAATGTTTTATAGACGATATAATAGAAAATCATTCAGGCATTGCAACCTCAAGCAAACAAAGTATTTTAAAATGCATAAAAGAAGACCCAATGAATAATTATTTTTTAAATACATTTAAATTTGCAAATTAATTAGGATTTTATGTTGTTTAAAAAACTATCATTTTGCCGTATAGATATTTAAAAGTTTTGTAGCTACAAGCTTAATCAATTTTTTACAAAATTTAGCAAAAAAAGGAATGAAATATGCAAGATTTTGCACCATTTATGATAAAACTACAAAAGGGTTATCCACTTGATAGTAGCGATTATGAGATAATTTGCGAGACGATACATAATAAAGATTATGACATAGTTCAACTTGGGGGACTTTTAGTTTTAATAAGTGAAAAAAGTCTTTACCCAGATAGCCTAGCTGCCTTTGTTAAAAATATCTTAAAATACTCAGTCACATACAATAATCCAAATGATTATTTTGACATAGTAGGAACTGGTGGAGATAAGTTAAAAACGATAAATGTTTCAACAACTTGTGCGTTTATCCTAGCAGCTCTTGGCGTGAAAGTAGCCAAACACGGAAATAGAGCAATAACTAGCAAAAGCGGAAGCAGTGACGCACTATCAGCATTAAATATCCCATTTAGCTCAAGTATAGAAGAAAATGATAAACTTATAAAAAAAGCAAATTTAGCCTTTTTTCATGCACCACTTTTTCACAAAATTACAGCCGAAGTTAAAGAAGTTCGTGACCGCTTAAAAATCGGTACTGTTTTTAATATGTTAGGACCACTTTTAAATCCAAACCTAAGTCTCTCTTATCAACTAGCTGGCAATTATTTAGAAGAAGTTAATGGTTTAATGGCCGAAACTTTGATGCATCTAGGAAGAAAGCACGCTTTGGTAGTTCATGGAATGGATGGAATGGATGAAATAACAATTTGTGATGAAACACTAGTTCATGAAGTAAAAGATGGTAAAATTTTAGAATATAAAATCACGCCCGAGCAATTTGGTTTTCAAAGAGCGTTTCACAAAGATGTCGAAGGTGGTACAGGTGATGAAAATGCTAAAATTTTAGAATCAACTTTAAAGGGTGAAATAAGCGGAGCAAAATTTGACATAGTCATATTAAATGCAATGTTTGGAATGTATTGTGCCGATAAAGTTAAAAGTCCAAATGATGCAAAAGAAATCATTTTAAATGCTATAAAAAATGGAAAAGTTTGGGAATTTTATCAAAACTATAAGAATTTAAAGCATTAAATTTAGGGCTTTACATGGCAAAAATAGAGATTAAAATTTGTGGAATTAAAAGCCTAGAGGAAACAAAAAATATTATAAATTTAGATATTGATTATTTAGGTGTTATTTTTGCTAACTCAATTAGAAAAGTTAGCCTTAAAACAGCTACCGAGATTTCAACCTTTGTAAAAAATAGTGGTAAAAAATGCGTTGGTGTTTTTGCAAATTTAACAGAAGATGAAATTTTAAACAACTCATTAAAAGCAAAACTTTATGCTGCTCAAATTTATGAGGATTATAGTTTAAACTTATATAAAAATTTAAATAAAAACAATATAAAAGTTTGGAAAGTTTTTAGCGTTTTAGATGTTTTACCAAATTTGGGAAATTCTAAATTTGATTTAGCACTGTTTGATTATAAAGGAAAAAAACTTGGCGGAAATGGAGTTAGTTTTTGCTGGGAAATTTTAAAATACCTAGAACCATTTAGCTTTATTATGGCTGGAGGAATAGGCGCTGGCAATGTCTTAGAAGCTGCAAAGTACAATCCAAAAATTTTAGATATAAATAGCCTTGTTGAAGATAAAAACGGTATAAAAGATCCTAAATTAATAATGGAAATTTTAAAAATTTTAAAAGAAAATGGATATAAATAGTGAATATTAGCTTAAATTTAAATAAATTTATATATAATCATACAAAAAGAAGGTAGCACATGAATAAAAAAGCATATTTTGGTGATTTTGGTGGTCAATTTATTCCAGAAACCGCAATGTTTGCAGTTGAAGAACTTGAAAGTGCATATAAAAAAATAGCAAAATCAAAAGAGTTTAAAGATGAGCTTAATTTTCTTTTAAAAGAGTATGTTGGGCGTCCAACCCCTTTGTATCATGCAAAAAATTTAAGCAAATACTACGGACATGAAATTTATTTAAAAAGAGAAGATTTAAATCATACAGGAGCACATAAAATAAACAATGCCCTAGCACAAACTTTATTAGCCAAAAAAATGGGTAAAAAGAAAGTGATTGCTGAAACAGGAGCTGGACAGCACGGAGTAGCCACAGCTACAGCTGCAGCACTTTTAGGACTTGAGTGTGATGTTTATATGGGTGAAGTCGATGCCCAAAGACAAGAGCTTAATAAATTTCGAATGAAACTTCTAGGTGCCAATGTAGTCGAAATAAAAGATGGTTTAAAAACATTAAAAGAAGCTACCACAGCAGCAATCCAAGCATGGGTTAATGAAATAGAAAGTGTTTTTTATGTAATTGGCTCAGTCGTTGGACCATACCCATATCCTACTATGGTAAGAGATTTTCAAAGCATAATTGGAAATGAAACAAAATCCCAACTAAAAGAAAAAGGTATAAATGCTGATTATATAATCGCTTGTGTTGGCGGTGGAAGCAATGCAATGGGAATATTTTCAGCTTTTTTGGATGATAAAAATATAAATTTAATAGGCGTTGAAGCAGGTGGTCTTGGAGCAGATACGCCATACAATGCAGCAACTCTTACAAATGGAAAAGAAGGAATAATACATGGCATGAAAACTATTGTTTTACAGGATAAATTTGGTAGAATTTTACCTGTGCATAGTATTTCTGCAGGACTTGACTATCCTGGTGTTGGACCAGAGCACTCAAATTTATTTAAAACAAAAAGAGCAAATTATTATGCAGTAACTGATGATGAGTGCATAAATGCTTTAAAACTTTTATCACAAAAAGAAGGAATTATACCAGCTATTGAAAGCGCTCACGCCCTAGCATACTTAGAAAAACTTTGTCCTAAACTAAGTAAAAAATCAACAATAGTTGTAAATGTTTCAGGTAGAGGCGATAAAGATATGGATACTGTGATGAACTATAAAAAAGGAAAAATTTATGGATAAAATAAAAGAGTCTTTTGATAAAAAATTAAAAAATGGCAAAAAAGCAAATATTGGTTACATAGTTGCTGGATATCCAGATTTAAACTACACAAAAGAACTCATTGATAATCTTGATAAGTGTTCAATTGACATTCTTGAACTTGGTATTCCATACACCGATCCTTTAGCTGATGGAAAAGTAATTTTTGATGCAAGCTTTAAAGCTTGTCAAAATGATGTAAATACTGACAAAGTATTTGAAATGCTAAAAGAATGCAAAACTAATAAATGCTTAGTTTTTCTAGTTTATTATAATTTAATTTTTTGCTATGGGTTAGAAAATTTCATAAAAAAAGCAAAAGAAGTAGGCATTAGCGGTCTTATAGTTCCAGATCTTCCTTGTGAGGAAAGCGACGAACTTTTTGAAATTTGTAAAGAATATGAAATTAGCTTAATTCCACTTATAAGCATAACGTCAGAATACAGATTAAAAAAACTTTTAGAAAAATCGAGTGGATTTATATATGCAATTGGCTCAATTGGCGTAACAGGCGGCAAACAAACCCCAATAAGCAGACTAAAAAATATGATATCTGATATTAAAAAAGCGAGCGATTTGCCAATTGCTGTTGGATTTGGTATAAGAACAAATGAAGATGTAAAACTAACTAAAACGTATGCTGATGGAGTTATAGTAGGAACATCTATAGTTAAACTTTTAAGCGAATTTAGCGTGGAAGAAGCTTTAGTAAAAATTGATGAAATCTTTAAGGATTAAAATGAAAAAAGTAATTTTTAGTGTTTTTGTACTATTTAGTTTTTTAAACTCAGCAACTTTGATGAAATATGATACTGTTGAAAACGATAACAACGTAGTTTTAAAACTTTTTTTCGACTCAGCTTTTGAGGGTGGAATATTTGAAAAAAAAGATAAAGATAATTTGATTATCATACTTGAAAACACCCAAACAAATGAGAAATTTACAAACCAATTAAACTCAAATATTATAAAAGAATTTGTAATTCAAAACAATAAAAATAATGCCGAAATAAGTATAAAAGGCAGTTCAAATTTAGAAACAAATGCCTCTATTTTACAAGATGGATTAGAACTAAATGTCAAATTTACAAATAAAATAGTAAATAACACTAGCAAAGTTTTAAAAGATGATAAAAAAAGTAGTGAAAAATCAAGTGGTATTTATAAATTTTTAATCGCTATTGTGTTTTTAATTTTTATAATAGCTTTTATAATTTATAAAAAAATAAAAAAACAAAACGAAGAATTTGATAGTTTTAGTAACGCTATGGAAGACAGACAAGATGAAGAAGAACCAAATGAGACATCAAATGATTTAGATGATTATGATGATATTAAAGACGATAAGCCAGATAAAGAAGAAAATTTTGAAGAAAAAATGCTTAGCAAAGAAATAAAAACTCACAATGAGCTTTATAAAAACGAGTATCAAGGCAATGCAAGCATAATTTACCAAGAAAAAATTAGTGATGAAAAAGAGGTTTTACTGATAAAAAGTAATGGAAAAGTATATTTAAGCTTCATACTCCTAGATAGTGAAATTCCACAAAATATTTATGAAAATATGATTGTTGATAAAGATAAATTTAGAGAATTTTTAAAAATTTGCAAAAGTAAAAATGAGATTTAAATTTGGTGTTTTTAAACACCAAATTTTATCTAAGAAAATAGAGGCTTTATAATTTTTATCCAATTATCAACTCTTTGCTCGTTCATTTCCTCTTCATTATCATAATCAAGCGCTAAACCAACAAAGTTACCATTATTATTTAATGCCTCACTTTCATCAAAGCTATATCCATCAGCACTTATCTCTCCGACTAAATTAGCTCCTGCTTTTTTAAGTTCATTAAAGAGCTTAGCCATACCATTACAAAACTCATCACTATATCCTTGGCTATCACCTACGCCAAAAACCGCTACAGTTTTTCCATTAAGCTTTAGTGAACCAAAATCGAAACTATCCCAGTCGTCTTGCATATCGCCACTATTCCAAGTAGAAGTACCACAGATTAATTTATCATAACCATTAATAGTATCTGCACTTGTATTTGCCACATCCAAAACATCAGCTTCTATGCCTAGTTTTTCACATATTAGGTTTGCTGCGTTTTCGGTATTTCCCATTGAACTTCCATAAACTATCGCCAAACTCACATTAACTCCTTTGAATTATTTTATTTGTAATTGAGTAAGGAACCAACTTTATACTTTTTTTACCATCTAAAATTGATCCTTGTATTTGTAAATGCCTGCAAAATCCTTTTTGTCTAGGCAAAACTATGTATATTTCGTGTAACTGGTTGCTTAAGCTAAAAGCAAAATTTATCTTTTCTTGTAGATCTTTTTCCTTTAAATCAAATTTATTTGACTCAAATTTCTACACTATGAAGTTTTCAATGTTCTCGCCTTTTTCAAGGCTCGCCCGCTCTTAGCGAGCTTTTA
>QWCY01000801.1_pt1 | contig 59324 bp, 41 predicted proteins | sample 1972631 | NCBI WGS metagenome assembly QWCY01 (sample SAMN09866696, study PRJNA288562) | Human gut metagenome isolate pre1_stool, whole genome shotgun sequencing... | isolation source: gut | host: Homo sapiens | place: USA: California
GCTTCAGCGTATCGGAATCCAGCACCGCCAGCGCATAGGCCACGGCGATGCCGTCGTCTCCGCCGAGCGTCGTGCCGTCGGCAAAAATATAGGTGTCGTCATGGCGCAGGCGCAGGCCGTCCTTCGAAAAATCGATATCGCAGTCCGCATCCTTCTCGCAGACCATGTCGAGATGGCCCTGCAGGATCACGGTGGGATGGTCCTCATAGCCGGGGCTGGCCGGCTTGCGGATGATAACGTTGTTCGAAGCATCCTGCTGCCAGCTCAGGCCGCGCTCCTGCGCAAAGCGGACGCAGTAGTCCGAGATCGCCTTCGTGTCGCGCGAGCCGTGTGGGATGGCGCACAGCGTCTCAAAAAAGCCCAACGCAGCCGCAGGCTGAAGTCCTTCTAAAACACGCATAACAATAGCCTCCTTTTTTTGCTCATCATAGCACATTTTTCGGATATTGTCCACGGGTCAGACACGCAGAATTTCGGTTTCGTTGGCATTCCAACAGACTTTCCGCCTGCATTTGTTAAAATAGATGCGAACAGGAGGGAATGCCATGATTCTGGAAGGATGTCAGGGAAAGCCCCGCACGCCCGAAATTTTGGAGAAGGTCTGCCCGCAGTGCGGCAGCGAGATCGAGCTGTTCACCTGCGACACGCAGGCCGTGTGCGAGCACTGCGGCTTTGTGGTCTATAACGACACGCTCAGCTGCGTGCAGTGGTGCAAATATGCCCGCCAGTGCGTGGGCGACGCAATGTATGAGCAGATGATGGCCATTGCCGAACGGCAGAAAGCCAACCGAAAGTTACGCAAATCGGAGGATAACACCCATGATCAGACGGATCATTGAAATTGATGAAGAACGCTGCACGGGCTGCGGCCTGTGCGCGAAGGCCTGCCACGAGGGCGCCATCGCCATGGTGAACGGCAAGGCGAAGCTGGCCCGCGAGCATTTCTGCGACGGGCTCGGTGATTGCCTGCCCGCCTGCCCGGCCGACGCCATCCGCTTTGTGGAGCGCGAGGCCCCTGCCTATGACGAGGCCGCCGTGCAGGCCGCCAAGGCGGCGCAGTACCCGGCGGGCGGCTGCCCCGGTGCGCGGGCCATGCGCTTCGCCCCGTCCGCCGCACCCGCGCAGGACGGCGCGGCGTCCGCCCTGCAGAACTGGCCCGTGCAGATCAGGCTGCTGAGCACCTCGGCCCCCTATCTGCAGGGTGCGGACCTTGTCATTGCTGCGGACTGCACGGCATTTTCCTGCGCGCAGTTCCACAGCCGCTATCTTGCCGGGCGCATCGCCATGATTGGCTGCCCGAAGCTCGACGCCGTGGACTACAGCGAAAAGCTCACGGAGCTGTTCCGCCGGAACGACATCCGCTCCGTCCTCGTCGTGCGGATGCAGGTACCGTGCTGCGGCGGCCTGACCCACGCCGTTGAGACGGCGCTCGCCGCCTCCGGCCGGGATATCCCGCTGCGCGTCGTCATTCTGACGCCAAGCGGGGAAGAGGTAGCATAAAAATCGCCCTGAGAAGCATTTCTGCTTCTCAGGGCGTTGCTTTTTTCAGGCCAGCTTTTCTCCGGCCAGCCAGACCTCACGGCGGTTCAGCTCGGCATCGCAGATCACGAAATCCGCCTGCTTGCCGTCGCGGATGGAGCCGACCTCGTCCAGGCAGCCAAGCTGCCGGGCGGGGTTATAGGTCGCGGCGCGGACGGCATCCTCGCGCGGAATGCCGAACGAAATGGCACGCAGCATGCAGTCATAGACATTCGTAGCGGAGCCGGCGATGGTCCCGTCGGACAGGCGGGCCACGCCGCCCTGCAGGAACACGGGCTGGCCGCCCAGCTCATACTCGCCGTCGGGCATGCCGCAGCAGCGCAGCGAATCGGAGATGAGCACCATGCGCGCCGGGCCGAACATGCGGAACGCCAGCCGCACGGAAGCGGGGTGGACATGCTGGCCGTCGCTGATGAGCTCCGCGCTCACCTGCTCGTTCTCGACCGCGGCCGGGATGACGCCGGGCTTGCGGTGGTGGATGCCGGGCATGGCGTTATACAGGTGCGTCAGGTGCGTGACACCTGCTTCAATAGCGCAGACGGCATCGTCATAGGACGCATCCGTATGCGCGATGGAGACGGTGCACTGCTTGCTTGCCTTGCGCACAAATTCCGCTGCACCGGGCAGCTCCGGTGCGACGTCCACGATGCGGACGATGCCGTTGCCGGCGGCAAAGAGCTTGCTGAACGCCTCAAAGTCCGGCTCACGGAGATAGGCGGCGTTCTGCGCGCCCTTTTTCTTCTCGCTGAAGAACGGTCCCTCCATATGCGCGCCGCGCACGACGGCGCAGCCCGCGGGGCGCTCGTCCGCCATGCGGTAGGCCGTAGCAAAGGCCGCAGCCAGCGTCTCATACGGCAGGGTCAGCGTCGTGGGGGCAATGGAGGTGATGCCGTTCCTGGCACTGTAGCGCGCCATGCGGACATAGTCGTCCCAATTGCCGTCGGAGTAATCCGCGCCGGAATTGCCGTGCGTGTGGATATCGAGCAGGCCGGGGATGACATAGGCGCCGTGCAGATCGACGGCGTCCGGGCCCGGCTGGCCCAGCACACGCGCGAAGCGGCCGTTTTCCACGGCGAAGGCCCCGTGCTCAAAGCGGAATTTCTCCGTATAGATCATTGCATTCTGAAACTGCATGGTATTTCTCCCTCCGGCCGGGCTCAGGCGTTTTTGCGCAGCTCTGGCAGACTGGCCGCCGCCACGGACTGGCCGACGCGGCGCGTTTTTTCATCCGGCAGCATGACGCGCACCTTCTGCGCAAGCTCCGGATATTCCTCGTTCAGGATGGACAGGCAGGTCTCGAGAATGACGCTGCCGCCGAGGCCGGACATGACGCGGCCGAGCACGATCATGTGGTGCACGTCGTAGAAGCGGCAGTACAGCTTCAGCGTATGGGCCAGATATGCGCCGATGGAAGCGAAGATCCGGCGGGCGCGGCTGTCACCCTTCTCCATGAGGTTCTGCACGACCTTGAGCTTTTCAGCGGGCGTGAGCGCGGAATCCAGCTCGATGCCGGCGCGCGGCGCGAGCTTGATGACGGCATCCTGCGAGAAATACTTGCAGCCAACGCCGATGTCCGTGGACCACTCGTCCGCCATGGCGTCCTCAAAGAGGTCGACCGGCGCAAAGGCCAACTCATTGAGCCAGCCGAGCACCTTGCCCTCGGCGTCGACATAGCCGACGGCCTCGGACGTACCCATAGCCATGCCCATAACGGAGCCGCACTCCAAGCCCATGGCACCGGCCAGCGCCGTCACGTCGCCGTCGTTCGCCACGACGATCGGCACATCGCCGATCTCTCTGGCCGCGCGGTCATAGATCGTCTTGACAAGCTCGCGCTTTTCGCGCGGGACCTTCAGGAACAGGGCGGAGACCATCGGGCTGTTGCCGATGAACACACCGGCGGAGGAAACGCCGATGCCGTCCACGCGCGGCATTTTGGATGCGGCCGTGCGGAACGCCTCGACGATGCCGTCGAAATGATACTGCGGGTCCGGCTCCGTCTTCGGGTGCCAGACGACCTCCTCGGAATAAACGGTCTTGCCGTCGATGACTGCGGAGACCTTGCGGTCGGAGCCGCCCGCGTCAAAGCCGATGCGGCAGCCCTCCATATGGCCGCCGATGGCGACGGAGGACTCGTTTGCCTGCGGCAGCTGTTCCGGCGTGCAGTCGATGACCTCGAACGGCACCTCATACACATCCTGCATGAACTGCACATCAAATGCGCGCTCGCCCGTGAGGGTATAGGCGCGCTGCAGGCGCTGCGCCAGCGCACTGTCGCCGCAGATCCAGATGCGGAAGCCGCCGACGGACCACAGCAGGAACTTGACATAGCGCTCGACATAGCGATAATCGGCCTCGGCCATTTCCGGCGTGCCGTGGATCTTCGTCTCACGGACGGAGATCTTGCCCTGATCGCGCTCGAGCGCGATGGTCAGGGGCTTTTCTGCGCCCTTGGCATAGGCCTCGAGCCATACGCCGAAGGGGATAAAGTCCGGATCGAGCTCCGGCATATGCTTGACGGAATATTCAACGCCTAAATACTGCATAGCTCCTCCTCAGTTTCGCTTTGCCGCTTCTTCTGCGACGATGGCCTGCATTTCGTCCCAGTGGGCCTCCATGTCGGCCACCAGCTTCATCTGCGCACGGGCGCGCACGAGATTGTGCTCGGGATAGGCGACGCGGAAATAGCGGTCGCCGTCGAGATAGTCGGTCAGGAAGCGCACGGCCAGCTCGAGCGTGATGATCTTTGCGCCGAGCGGCAGCAGCTCCAGCTCCTTGGGCGTCAGGCTCTTGCAGGCGGCGAGATACCCCGCCGTGTAGACCTGGAACAGGTGCAGATTGATGCCCATTTTCGAAAGGTCCTTCTCATCCTCGGCCGCAGTCGCCGCGCCGAAGCGGATGGAATCGCCGTAGTCATACAGCGACGAGCCGGGCATGACGGTGTCGAGATCGAGCACGCACAGCGCCTTGCGCGTCCGGCGGTCGAACAGGACGTTATTGAGCTTCGTATCGTTGTGCGTGACGCGCAGCGGCAGCTCGCCGCTGTCGAGCAGGCTGCAGAGCGTGCCCGCCTCCTGCTCGCGGTCGAGCGCGAAGCGGATATCGTCCGGCACGCCCGCCGCGCGGCCCGCGAGATCGTCCTGCAGGGCCTTGCGGAAGATGCGGTAGCGGTTCGTTGTGTTGTGGAACAGGGGAATCGTCTCGTGGAGCGTCTCCGCAGGGAACTCGCGCAGCATCTCCTGAAAGCGGCCAAACGCAATGGCGCTCTCATAGAAGTCGGTGTCGGACTCCGGCGCCTCAAGGCAGATGCCGTCGGCAAATTCATAGCAGCGCCAGTACTCGCCCGCCTCATCGATATGATAGTATACCCCGGTATCGGCCGGAATAAAATTCAGGACCTCATGGGGATCCTCTGCGCGCTCCCGCAGGTACTGTGTCACGGCACCGACATTCTCCATCACAGCCTTCGGATCGGCAAACACATAGCGGTTGATGCGCTGGAGAATATAGGCGTGCCCGTCGTCCGTCTTGACCTGATAGGTGCAGTTGATGTGGCCGTGGCCGTATTTCTCGCAGGTGATCGGAGCGCCGCTGATGGCGAAGTGGGTAATGGCCGGCTCCACGCGGTGTGCAGTCTTCAAAGCAGTATCATCCTCTCGTTTTTCCCATGCTATGCCGCCGTACAGGCGGATGGGAATCCGCATTGCGGTCTTGTTTTCCTTGTAATGCGTCGGAATCCATGTTTTTGGCAAGATTTCCGGCGCGCCGTCCAAGAACAGGTCGTTACATCGACCGTATTTTCGCTATTATATCAGGATTTTACCATAATAGCAAGCAAATATCCCATTTTCGACGGTCCTTCCAAAAAAGTTCACATTTTATCGGGTATCTTTTGGGCATTCGCAGAGGTCATTCCGCGCTGCTGAGGTCCTGCGTGCTGCGCAGGGTCGCATACAGGCCGCCGAGGCACATAAGCTCCTCGTGCGTGCCCTGCTCGCAGATGCGGCCGTCCGCCACGACAAGGATGCGCGAGGCGCTGCGGATGGTCGAAAGGCGGTGGGCGATGATGAGCGTTGTGCGGCCCTCGGCCAGATGGTCGAGCGCGTGCTGGATCTTCGACTCCGTCACACTGTCGAGCGCGCTCGTGGCCTCGTCCAGGATCAGGATGGGCGGATTCTTCAGGAAAATACGTGCGATGGACACGCGCTGCTTCTGCCCGCCGGACAGGAGCGTGCCGCGCTCGCCGACATAGGTGTCGAAGCCGTCGGGCATGGCCATGATATCGTCATAAATTTCCGCCTGCCGCGCCGCCTCCCGGATCTCCTCCATGGTAGCGTCCGGGCGGCCGTAGCGGATGTTGTTCGCAATGGTGTCGGCAAACAGGAACACATCCTGCTGCACGACACCGATGGCGTGGTGCAGGGACTCCTGCGTGACCGAGCGCACGTCCTGCCCGTCGATGCAGATGCGGCCGGACGTCACGTCATAAAAGCGCGGGATCAGGCGGCACAGCGTGCTTTTGCCACCGCCGGACGGGCCGACCACCGCAACGGTCTCGCCGGGCTGAACGTGCAGGGTGACGTGCTCGAGCACCTCCTGATTTTCCTCATAGGAGAACGAGACGTCCTCAACGTCGATCGCGCCGCGGACATGTCCGAGCGCTTTCGCATCCGGCGCGTCGCGCAGCTTCGGCTCCGTGCGCATCAGCTCGACGAAGCGGCCAAGGCCCGCAAAGCCGTTGGCGAACATCTCGGCGAAATTCACGAGCTTGCGCACGGGGCTCGTGAACGTGGAGATATACAGGGAGAACGTGAACAGGTCGACCAGATCCATCCGGCCCTGCATGATGAGCGTGCCGCCCACGGTGATAACGGCCACGCTCAGGATCGAGAGGAAAAACTCCAGCGAGCCGGAGAAAATGCCCATCTCGCGGTGGAATTCCCGCTTTGAGACCTTGAAGCGGTCGTTGGCCTCGCTGAACTTGCCGAACTCCACGGCCTCGTTCGCGAAGGCCTTCGCCGTGCGGATGCCGGAGAGCGAGGACTCGATCTCAGCGTTGATGGCCGCCGTGCGCTTCTTCACGCCGCGCGAGACCCTGCTCATTTTCCGGCGGCGCGTGATGACGACGATAAGCAGGATCGGCAGGATGACGCACACGACCAGGGCCAGCCGCCACTCGATCGTGAACATGACGGCGAGCGCGCCGACGATCGTCAGCAGGGAGATCATCAGGTCCTCCGGGCCGTGGTGCGCCAGCTCCGTGATCTCGAACAGGTCCGTCGTCAGACGGCTCATGAGCTGGCCCGTGCGGTTGTGGTCATAGAATTCATAGCCGAGGCTCTGCATGTGGCGGAACAGGTCGCGGCGGATATCGGCCTCAACGCGGATGCCGAACGTATGGCCGTAATAGGCGATGATATAATAGAAGAACGCGCGCACGAGGTACGCCGCCGCCATGATGCCCATGACGACGAAGAACGTATGGTAGGCGTGCGCGGGCAGCATCGTATTGATCGCGCGGCGGGAGATGAGCGGGAAGATGAGATCGACCGCGCCGATAAACAGCGCGCAGAGCATGTCCAGCAGAAACAGGCGGCGGTGCGGACCGAAATACGACAGGAAAATGCGCAGCAGGCCATGCTGCTGATAATAGCGGGTATCGCGTCTCACTCAGGCCGCCTCCTTTCCAACAATGTTCTGGATCCAGACGCCGCGGCGGATCATGATGAGGCCGACAACGCACTTGCCGATATCGGCCAGCTGGCAGCAGAGGAACAGCGGCACGATCGGCAGGCCGGTGAAGCGGCTGAGCACAAAGGCCATCGGCACGGTCAGCACGCAGACATAGAAGCTGTCGAACAGGAACGTCACGAATGTCTTGCCGCCGGAGCGCAGGGTAAAATAGCAGGCGTTGGCCAGCGCATTGATCGGCATGCACAGCGCACAGATACGGATAAACGAGGCCGCAAGGCCGCGGATGCTGTCAGACGTGTTATAGATCTGCGGGAACAGGTGGGCGACCAGGGACATCAGGCCGCCGAGAACGATGCAGATGACGACGGAGAACGTGATGAGCTTGCGGTCTGTATCGACGGCTTCCTCCATCTTCCCCGCGCCGAGCAGCTGGCCGACGAGGATGCCGACGGCATTGCCCATGGCCATAAAGGCGACATTGAACACGTTCGAGACGGTCGAGCAGATGTTATAGGCCGAGACAACATCATAGCCGCGCACAGAGTAGCACTGCGCCAGCAGCGCCATACCTGCCGCCCAGAGCGTTTCGTTCAACAGGAGCGGGATGCTCTTTTTCGCAATGTCGCGGGCCAGCGCGGCCGGGATGCGGAACGAGCGGTACACGCCGCGCAGATAGGGCACGCGCTCCGGATTGCGGTGCGCCCATAGCATGACGACGCCCGCCTCGACAAAGCGCGCGATGACCGTGGCGATAGCCGCGCCTGAGGCCCCGAGCCGCGGGAAGCCGAGATAGCCGAAGATCAGCAGCGTGTTGAAGCAGAGATTCACCACAACGGACACGACGCCCGCAACCATGGGCACGACGGTCTGGCCCGTCTCGCGCAGCGTGCCGGAATAGCACTGCGCCAGCGTAAACGGGATAAAGCCGACGAGCATGATGAGCAGATATTCCTTTGCATAGCCGAGGCTGGCCGCGATCTGCTCCGGTGAGCCGTCTCCCTTGAGGTACAGGAGGATCAGGTCCTCGCCGAACAGCAGGAAAATGCACGCGCCGAGCACCGTAAGGGCCGTGCAGACGAGCAGCTTGAAGCGGAACGTCTGCCGCACGCCGTCCCAGTCGCCCTTGCCGTAATACTGCGCACCGAAAATGCCCGCGCCGGACACCGCACCGAAGATGGCGAGGTTGAACACGAAGATCAGCTGATTGACGATGGCAACGCCGGTCATCTGCTCCGTGCCGACGCGGCCGACCATGATATTATCCAGCAGGCTGACGAAGTTCGTGATGCCGTTCTGGATCATGATGGGGACTGCAACGGCGAGCGCCATTTTATAAAACGCCGCATTTCCGATGTATTTCTTTCTGAGTGATGAATGCACGCCTCTTTCCTCCTCTATTCTTTCTATCTTTTTCTTCACAGTCTGCCTATTGTAACAGAATCCGTGCGGAAAAGCAAGAGGCGGCTTATGGGAGCCCTGCAGGGACGGGGCATGCAGAAAACGGAAAATGGAAAGGGGAAAATTTCACAAGGCCGCCGGTCGAGCGTTGTAGGGGAGCGGCATGCCGCTCCCGGCGCAATGCTGGCGATCACTGCAGGCTGCCGATAAAGCGGTGAACGCCAACGGTTTGTCATTGCGAGGGCGCTTTGCGCCCGTGGCAATCTCGGGAAGGCACTGCCGTCCCGTACAAGCCACCGTGAAAACGGTACGCACCAATTGCGTCTGTAGCGGCGCTCAGTGAGCGCCTTGTACAGGGGAATTAAACCGTAGGAGAGCGCTGGTGCACCACGGCACTCCCTGACGTGTCATTGCAAGGAGGCCACAGGCCGACGTGGCAATCTCGCAGTACACAGTCGGATCGTGGGGAAGCCTTCGGCGAAATCGCAACTGCCTTCCCGAGATTGCCACGGCCCCGTTGGGGCCTCGCAATGACAAATCGGGGGCGTTCACCGTTTTAACGATAGTCTGTCAATTCCGCAGGTGCAGCGCCGGGAGCGGCATGCCGCTCCCCTACAAGGTCAGGTGCGGTCGGCGGGGTGCCACCAAACCTACAGCCTGCATGGCGCTCACCGCCCGTAAAGGGCACGCCGCATCCGTAAGGCGGCAAAGCCGCCAACGGCTGCGCAGTGAGCGCCGCTACAGACGCAATCAACGATACCCGTTACGAATCGCAGGCATCGCGCCGGGAGCGGCATGCCGCTCCCCTGCTTTTGCTCTGTAATATAAAAACTCCTCCGGGCAGAAGGCCCGGAGGAGCAGCTGTTGTCTTTACTTTTTGACGAGGTACTTGCGCATATCCAGAGAGCAGGCGACCAGAATGATGAGGCCCTTGATGATGTACTGCAGGCTGGAATCGATGGCAAGGAAGGTCAGCGCAGCGAAGATGATACGCAGGATGAGAACGCCGAGCACGATGCCGCTGATCTTGCCGGTGCCGCCGACGAACGAAACGCCGCCGATGACGCAGGCCGCAATGGCATCACACTCATAGTTCAGGCCGGTGGACAGCGTGATGGAGCTGATGCGCGCGCCCTCGATAAAGCCGGTCAGACCGTACATCACGCCCGCGAATGTGTGGACAAGGACCGTCGTGCGGAAGACGTTCACGCCGGAGACATTGGCAGCCTCGGCATTCGAGCCGACGGCGAACATGTTCTTGCCGAACGTCGTCTTGTTCCACAGGAACCAGGTGATGGCAAGCAGGATGATGGCATAAAGCACATACCACGGCAGGCTGACAGCGCCGATGGAGATCATCTTGCCCTTGATGAAGCTCGAATAACCGTCGGACAGGCCGGACAGCGGCTGGCCGTTGTTATCGTTGAGCATGAAGAACACGAGGATCAGGCCATAGGTGATGAGCTGCGTGGCCAGCGTGACGATGAAGGGATGCAGCTTGAACTTTGCAACGAAGAAACCGTTGACAAAGCCGATGATCGCACCGATGGCGATGACCGCAAGAATGGCGATGCAGATACCGGCCCAGGTGGGGATATTCGGCATCCAGCTGAACATTCTGCGGGCAAGGTCCGTCTTCTGCAGCAGGGCGGCAGAAAGGGCAGCGGACAGGCCGACGACACGGCCGCCGGAAAGGTCGGTGCCCGTCAGGACGATGCAGCCCGCAACGCCGAGCGCGAACGGAAGGGACGCAGCGGCCAGCGAGATGATGTTCGTGATGGAGCCGATCTTCAGGAAGTTATGGTTGACGATGGCGGTGTAGATGATGAAGATCGCCATCAGGATGTACAGCGCATTGTTCAGAATGCCGTCCGTCCAGAAGCGGCGCTTGTCGCGCCCGTCCAGCTTGCGGTAGTCCGCAGCCGTATTGCGAATTTTTGTCACAGGATTTGCCATGACCGAGGCCCTCCCTTAAACGTATTTTGCTGCCAGCCGCATGATTTCTTCCTGGCTGGTCGTTTTGGCGTCCACTTCACCGGCGAGGCGGCCGCCTGACATGACAAGGATGCGGTCGCAGACGCCCAGAAGCTCCGGCATCTCGGACGAGACCATCAGCACGGTCTTGCCGCGGTTGGCAAGGTCGATGATGAGCTGATAAATTTCGTACTTTGCGCCGACGTCGATGCCGCGCGTCGGCTCGTCGAGCAGCAGCACGTCCGGGTCGGTGAGCAGCCAGCGGCCGAGAATGACCTTCTGCTGGTTGCCGCCGGAGAGGCTGCGGATCTTCGTCTCCTGAGACGGCGTCTTGGTGTGCATGGCATCAATGGACCACTGCGTATCCTTCTTCATGGAGCGGTTGCTCAGCCAGATGCCGCGGCGGTGCTTTTTCAGGCTGGAAATGACCGTATTCTCCCGGATATTCAGGATGGAGAAAATACCGGTCGAGCGGCGCTCCTCCGTCAGCAGGGCAAAGCCGTTTTTGATGGACTCGCGCGCATTGCGGTTGCGGCAGGGCTTGCCGTCGAGGGTGATTGAGCCGTCCTTGCGGGTCATCACGCCGAAGATGCACTCGAGCGTCTCCGTGCGGCCGCTGCCGTCCAGGCCGGCCAGGCCGAGGATCTCGCCGCGGCGCGCCGTGAAGTTCACATCGCGCAGGCCGTTATACTGGCCCGTCAGGTGCTCGACCTTCAGGAAGGGCTCGCCCGGCTTGTTCGTTTTCGGCGGGAACTGATTGTTCAGCTCGCGGCCGACCATCAGGCGGATGATGTCGTTGACCTCCAGCTCGGCAGCCGGGCGGGTCGCGATCCACTGACCGTCGCGCATGATGGTGATCTCGTCGGAGATGCGCTTGATCTCCGCCATTTTATGCGAAATATAAATGATGCCCACGCCCCGGTCGCGGAGCATGTTGATAATTCGGAACAAATGCTCGACCTCGTCCTCCGTAAGAGAGGAGGTCGGCTCGTCAAATACGATGACCTTCGAACGATAGGAGACCGCCTTCGCGATCTCGACCATCTGACGCTGCGAAACGGGCATCGTGCTCATGATCCGGTGCGGATCGACATTGATGCCCAGCTCGTCGAATATTTTCATGGTCTCCCGGTACATTTTGGTCTCGTCGACCACCAGTCCGAGATGCTTCGGGTAACGCCCCAGCCAGATATTATCCATAACAGAGCGCTTCAGAGCCTGATTCAGCTCCTGATGGACCATGGCCACGCCATTGTCCAGCGCCTCTCTGCTGTTCTTGAAATTGACTTCTTTGCCTTCCAGGAGGATGGTTCCGCTGTCCTTGTTATAAATGCCGAACAGGCACTTCATCAGCGTGGATTTGCCTGCGCCGTTTTCTCCCATCAGAGCATGGACGGTTCCCCGTTTCAGCGTCAGAGAAACATGATCGAGCGCCTTGACGCCCGGGAAGGTCTTCGTGATATCCGTCATCTGCAGCAAGATATCCTGATCCATATTCATTTCATGTCCTCCTTACTTCCTTGGCCTGTTTGAAAATCTGAAAAGGAGGCTGCCGCCCTGCGGCAGCCTCCCCTTTTCGATTTCGATCAGTCAGAGTTTTTATGTCCGATGCTTACGCGGTGTAGGGAGCATAAGCGACATACAGCTTCGTGGCAACGCCCTCGGCGACGCTGTACATCTCGGTGTTGCTCTCAGCCGTAGCAGCGACGGCGTCCTTCAGAGCGGTGCCTTCGCCGACAGCCTTGGCGATCTGAGCGATGGCGGCAGCCATGCCCTCGGCATCCTGCTTGACGGTGCCGGTCATCTTGCCGTTGGCAATGAGCTCCTTGGCGGAATCGGTGGCGTCAACGCCGAAGACCGGGATGGTCTTGCCGGTGCCGTTGTTGTAGCCCGCGGACTCCAGAGCGGAGATGCAGCCCTCAGCCATGTTGTCGTTGTTGCAGATGATGAGCTCGATCATGTTGTTGTTGCCCTCGTTGTACTGCGAGAGGTTCGTGTTCATGTAATCGAGAGCTGCAGCAGCGGACCACTGGCCGTTCAGGTCGACCTGATAGCCGGAGGTGTTGTTGGCATCGAAGTAGACAAGCTCGGGCTTGCCGGCGGCAGTCAGGACAGCATTGGCATCCTCAACGCCGTACTGGGTGCGGTAGATGGCCTCGACATTGGCCTCGTCGCCCTTGAACATGGCGTAGGAGATCTTGCCGTCGCCGTTCAGGTCGAGCTCGTCATAGTGCTCGAGGACGTACTCGCCGACCATCTTGCCCTGCAGATGGCCTGCCTCGGGGGCGTCGGTGCCGACGAATGCGATGTTCTCATAAGCGTTCAGGACGGAAGCGGAAGCCTCGACGCCGTCCTCATCGACTGCGCGGTTGAAGAAGATAACGGGCACATCGCCGGCCAGCTCCATGATGCCCTTCGCGGTGTCGGAAGAACCGGAGGTGACCATGTTGACGATCAGCAGGTTATAGCCGTCAGCGATTGCGGTCTGGATGGCCTCGTTCTGCGTGGTCTGGTTGCCGTTGGAGTCGAAGTCCTGATAGGTAACGCCCAGCGCGTCCAGCTGTGCATCGAGAGCGGTGCGGACGCTGGAGATGTAGGTGTCGGAATAGGTGTAGTAGAACACGGCGACCTTCAGATCGGTGCCCACAGGGGTGTCGCTGTTGCCGGTATCCTCAGTGGCGTCGGAAGCGGGCTGAGAATTGTTCGTCGGTGCCTCGGTCTCGTTGCCGTTGCCGCCGCAGGCGACCAGAGCAACGACCATGACAAGGACAAGAAGAAGCGCAAGAAGTTTTTTCATTGTCATTCATCCTCCATAAATTTCTGCGGAATCTCCGTTCCGCGTAATTAAATTTTAACAGAATTTGTACAAAAAACAATGAGATTTCTTACGCAGGAAGGGTGAAAACTTCACATTCTTTGTTTTGGATGTCAAAAACAGCTTGTCAAATTTGTGCAAATTGCGCATATGTCAACCGAACGAGAACAGTGCCTTCTGATTCTCGACGGTGAACATCGTCTCCTTCGTCACGGTGCGCGTCGCCGTGTCGAGCAGTTCCGCCGTGCGGTAGGTCTGCCCGTCGAGCAGATTGCACACAGCCTCGACCCCGAGGTAGCCCATGGCATAGGGATTCTGCACGATCAGGGCCGAAACGGCCCCGCTCTGCAGCAGGTCGATGCACTTGACGTTCGTATCAAAGCCGACCATGCGAACGCGGCCCGCGAGGCCAAGGGAATGCACGGCCATGGCCGCGCCGACGGCGATCGGCTCGTTGAAGCCGACGATCACGTTGATCTCCGGGTGCTCCACAAGGAGCTGCACCGTGCGGACCTGTGCCGTCGTGGCGTCGGCGTTGACGTTGATCGTATAGATGTCCTTCACACGCGGGTCTCCCGCCAGCGCCTCGCGAAAGCCGCTCTCACGCTCCTGCCCGTTGCGGCTGCCGAGATCAAAGTTCACGATGCCGACCGTCAGGCTGTCCCAGTCCGTCTGCAGGGCAGCGCGCCCGGCCATGCGCCCGGCCTCGACATTGTCTGTGCCGATGCGCACACCGACGCCGTCGGAGTCCACGTCGCTGTCGATGACGGCGATCTTCAGGCCCTGCTTGGCCGCGCGGGTGATTGCCTCGGCGTTTTTCGTGTAGCTGATGGCGGAATAGACGATGGCATCTGCACCGGCAGCGACGGCTTCGTCGATAAGACGGTTCTGCTCCTCGTAATCCTCCTCCGTCTCCGGCCCGCAGATCGTCAGATCGACGTTATATTCCGATTTTGCGGCGTTCGCTCCGGCAAAGGCAGATTTCCAGAATTCCGTGTTCGTGGATTTGGCGATGAACCATACGGAGCTCTGTGACGTGACAGTCTTGCGGCTGCAGCCCGCCGTCAGAAGCACGGCGGCCGTCAGGAAAAGTGCGGCCAGCCGTTTAGCGTTTTTCATACTCTGCCTCCTCCCGCACCTTCGGCATGCGGATATATACGCGCGTTCCCTCGTCGGGTACACTGTCAATGGTAATGCCATAGGCCGGTCCGAAATAGATCTTCAGACGATCGTTGACGTTCTTGATCCCGATGCCGGTGTGGTCGCTGCGCTCCTTGCGCAGGATAGCCTGCACCTGCTCCGGCTCCATGCCGGTGCCGTTGTCCTCGACGGTAAACAGGATATCGTCCCCGTCCGCGCGGCACGAGATGCGGATCTCCCCCTCATCCACAAGGCCGTTGATGCCATGGTAGATCGCGTTTTCGATGATGGGCTGCAGCGTAATCTTGTTGCACAGGTAGTCCAGGCACTCCTCCTGCACGTCGAAGGAATAGGAAAACTGATTCTTATAGCGGTGGGACTGGATCTGCAGATAGCTCTCGGCATGCTGCAGCTCGCTGCGGATGGGGATGAGCTCATGGCCGCGGCTGATGCTGATGCGGAACAGCCGCGCCAGCGCATTGACCATCTCGACGGCCTCGGCATTTCTCCCCTGCTCGCACATCCACGCAATGGAGTCAAGCGTATTATAGAGGAAGTGCGGGTTGATCTGCGCCTGCAGGGCGCGCAGCTCCGTCTTGCGCAGGTTGACCTCCTCGGCACGCACCTGCTCCATGAGGCGCTGGATCTGCACGACCATCTGCCCGAACGAATCCGACAGCACGCGCACCTCGCGCGCACCGCCGACCGGAACATAGGTGAAATTGTCCGCATCCTGCTCGAACTGACGCATGGCTGCCGTCAGGCCGTGCATGGGGCGGGAAAGCGTGCGGAACAGCACAAAGCTGATGATAACGGCGGCCAGCAGGATACCGATGCCGGAGGCGGCCAGAATGCGGCTGACCTCCTGCACGCTCTCGGTGATGAGCTCCTCGACGAAGCTCACACCGACAACGCGCCAATGGCTGTTTTCCAGCGAGGTGAGCGTATAGATCATGCTGCCGCTCTCGTTGCTGCCGTCCGGCAGGCCCGCGATGAGCGATGTGTTCTCCCGCTTGAGGTCGGAATAGATGAGCTGCTGCTGCGGGTGATAGATGATGTTGCCGCTCTGGTCCATCAGGAAGCAGTAGCCGTGCTGGCCGATGCCGACGTCGTTCAAGTAGGCGGAAATGCTGCTGAAGCTGATGTCCAGCGCGATCCATTCCTCGCGGCCCGGCGCATCGAGCGGCGCAACGAGCGTGACGACCCACGGATAATAGCCCTGAAAGATCGAGGCCACATGAGGCGTGGAGACATAGCCGTCGGCATAGTCGTCCATTTTATCGGGATCAAACGAAAGATTCTGATAAATCTCCGTGCGCTTTGCCCCGCGCGACCGGCAGTCCACAAGTCCGCCCGCCGCGTCATAGGTCGTAACGGCCACAACGTCCGGCCGGATCTGCAGGAAGGCGGCAAAGAAGTCGTCCCGGTCCTGCCGCGGATCCTCGAGCTTTCGCTCGAGCAGCTCCATGAGGCTGTTGACATCGTCCAGATAGTCCTCGACCGTCTTGCCTACCTGGGCGACGGACTGGCGCGCAGAGGTCTGCACGCTCCGGATGAGCGAGCGCTGATATGTCTGCAGGAACACGGCCATGGCTCCCAGCACGATGGCCGTGATGGTACCGACGAGCGCCAGCACCAAAATGGAGGTCATGCTCAGGCCGCGTCTTTTCCGCGTCATGCTCCATCGCCTCCCCGCTCGCTCTCGGCCCGGCGCAGCTGCGCGGGCGAAACGCCGTAATACTTTTTAAAGCAGAAGCTGAAATAATGCTGGTCGGAATAGCCGCACTGCCGCGCGACCTCGTAGATCTTCTGGCCGGTCGTCGTCAGCAGGGCGTGGGCAACCTCCATGCGCTTTTTGATAAGCGGGTTCATGAACGTGTCGCCTGCGTACTTCTTCATATTGGCGCTGAGGTAGTTCGGGCTGACGTGAAGCTGCTCGCTCACGCCGCTGAGGGAGAGGTCCTCCTCCATATACTGCTTTTCAATGGTCTCCAGAGCCTGCGCACACAGCAGGCTCACGCCGTCGCGCCGCCGCTCGGCCAGCAGGTCGCGCGCCGCAAGGCACAGCGCCGTGACGCGCCGCTGCAGCTCCTGCGGGGGTGAAATGGAAAACAGCGGCTCCGGGATACGGCACCGGCGCAGCAGCGCAGCTGCCTCCCCCGGCGAAACTGCCGTGTGGAGCACGCGCTGGGCCAGTGCCAGCACCTGCAGCGTCACGCTGTCGCTCTCCGCCGTGCCGCTCGATGCGCCGAAGCTCTGCACGAGCTGCTTTTCCAGCTCCTCACGGCTGCCGGAGCGCAGCAGATTGTCCAGCGGCGCCAGCAGGGCGCCGAGGTCCGTCTGCGCCGTTCCGCTCTCCGCCGCGATCTGCGAAATGTGATAGATGCCGCTCTCGCCCGCAAAGCGCTGGGCGTCCACCGCCTCGCGGCTGGCCGCGTGGCAGCGGCAAAAGCTCGTAAACGGGTGGCTGATGCCCACGATCGCCCGCAGCTCCAGCACACGGGCGAAGGACTGGCGCAGCTCGTCGATGGCAAGCTCCAGTCCGCGCGGCTCCTCCTCCGCGATCAGCAGTGTCAGCAGGCGTCCGCCGGAATATACGCTCCGGCTGCGGCAAAGCTTGCCAAGCAGCATGTCCACGGTATAGGCCATGTCCGGCGTCGTGCGGTTCTTGCCGTCCTGCTCCAGCCGGATGGCAAGGACCGTCAGAGAATACCGCTCCTGCCCGGCAGCCAGAATGCCCGCGCCGACCAGAGAGGCCAGCAGCGCGGGATCGTCCTGCTGCGCCTCTTCGGCAAAGCCGTCGAGCAGCAGCGGCAGCAAAAGCTCGCGCCAGCCGCTCTTTTCCGGCTTCTGCGGCAGCAGGCGGGCGAATTTCCGGCGAATCTTCCCGCGGATCTCCGCCAGTGCCTCCGTCAGCTCCCGCATGCTGATGGGCTTGAGCAGATAGCTGATGACATTATACTCAATGGCCTTCTGGGCATAGGCAAAGTCATCATAGCCGCTCAGGAAGGCGATCTGCGTCAGCGGCCGCAGCTCGCGCACCTGCTGGGCCAGACTCACGCCGCTGATATAGGGCATGCGGATGTCCGTCAGCAGCAGATCCGGCTGCAGCTGCTCGACGAGCTGCAGGGCATCAAGGCCGTTTCCGGCGCTCCCGACGAGGCGGAAGCCGATCTCCTTCCACGGGATCATGCTGCACACCGCCTCGCGGAGCTCCGTCTCGTCATCCGCTACGATCACGGTCAGCAGTTCCTTCTGCTCCATGGCTGTGCCCTCCTTGTCGTTTTCTTTTCATGATATCCTATCACAGGGTGCCCCGTCAAGCGAATGGCCATGATTTTTCCAAATCCCAGCAAAAAGGATAGGATTTTTGTCCCGGCTGTGCTATAATTTAATGGCTAATGTTTGAATGGGAGGCCATTACCATGAAGAGACTCGGGTCCACCCGTGCAGCCGCACTGCTCGGTATCACCGGCGGCGCAGCCGTGCTCGCAGCGATCCTGCGCTGGGTGCAGCTCAGCAACGATATCAAAAGCAACGGCGCCGTCCTGCCGGGGCGTTACCTCTATCTCGTCATCGCCGTGCTGAGCGTGGCCGTGCTGGCCGCGCTGGCCGTTCTGATCCGGCCGCTGCGCCGCCAGACGCGCTGGGAGGAGATCTTTTCCGGCGGAAAGCTGCCGAATATCCTGCACATCGCCTCGGCCGTGTGCTTTGTGATCGGCAGCGTCATGCTCTACTACGCATCCCTGCCGAAGACGGAGGACGAAGCCCTCTCCCTTACGCAGCTGCAGACGACAATGAACCTGCTCATCCCGCTGCTCGGCGTCGTGTGCGCAGTCACGCTTGTTGCCTTTGCACGCAAGTGCCTGCGGCACGCGAAGCCCTCTCCGCTGCTGTATATGATCGTGAGCGTCTATCTGATCGTGCGCCTCATCGTGAATTTTCAGAAGTGGAGCACCGATCCGTCGCTCAACGACTTCGTCTATCACCTGTTCGCCGCCATCAGCTGCATGCTGGCAGCCTTCCAGCTCGCAGGCTTCAGCTTCGGCAAAGGCAAGCGCCGCATCACGCTGTTCTGGTCGCTGTGCGCGGTCTATTTCTCGGCCATCTCCATCGTGGACTGCCTGTGCGGCCGCGCGAACGACGCCGGTATTCAGGTCGCCCTGCTGCTGACCATGGCTGCAAGCAGTCTGCAGCTGCTGTGCAACCCCGCGCAGAACGAGCCGGAGGAAAAAACGCTCTGAAGCCCGGAAAACACGGTGTAGGCCCCCAAAAAAGGCTGCACCGTGTTATTTTGTTCCGGAATATTTAGAATAATATGTTGTGTTCACTTGAACTATGCAGAAAAACCGCAAAAGCACTTATTCGCAAAGCGCCCGTCACAGTCAACCGGCCGTGACGGGCATTTTTTGGTCTCCTACACCCACCGCAGCTGCGGGGCCTGAGTGCCGAACAGGGCGCGGCGCATGCCGCGGTCGAGCAGGATACCGATGCCGCACAATGGGAACCACAGGAGCGTGAACGGCAGGCAGATCTGCCCGAGCAGATTGAACGGCGCGGCGGAATAGTCCCACACGCCAAGGTGCATCACGCGGTTGACGAGCACGCCCGTCCAGAATTCAAAAAACGTCACGATGCACGCGCCCAGCGCCATCTGCGCCAGCAGCGGCATACGCACGCGCCGCCCGAGGCTGCTGACCGTCCAGAAGCACAGCCCGCCCAGCAGGAACATGCTTCCGTGCGTCCACTGCCGCCACAGCAGCTCCACCGTGCAGTAGAACATCCCGCCGAGGTAGAACACCACGGCATTCTCCCAGATGCGCTGCACTCTGCTTTTTCGCATTTTGATCCTTCCCTTCTGAAATATCCTGTGGGAAGCATATCCACATCGGCGAAGATTCAAACCGGAGAATGCAAAACGGTCCCCATGCGGCCTGCCGCGAATGCAACGGTCGGCTCGCCAAACTGCGTGTTGAGCTGCGTCAGCTCCACGGTGGCATTCTTCAGGGCGCTGGTCGCCGTCTGCGACGAAGGTGACGACCGTGCCGTCCGCCTTCAGGCCGATGCTGTTGCGCGGCATCAGTGCCGTATCCTCCGCGCTGACAACGATCTGGCCGCCGCGCAGTCCTTACAGGTCCTGTCTGCATGATGAGCTTGTTCACTCTGCGCAAAAAATCGGAGGACGCGTCTGCGTCCTCCAAATATTACTGTGCCAAGGGCAGCACCGCACCATGCAGCAAGCGCATGCGCGGGTCAAGGGCAACACCGCACAATTTAGCCGCGAGTCAGGGGCAGCCCCGCACAATTCAGCAAGCGCATTCGGCGAGAGATTTTTTGTCGAGACAAGATTTGGAAAGTGCAGGCGTACTTTGTGTACCCGCAAGGGGCATGCCGCATCCGTAAGGCGGCAAAGCCGCCAACGGCTGCGCAATACGTCAAACTTTCCGAATCGATGGATCGGCAAAAAATATCCGGCGAAGGCCGCAGATGCAATTGTGCGGGGTTGTCCAAATTAGATGTATTGCTGCTTGATCACGTCGATGACGCCGCGGGTCGTCAGGCGCAGGGCCGGGATGACCGGCAGCGACATGAACGACAGCGTCATGAACGGGTCAATGCCGCGGGACACGCCCAGCTCAAAGGCGCGCTCCTTCGCAGCCTCCAGCTGGTCGTTGACCTCGACAAGGCTGTCCTCGCTCATGAGGCCCGCGATCTGCAGGACGAGCTCACCGAGCACGGTCCCGTTCTCCACGACGGTGATGCCGCCGCGGTTCTCGACGATGCGGTTGGCCGCAAAGGCCATATCCTCCTCATTCGCGCCGACGACGATGATGTTGTGCGAATCGTGCGAGATGGACGTGGCGACCGCGCCGCGCTTCAGGCCGTAGCCCTTGAGATAGCCGATGCCGATGTGGTGCGTGTTCTTGTGGCGCTCCACGACGGCGATCTTCAAAATGTCGTTCTCCGGGTCGATGGCGCTGGCATAGCCCGCGTCCGTCGAGACGATCTCGCCGGGGACCAGCCCGATGACGCCGCGCGGACGGGCGTCGTGGAAGTCCTCCGCCGTCAGATGGGCGACATGGAACGTGTCGTGCGCGCGCTCGACGAGGTAATCCTCGATGCGCGGCGCTTCAAAGTCGTGCACCTTGCCGTTGCTGCACGTCAGCATGCCCTTGCGGAACACCATCTCCACATTAAAATCGTCGAAATTGTCGATGATCGCAAAATCGGCCAGATAGCCCGGTGCAATGGCGCCGCGGTTGTTCAGGGCGAAGTAGCGGGCGGGGTTGTGACAGGCCGTCTTCACGGCGACGATGGGATCGATGCCGTAGTGGATGGCCTTGCGGATGAGATAGTCGATGTGGCCCTTTTCCAGCAGGTCGCTCGGGTGCTTGTCGTCCGTGCAGAACATGCAGCGGTCGTAATACGGCTGTCTGAGCAGATCGACGAGTGCCTCGAGGTTGTGGGCGGCCGTGCCGTCGCGGATCATGATGAACTGGCCGTTGCGCAGCTTCGCCATGGCGTCGTCCATATCGGAGCACTCGTGGTCGGAATAGACGCCCGCCGCGATATAGGCAGCCAGATCCTTGCCGGACAGGCCGGGCGCATGACCGTCGATCTTCTTGTGGTGCGCCTGCGCCGCAACGATCTTGGCGATGACTTCCTTGTCGCCGCCGACGACACCGACATAGTTCATCATCTCGGCAAGGCCCTGCACGCGGGCGTGGTCATAGAATGAGTCGATGGCGCGGTAATCGAGGTTCGCGCCGGACTCGTCCAGCGGCGTGGCGGGCACGCAGCTCGGCAGCATGAAGCGCACGTCGATGGGCAGGCCCTCCGTGGCCTGCAGCATATAATCAATGCCGTCGGTGCCCATGACGTTCGTGATCTCATGCGGATCGGTGATGACCGTCGTGGTCCCGTGCGGCAAAACGGCGCGGACAAACTCGCGGGGCGAAACGAGCGAGGATTCCAGATGGATGTGGGCGTCGATGAAGCCGGGGCAAACGATCTTGCCGCTGACATCATACTCCACCTCACCGGCATAGTCGCCCATGCCGACGATCTGTCCCTTGGCCACGGCAATATCCCCATGGCAAAGCTCATTGGAAAACACATTGACGTAAGAGGCATTCTTCAGCACAAGATCTGCCTTCCGGCGGCCCGTGGCGACTTCGACCAGATATTGCTTTTTCATCAGCTTCCGCTGGATCCGGGCGGCGTAGGTTTCGTTGGTATTGGCCATGCACAACATCCTTTCGTTTCTGGTTTCTGCGGGGGTGGAATTTGATACATACTACCACATTTTTTATGCGTTCGCAACCGGAATTTTCCACAAATTTCCACGCCCGATTTTGTGTGCTTGCACAAGACCCGCCTGCCGTGTATAATGGAGGCACGGAAAGGAGCTGCTTTCATGAACACCCTGCTTCACATCTGCTGCGCGCCCTGCGCCAACCAGTGCATCGACGTGCTGCGCACGGACGGCTACGCCGTCACGGGCTACTGGTATAATCCGAACATCCACCCCTTCACGGAATATCGCAGCCGCCGCAACTGCCTGCGCGACTACGCCGCCTCCATCGGGCTGCCGCTCATCGAGCGCAACGACTACGGCCTGCGCCCCTTCGTCCGCGCCGTGGCCGAGGATATCGACGGCCGCTGCGTCAAGTGCTACTCCATGCGCCTGTATGCCGCCGCGCACGAGGCCAAAGAGGGCGGCTTTGATTCCTTTACCTCCTCGCTGTTCATCAGCCCGTATCAGAACCACGAGCTGCTGCGCGAGGTCGCAGAGCGTGCCGCCGCTGAATACGGCGTGACGTTCCTCTACCGCGATTTCCGCCCGCTGTTCCGCGCCGGGCAGGAGCGTGCGCGGGAGCTTGGCATGTACATTCAGAAATACTGCGGCTGCGTCTTCTCCGAGGAGGAGCGCTACCTCAAGGCGAAGAAAATTCTGCGGTAAACGGCTGCCATGGCGGCAAGCATTTTATGCATCGACAAATTCGTAGTCGAACGGCTCGTTGAATTTTTCCCTGAATTCCTGATTTCGCTGCAGGATCCTGCGGATCATTTCAGGGAACGGGACTCCGGCCGAGTTTTTCCAGGCCGCCGGAAGCCGATTCGCTCCGACCACCGTTACCTTACCGGCCGGACACTCCTTTGACAGTACGTCCCAAAAGGCGTCCCAGTTTTTCCCGAATCCGTCCGAAAAAACAAATGCAGTCTGGATACGCCCCCAAAAATCTTCCCATCCGCCGACCCCGGTCAGGTCAACCGTCACATGCTCCGGGCACGTTTTGTCGTTTTCCATGTGGTAATCCCTCCCTATATGATCTCATAAAACGTCTCGTAATGGTCGTATGTAACAAATATCAGTCCGTCGTTTGACCAAACGATACGATGCCGATTTCTTTGTCCTTCGTAGTAGTTTATATCCGCCTCATACCAGACTCTCCCCGGCGCAGAGGGGAGGTGACCATTATCGTTACTGTAAACCCCTCCGTAAATCATCATGTCCGGTGCATATTTCCGAGGTGGTTTCCCGGGTTTATAGCCGCGGGCATACATTTCTTCCCAACTAATATCATACTCCGGCAGTCTCCCATTATATTTTATCCACCAATCCGCACCATCTGTTCCGTCTTTTGTCCCAAAGCCGGCAATTACGGAATTCATCGCGCATATTTCGCAGCGGCAATTGAAATGCAGCGGAGGCGCTGCATCCACGGTCTCGTCCATAGCATAGATTTTTCCATGCGCCGTCTTGCAGACAACGCACACTTTGATGTCGTGTTCCGTTACCCAGTGTTTCCAGCGATAGCTCTGCCCGGCAGGCGGAGCATAGAAATCGTTTTTTCCTTTTCGGAGGATCGTACCCCGCATCATTTTTTGAATCGGCATTTTCCGTCTTCCTTTCACTCTAACACAGGAATTCTGCATTTTCAATCTTTCTTTTCTGATATCATACACCATTTCTACAAAAAACCTGTCGAATCATCGGGAAAAATCTATGGATAGTTGATGGAGCCGGATGCGATCCCTGCTTCCTGCACAAAAGCCGCATGGTCGTCTCTCTCCCCGCATACGCTTGTACCAAGAAACCAAGCTGGGGAGCTGATGGATATGCGAAAATGGCTGACTGCCCTTCTGACGGCCGCGATGCTGCTGGCCGCCGCGCCGCCCGTCCGTGCCGCCGGGCCGGACATCGCCGCGCCCTCCGCCATCCTGATGGATGCCGCAACGGGCACGGTGCTCTATGAAAAGAACGCCTCGGAGCGGCTGCGCCCGGCGTCCGTGACGAAGGTCATGACGCTGCTGCTCGTCATGGAAGCGCTGGACACCGGCCGCATCGGCTGGGACGACACCGTCATCGCCTCGGAGGCCGCCTGTGCCAAGGGCGGCAGCCAGGTCTATCTGGAGCCGGGCGAGGAGATGAGCATGGACGAAATGCTCAAATCCGTCGTCGTAAGCTCCGCAAACGACTGCGCCACGGCGCTGGCGGAGCATGTGGCGGGCAGCGAGAGCGCGTTCGTCGGCATGATGAATCAGCGCGCGCAGGAGCTGGGCCTGCTCGACACGAATTTTGTCAACTGCACGGGGCTGGACGATGCGCCGGAAGCGGCCGAACACCTGACAACGGCGCACGACATCGCCGTGATCTCACGGGAGCTTCTGAAGCACGACCGCGTTCGCGACTACACGACCATCTGGATGGACACGGTGCGCGGCGGCAAATTCGGCCTTTCGAACACGAACAAGCTCGTGCGCTTCTATCAGGGCACGACCGGTCTGAAGACGGGCTATACCTCGGCCGCGGGCCACTGCCTCGCCGCCTCGGCCAAGCGCGACGGCATCGAGCTCATCGCCGTCGTGCTGCACTGCGCCAGCTCCGCAGACCGCTTTTCCTCCGCCAAGGCCCTGCTGGACTACGGCTTTGCCAACTATGCCCTCGTCTCGGCCGAGATGCCCGAGCCGCTGCAGCCGGTCCCGGTCACGCTCGGGCAGAAGGCCGCCGTGCAGCCGGAGCTGCAGCAGGCGGCGCCGATCCTCATCGAAAAGGGTCTGCAGGCCGCTGTCACCCGCACGGTCACGCTGGCCGAGCGGGTGGAAGCGCCCGTCGCCGCGGGCCAGCAGCTCGGCACGCTGACCATCTCCGCCAACGGCGAGACGCTGGCCGAGATCCCCATCATCGCGCCGGAGGCCATCGAGCGGCTGACATGGTGGGAGCTGACCTGCCGCCTGCTGCGGCGGCTGTGCATGACCATGCCGGAAGAGTAAGGCAGAAAGCGAAAAAATTTCCGCGCCGCAGGACCCGAATCGGGAACCTGCGGCGCGGCTTTTCTGTCATATAGGGTGAGAGGCCTCATAACCCCGCGGCCCGGCCGCGGACGAAACACGAAGGAGAACAGGATGGACGAAACATGGATCCTGCAGCGCTTCCTCGCACGCGATGAGGAGGGACTTGCCGCAGCCTATGCGCAGCTCGGCCCCGGCCTGACCGCCCTTGCAGCACGGATCGCCGGCCCGGAAACGGCCGAGGAATGCGTGAATGACGCCCTGCTGGCCGCATGGCAGGCCATTCCGCCGCTTGCGCCGGTGCATCTGGCGGCCTATCTGGCCAAGCTGACACGCAATGCGGCACTGAACCGCTATCGCGCGCAGAATGCGCAGAAGCGCGGCGGCAGCATCGTCGCCGTCTCGCTCGACGAGCTGGCGGAGTGCCTGCCGGGCGGCGAAAGCCCGGCCGACCGCGCGGAGGCAGAGGTCCTGCGCAGCGCGCTCTCCGCCTTTCTGCGCACGCTTCCGGAGCGTCAGCGGCAGGTCTTTCTGGCGCGGTATTTTTACGCCCTGCCGCTGAGCGGCATCGCCGCCCGGTTCTCCATGCGGGAAAACACCGTAAAGACGACGCTGCACCGCACGCGCCGCCGTCTGCGGGACTATCTGGAACAGGAGGAACTCTTATGAGACCGGAAGATCTGTATGATGCCTTCCACGAGATCGACGATGATCTGCTGAAGCCGCTGCCCGAGGCTGCGCCGCGCCGGCATCCGGCGCTCCGCTGGGGCGCGCTTGCGGCCTGCGCCCTGCTGGCCGCAGGCGGACTGCTCTGGCTGCGGCCGTGGAAAAAGACTGCGCCGCAGTCATCTCTTGCCGTTCCCACGCTGGCGAGTGAGCCAACGGCGAACGAATCAACGGCCGCGAGCGGTCCGGCCATGCCGGAGCCTGCGGAGCTTGTCTACGGCACGGAGCTTACTGCCGCCGCTGCCGACATCAGCTGTCCGGAGGGTTATTTTATCCGCACGCTGTCCGAGGCGCAGCTGGCCTCCATCTGGGGGCAGGAGACGCTCTGGCTGACGGACGCGGAGAACGAGGTCATCTATGACGGAAGCGGCGTTCCGTGGATCGTGCGCCTGACGGTACAGACGGCGGACGGCACGCTCACGGCCGAGCTTTCGCCGGAGCAGCTGCCGCCCGCCTGTCTGGCCGAGCCTGCTGAGGAAACGTGCGAGGTCAACGGCGTCCCCGTGGCAGCGGCCGCAGGGCCGTCCCACGCCGTCGTCAGCTTCGTGCGCGGTGAGGGCGCAGACGCCGTTGGCATGCGCATTACGATGGAGGGGGAGCTTCCCCCGCTGCAGGAGCTTGCCGCGCGGCTCGTCACGCAGTCGCTGGAGCCGGACGGCGTGCTGCAGCTGCATCAGCTCGAAACGGCGGACATTCCCGTCTGGCGCAGTGAGCAGCTGGACGAGGAGGCGGCCTATGCCGACGAGCGCTTTGGGTGCTATCTCCCCACGGCGGTCGCCCTTCCCTTTGATCGCGCGCACCGCGAGCTGGGCGAAGGCCGCGACTGGCTGACGGCCAGCTGGAGCGCCGATGTGCAGAACCTGACGGTCACCGTCAGCCATCCGTCGGAGATCCCGACGCTCGTCCACGCGGACGAAACGGCGCGCTACGATCTGCACCTGCCAGAGGACGGCGCGGCCGTCGACCCGGACGCGCGGAATTTTCCGGTTTTCTACCGGGAGGAGCTGACGCGGGATGTGCTGGCCGCGCGGCTGTGGCAGGGTGATTTTGCGGGCTGCTCCGGCGCGAGCTTCGGCGTGCTCGAGCCGGACGGCACCCTGCTGGAGATCAGCGTCTATGCGCAGGACCCGCTGGCGCTGCTGGGATTTTTGCTTGATGGATAAGGCTTGTGATATGGGATATCTATAGCGCGCTGCAGGGGACGGGCATACCCTTCCCGGCACCGCACCGGCGCAAGAGACAGGCTATCGTTACAATGGTAAAACCGATTACGTCTATAGCGGCGCTCACTGCGCAGCCGTTGGCGGCTTTGCCGCCTTACGGATGCGGCGTGCCCTTTACGAGCGGCGAGCGCCTTGCAGGCTGGCAAGTTATGGAGTGACATCGTTGACCGCGCAATGCCCCCAGATTTGTCATTCCGAGGAGCGAAGCGACGTGGGAATCTCGCAGGACCCGGCTGGATAACAGGGTACTTCCGGCAAAAACGTAACTGCCCACCCGAGATTGCACCCCAAGGGCACTTTCTCGCGCTTCGCGCTCAGGGCGCCACGTCGGCCTGCGGCCTCCTCGCAATGACAAATCTGTTTGCCTCGCGCCGCTGAATTACTGCTGCAATACCCGCAACTGCCTTAGGCGCTCAGGGAGCGCCGCTACAGACGCAATTGGTGCACACCATGCTAACGACAGTCTGTACCAGTTTGCAGGTGCAGCACCTAGCGTGGCACACCCCCGAATTCATGCAAAACGGGAGCGGACGGCGTCCGCTCCCGTTTGTTTTGTTCTTTTACTGATTGTTGCGCTGCTTCATCATCTGGCGCATTCTGGCTGCGTGATCCAGTTCGCGCTTGCGGATGCGCAGGCTCTGCGGCGTGACCTCGAGCAGCTCGTCATCCGCGAGGAACTCCAGGCACTGCTCCAGCGACATCTGGCGCGGGCTCGTCAGGCGGAGTGCATCGTCCGCACCGGCGGCGCGCATGTTCGTCAGCTGCTTCTTCTTGCAGACGTTGACGGTCATATCCTCATTGCGCGAGCAGATGCCGACGACCATACCGGCATAGACCTGCGTGCCCGGTCCGATAAACAGGACGCCGCGCTCCTGCGCGTTGAACAGGCCGTAGGTGCAGGCCTCGCCGCTTTCAAAGGCGACGAGCGAGCCGGTCTTGCGGCGCTCGATCTCACCCTTGACGGGGGCATAGGAATCCAGCACGGAGGACATGATGCCCTCGCCGCGCGTGTCGGTCAGGAACTCGCTGCGATAGCCGAACAGGCCGCGCGACGGAACGAGGAACTCGAGGCGATAGCGGCTGCCGACGGGGTTCATGGAGAGCAGGTCACCCTTGCGGCGGCCCATTTTTTCGATGACGCTGCCCATGGAGGCCTCCGGAACGTCGGCCACCATGCGCTCGATCGGCTCGCAGACCTTTCCGTCGATGACCTTTGTCAGAACGCGCGGGGTGCTGACCTGGAACTCATAGCCCTCGCGGCGCATCGTCTCAATGAGAATGGAGATATGCATCTCGCCGCGGCCCGCGACGTTGAAGGCATCTGTGCCCTGCTCCGTCACATGCAGGGAGACATCCTTGAGGAGCTCGCGCTGCAGGCGGTCGCGCAGGTTTCGTGACGTGACGTACTTGCCCTCCTTGCCCGCGAACGGAGAATCGTTGACGGAGAACGTCATCTCGATGGTCGGGTCGGAGATCTTCACGAAGGGCAGCGGCTCCACCTGCTCCGGCGCACAGATCGTGCGGCCGATGGTGATGTCCGCCATGCCGGAGAACGCGACGATCTCGCCTGCCCCTGCCTCCTGAATGGGATTTTTGCCGAGGCCGTCGAACTCATAGAGCGCGACGATCTTGCCCTTAGCGGAGTGGCTGGGATCGTGGTAGTCGCAGATGGCGACCTCCTGATTGACGCGGACGGTACCGCGCTCGACACGGCCGATGCCGATACGGCCAACATAGTCGTTATAATCGATGGAGGAGACGAGCATCTGCATGGGCGCCGTGGGATCGCCCTCCGGCGCAGGGATATAGTTGACGATGGTATCGAACAGCGGGTCGAGATTCACGCCCGTCTCGTTCGGCGAGTAGCTGGCGATGCCCTGCCGCGCGGAGCAGAACAGCGTCGGCGATTCGAACTGTTCGTCCGTGGCGTTCAGGTCAAGCAGCAGCTCAAGCACCTCGTCCATGACCTCCTCGACGCGGGCATCGAGCCGGTCGATCTTATTGACAACGACAATGACCTTGTGGCCCAGCTCCAGCGCCTTCTGCAGCACGAAGCGGGTCTGCGGCATGGGGCCCTCCGCCGCATCGACGAGCAGCAGAACGCCGTTGACCATCTTGAGGATACGCTCGACCTCGCCGCCGAAATCGGCGTGGCCCGGGGTATCGACGATGTTGATTTTGGTTCCTTTATAGTGCACGGCGGTATTCTTGGCCAGAATGGTAATGCCGCGCTCACGCTCCAGATCGCCCGAGTCCATCACGCGGTCCACCACGGCCTGGTTCTCGCGGTAGATGCCGCCCTGCTTGAGCATTTCATCGACCAGTGTCGTCTTGCCATGGTCAACGTGTGCGATGATGGCGATATTTCGAATGTTTTTCTGATCCGTCATGGAAGACAGTCCCTTCTATTCTGTATCCGGTCTAGGGCAGCAACGCATGATTCAGCAAGAGCATTCGGCGGGAGATTTTTTGTCGAGACAAGGTTTGAAAAGTGCAGATGTACTTTGTGTACCTCAAGCTTTTCAAACCGATGGATCGGCGAAAAATATCCGGCGAAGGTCGAAGCTGCAATTGTGCGGTGTTGCCCAAAAGATTTTTTGTCCACAAAATGAAAATATACCACACGCAGGCAAAATCCGCAAGGTGAAAATCGTGATTTTTCGAACTTTTTTGTAAAAAACGGATGCAGCGTGCCCTTTGCGGGCGGTGAGCGCCTTGCAGGTTGGCGATGATTGCGGCACACATTCTGTGGCGCAAGGCCCACAGATTTGTCATTGCGAGGCCCCAACGGGGCCGTGGCAATCTCGTGCAGGCAGCTGCAATTTCGCCGATGGCTTTCCAACGATCCAACAAGGTACTACGAGATTCCCACGTCGCTTCGCTCCACGGAATGCCAAACTTGAAGGTCCTGCGCCGCTGGATCACCGCTGCAATATCTGCAACTGCCCCAGGCGCTCACCGCCCGTAAAGGGCACGCCGCATCCGTAAGGCGGCAAAGCCGCCAACGGCTGCGCAGTGAGCGCCGCTACAGACACAATCGGTCTGTACGTTTTTTCGGCAGCCGGTACGGGACGGCAGTGCCCTCCCGAGATTGCCACGTCGGCCTTCGGCCTCCTCGCAATGACAAACCTGTGAGCCTTGCACTTTCCGCTTTCCATTTCCAATTATCCATTTTCCACTCGCGCCTTCCCCTCCCCTGCAATTTCCCCCATAAGGGGCCGCAGACTGTCAAAAAACCTGTCCAGCCGGAAATTTCGGAGGGAAGAAAAGTGTGAAAGGAAACCGTCAGGGTTTCCTTTCGCGTTCAATCATCCGCCGCAGCGGCAGAATTGCAAAATAATGATACAAAAATTGATTTTGCAATTCTGAAAGCAGCTTGGCGAAAAAGTCCAAAGGGACTTTTTTGACAAGCTGAGGCCCCGCTGCGGGTGCAGCGGGGCCGTTGGGGATATTGCTTATTCTGCCGTGACGATCTGGCCGTTGACGAGCGCGAAGCGCACGCCCTCGTTCAGGCTGATCAGGTTGCTCAGGTCATTCTCCGTGAGCGTGTAGTCCGCACCGGCAGCCACGACCGTACCGGCCGCAGGCGCACTGCGGAAGGCGATCTTCAGCGTGCCGGGCAGAGCCGAGGCGACATTCAGGCAGGCCGTCTTGCTCGGCGTATTCCAGAAGAACGGAGCATTGGTCATGTTCGTTCCGGCCTTCAGCTTCAGCGTGATGTCCGCCGCGTTCGTGCCGCTGCAGGCAAAGCCGTTGCCGTTTTCAGCCGAGGCGCAGGTATTGCCGTAGAATTCGCCGCCCGTGACAGTGACCTTGCAGCCGTTCGTGGCCAGCAGAACGGTGCCGATGCTCATTGTGCCGGTCTCCGCCGTCAGCGCATTGTTGCGGTAGATACCGCCGTTCACTGTAATCTCCGCACCGGCCGAATCGCCGAGAATGGCGGCGCCGCCCTTGGTATTACTGACGACGTTGTTCTCAAACAGGCCGCCATTCACAGTAAGCTTGCTCTGGCCGAGAATGCTGAGGCAGGAATAGAGGTTGTTGCGGAACGTTCCGCCGTTGACGATGACCTCGGAAGACTTGTCGTCCGTTTTCTGCACCGATCCTGTTGCAAAGACGGCTGAGCCCTTCCTGATGTTCTCAAAGACTGCGCCGTCCTCGATGGTAACGATCGAGCCATAGGCATAGATGGCATCATCGCCGAAATCGCGGAACACCGTGCCGGACTTAACGACGATCTGCGCCTTCTGGCCGTCGCTCCAGTCACCGCGGATCGCCGTAGCGTACTTGCCCTTGAGCTGATAATAGCGGTTGCCGTCGAACGTGATGTCCTCAAGCGTCAGTGTGCAGTTCAGGACCTCGACAAGATTGCCAGAGGTATTCGTGTCGTTCTCCAGCATGACATAGGCATTCGGAATGCCCTTCAGGGACCACGTCTCGTCGCTGCGTACCACAAGGCACTTGGGGGAAGAGCCCGCCGAAGCCGACGGGATACTGATGATGTTGTCCCCCGTGGCGGACTGCCGCTCGATAAGCAGCTCCTTCGCGCGCGCGAACGTCAGAACGGCGGTCTCGGCCGTCTTGCCGTCGTTCGCATCGCTGCCGGTGGCCGCGAGATAGACGATCGTACCGACCACACGGGAAGCATTCAGGAAAACCGTGTTCGTTTCCGTGTCGACCGACAGCTTGTAATGGGAATCCAGCGGCTCTGTCAGCTCAATGTTCGCCAGATCGGCCTCGGTCAGCGTATAGCCGCTGCCGCCAACGATCTTGTTCATGTAAACCTGCGCTTCGAGCTTCAGCCGCAGCGGCTGCTTCAGAGCGGAGGTCACGAGAACCGGCAGACGGGCCGTGCTGTTCATCAGCAGAATTTCGCTTTCCACCACGCTCTGGTTCGCAAGGATCATGCTGCCGTGGGCGTAGATCTGGTACTCTGCGCCCGCCGTGGCGGTATTGCCGAAAATCCTGCCGTTTTCCAGCGTGCAGCTGCTGGGCTTCGTTGCCGAGCCGCCCTGCAGCAGGATGGCTCCTGCGGTAGCGCCGGCATTGCCGGTGATCTCGCCACCCTTGAATTCGGCATTGACATACTGACCGACAAAGATCGCGCCCACGCCCTTCAGGCTGCCCTCGGCAGCGGCATTGTTGGCGTAGATCTTACCGCCGTTCATCGTGAACGTCGTAAAGCCATTCGTGGAGCTTCCGGACAAGCTGATGGCACCGGCCGGGACGCTCAAGACGCTGACGTTTGCCTTCGCGGCATAGGTCACGGTATTGTGGTGAATTTCGCCGCCGTTCAGGACGATGCTGCTGCCGCCTTTCGTGGTCGAAAGGCCGATCGTCGCCGTCTTGCAGGTGTTGTCATGGATGCTCGCGCCGTCGTTCATGGTGAAGTCGGCGTTATGCAGAAAGAGAATATTGCTGCTGGTCGTAACGGTATTGCAGATCTCGGTGCCCGCATTCAGCGTCAGCTTGCCGGACGTGCAGTTGCCGACGATATAGCTGGAGAACGGCGTGCCGTCCTCGGCAGCCCAGCGCTGCGCGCCGCCGTCAATGCAGATATTCTGGAGCGTCAGGTTACCGGTGGCGTTCACCCAGAACATGTAGCTGCTCTTGTAGCCCTCGGCACGCGTGACCACCGCATCCGGATACTCGCTCAGATCCCAGACCTGCGTATCACCGACGGTGACCATGCTCGTGATATAAATTACCTTGTAGGCCGAATCCGCCAGCAGCTCCTTGGCGCGGGCGAACGTCTTGACGCCGTCGGAGGCTGTCATACCGGACTTGCTGTCGTCGCCGTTTTTGCCGTCGAGATAGACATAGTTCAGCTTGGCTTCCGCCCATGCGGCATAGACCGTCACATCAGCCTTGATGCTCTGATTACGGTCGAAGAGCTGCGTGCAGGCCTCGTCCGTATACCAGCCGTCGAAGACGTAGTTGTTCTTCGTCGGGTTCTTCGGGTTCGTGACATACTCGCCATGATCGACCTGCGTAGAATAGTAGACCTCGCCGTCGACGATATAGGTCACGGTATAGACATTGGTCTCCCACTTGCCGTAGAGCGTCAGGTTCGTCGTGACCGGCGTGGAGAAGTCATAGACCTGCGTGTAGGCGGCGTCCGTGTACCAGTTCGACACATGGGAGCCGACGCGGCGGGTCTCCGGCACAGGGACGGGCTGGCCCCACGTCACGCTCACGGGTGTGTCGACGTACATGGCGTTGGCGTTCGGGCTGATGACGAAATTGACCTGCATCGTGCGGTAGCGGGTCGTAAAGTCGACCGTAACATCCTCATCAAAGTCCGAGAGGATGAACACGTTCTCCGCGCGGACGAGCGTGCCCGCGGAGGCGGAGGCGGTGTCGAGCTCAAAGCCGTTTTCCGCCACGCCGTAGAGGCCGAACTCCACATAGGGCTCGTTCGTGTTGACCTCGATGCTCGCGACCTTCTGGCCGTGGTACTTGGCATAGCCGTTCTCGCCGCGGAACGTAACGGTCACGGTCTTGCCCGGCTCCGTCGGCTCGGACGGCTCGGTGGGCTCCTGCGTGGGCTGTTCCGTCGGCTCCTCGGTCGGCTCTTCGGTGGGTTCCTCGGTCGGCTCTTCCGTTGGCTCCTCGGAGGGCTCCGTCGGCTCGACCGGCGTATAATCCGTGACCTTCATGAGTGTGCTGAGGATCTTTGCGGCCTCGGCGCGCGTGATGGACTTCTGCGGCAGGAACGTGCCGTCCGGATAACCGGCCAGAATCCCGGCCGCAGTCGCCACGGCGACGGCCTCCTTCGCATAGTCCTGGATGCTCGCGGCATCCGCATAGGTCAGCTCGCCGCCCTCGGGGAGCGTGAGCGCCTTCCAGCCCGCAAAGCGGACCAGCAGGGTCATGGCGTCCTCGCGGGAAACGGCCTTGTCGGGGGCAAACGTACCATCCGGATAGCCGAGCACGATGCCGTTTTCCGCCGCCCAGCTCACGGCAGCGGAATACCACTGACCGGCCGGGACATCGGAGAAGCTGGTCTGCTCCGTGAGCGTGTCGCCGCTCAGGCGGGCAAGGACCGTGACGAACATGGCGCGCGTCATGGCATCCTCCGGCGCGAAGTTCTTATCGTCCACGCCGTTCATGATGCCCTTTTCCGTGACGTCTTCGATATAGGGATGCGCCCAATGGGTGTCGAGCACATCGGCATAGCTGCTTCCCGCCGCAAAGACGCTCGGGCAAAGCCCAAGCACGAGCGCGACCGCCAGAAGCAGGGATAACATCCGCTTTTTTATGCAGATTTCCTTCCTTTCAGAATCGTTCGGGGGCGCTCCCGCCGCCGGAAGACGGCGGGAGCCTGCGGTCTCGGGATCAGTTCATCTTCAGGTAGTTGACGAGCACCAGAGCGACCTGCGCGCGCGTTGCGCTGCCGGCCGGGTTCAGCGTCGTGGGCGTCATGCCGACGATGATGCCGGACTGCACCGTCCAGCTCATGGCCTCCAGCGCCCAATCGGCGACCTCGCCGCGATCCTGATAGTTCGCAAGGACGTCCGCCTTCGGGGCGTATTTGCCGCCCTGCAGCTTCCAGTAGCGGTAGAGCATCGTGGCCATTTCCTGACGGGTGATCGGGGCCTCCGGGCGGAACGTGCCGTCGGGATAGCCGTTGACCACGCCCTGCTCGGCCGCCCAGTTGACGGCGTCGGTGTACCACTGGCCCTCGGCAATGTCCGTGAAGGACGCCGTGCCCTTCGCGGCAGGCTCGCCCGCCTCACGATAGAGAACGGTCGCAAGCGTCGCACGGTCCAGCGTGGCGTTCGGCGCGAAATAGTCTCTGCCGACGCCGTTCATCAGGCCTGCGTCCCAGGCGGCGTAAACGGCATCGTAATACCAGGCGTTCTCGTCCAGGACATCGTTAAAGCGATAGTCGAAGGGCAGCATGGACTTACTCTGCCAGCCGGTCTCCGTATCGATCACGTTCCAAGAATAGGTCTTGCCGTGCTGGCCGCGGAACGTGAGGCGCAGGACCGGCGTTCCATCCTTCTGCGCGGTGTAGGCCGCCCAGGCGAAGTGCACCGTGCCGGGCTTCGAGGCGTCGAGGTCGGTGATGCCGGCCCCGGCATCCAGCGTGCTGCGGGCGGAAACGAGCGTCAGTTCCTCGGGGTACGTCAGCTCCAGCCGGCCGTTCTTCATACCTTCCCAGGTAAGCAGGTCGACCGTCAGGCTGTTCGTTGTGCTGCTGTTCGCTATACTGATGACATAGCCCGCGCCCTCAGGCTCGGCGGCCAGGGCCGTCGCACCGGCGCCCAGCAGCATTACGGCTGCAAGAAGCAGCGCAAAGAGTTTTTTCATCATAACAGGAAGTCTCCTTTCCGTTCCGCGCTCACTGCAGAGCCGGGAGCGGCTGGGCCGTCAGCGTCTCCGCTGCGGCGGGCTCCAGAGCCTGCATACCGGTCTGGCGCTCCGCCCACGGGGCAAGCGCCGCTGCGTCGTCCGCAGCCGCATTCTGCATTGCGGAGTACAGGGCGACGGGCGCCGCGCTGATCTGCCCGATCGAAATGGGCCAGAAGATGTCGGCCGTCAGGTCCACATAGCTGAGCTTGGAGGCCGACGTGGTCAGCACACTGATGTACAGGCGGTTATCCGCATAGTACAGCGCAGAACCGGCGGCGTAGTTCGCCATCACGTCCGGCACGTTGCCGAGCAGCGAGCGGGAGTACAGGCCATAGGTCTTGCGGCCGTAGGCATTCGTGTAGTAAGCCATGGAGAAGAGATAGACGCTGCCGTCGCTGCACAGCATGGCGAAATCATCGCAGGTACCGTACTCGTCGGTTTCCTCCGGGCCGACATAGGTCATGCCGACGATGTAGACACCTCTGCCGATCACGGAGGCAAAGCTGCCGAGGCTCGTCATCGTGCCTGTCGCGGTGTCGACACGCAGGAGGTTGTAGCCGTAACCGGCCAGCAGGGTGCCGCCGTTCAGGTGCGGCAGATAGGTCATGGAGGTGTAGGCCGCCGTGCTGCGCTTGCCGATGGCCACCGCAGAGTAGTCCGTCTCGTCCACGGCGTAGAGCGTCGAGACGAGGTTCTTGGAATCATCCAGCTCATTGCTGGCCAGCAGGAGCTTTCCCTCCGGGCCTCTCGTGACGGAAAGGACAGATGCGGGCAGGGGATTGTTTTCGTTCAGGGCCTTGATGCTGCTCTTGTCCTCGGTGTTCAGCTCGAGGAAGAGGGTCGTGTCATCCGTGCCGGGAACGGCCGCACGGAGCGTGGCGTTGGCAGCAGGCTGCTCAACATTGCCGCCGAAGCTCGTCTGATAGGCGGTGACATTGCAGGCGTAGTCATAGACCGCGACGAGCAGGTCGTTGGTGTAGATGCCGTCGAGCGGGAATTCCAGCGTCGTCTCTGTGCCGGGCTCCGTCTGGTTGACGGCCTGACGCGCGAGGATCTGCTTGCCGTTGCGGCTGAGCAGGAGGACGGCCGCGACATAGCGGTTATCCTGCACCGTGACGCTCAGGGAGCGCTTGCCGGTGGCAGCGCTGCTGTGCAGCACGATGTCGTTGGCCTGCGGGGCGGTGTTGTCCAGCACGAAGCGGGTCGTCCAGAAGGCGCTCTCCGGCAGGTTCTCTTCGCCGCCGATGACCGTCTCCGTCTCGCGATCCCAGTAGTATTCCGGGACGGCGCGGGTGACGACCTCGATGGGCGTTCCCTCGGGCAGGAGCGTCTTGTTGTCCGCCGCGGTGCCGCGCCAGCTCAGGTTGACCTGCGTGCCGGTCGCGGACCACGCGGCGGAGGAGGCGGAGTAATATGCGCCGGTCGCCGTGCCGTGGTCGACGGTCTTATAGACCTCGCCGGTCTCGGCATTGCGGATCGTGACCTTCAGATCGGACGCATTGCGGATCATGGTCGGAACGGCCGCATAGATCGTATTGCCGCTCTCATTGGCGAAGGACGCGCGGTCCGCGATGGCCTCGTCATCCTCGGCATAGAGGTTGCCGCCGAAGTAGTAGCCGGACGTGGAGCCTGCCATGCGCTGCACGAGGAAGTTCGTGCGCTGGGCAACATAGCCCGTTGCGCCCTCGGTGCACATATCCTCGAGATATACGGACTTGTCATACATGCTCGGCTCGGCCCAGCTGCCGTAGAAGCCCAGCATCGGGACGGAGAGCTGGCGGCCGTCGCCGTCGCAGGAATCGGCATAGAGGAAGCCCTCGATATAGGAGCCGTTCGGATAATGCCCGTTCAGCCACGCCTTGTCGCCGTCGGTCAGGCGGACGGTGAAGCTGACGTTCATGCTGCCGTTTGCGGGGACCTCGTAGGTCACGGCGTAGACGTCCACGACGCTCCTGTCGCCCTTGACCGCCGCAAGATAGAGCTGCGCATCGGCCGTGGTGATGGTGCCGTCGGCATCGAGGTCGTACTTCTGCACGGTCTCGGCGTCGAGCGCGTCATGCGTACCGTTTGCGGCCTTCAGCAGGACGAGCGCATCCTGCTCGTCGACCTTGTCGTCGCCGTTAAGGTCATAGACATAGACGCTCTTGCCGTCGGCGGAGAACGTCACGTTCGCATCCAGCGCATAGGCGCTGTCGCTCATGTAATCCTCGCCCTCGATCTCCTCGACGGCCATGGTCGTGACCTTGCCGCTGAGTGCATAGTGCAGCGGAGAATCGGACAGGTTCTGGACGGAGAAGCTGCCGGTGTAGACGCCGGTGCGCTCCGCATCGTCGCCGAAGGTCAGCTTGACCTTACCGTCGTTGCCTTCCTTCTCACCGACGAGCAGATAGGCCGGAGATGTCACGGCCTCCTGCAGCTGCATCAGGCCGGAGCCCTGCTGGCGCGGGGAATAGGTCACGCCGGTGTCCGGGTCGGTCAGCGGCTCGGACGTGCTCATCATGAGCGCCATGGCCAGCGCACGGACCGTGAGGCCCTCCTGCTTGCTGAGCTTGTGTTCCTTGATGTACTGCGCCATGATCGCTGCGCCGCCCGCTGCGGACGGAGCCGCCATGGACGTGCCGCTCATCATGCCGTAGCTGCTGTGGTTCAGCGTGGAATAGATGTTTCCGCCGGGCGTCATAAGCTCGGGCTTCAGGTCGAGATTTTCCGTCGTGCCCCAGGAGGAGAACGAGCTGGGCTTGTAGCCGTCGGCCACGCCGTGCAGCGTTTCGGCCTTAGCGGAAACGGTCATTTTGCCGCCCCAGAGGCCGGTCGTCTCATCCTACGTCGAAGCCGCGAGGATCTCCTTGGCCTTGGCCTGCTCGATCATAACGGCAGGATTCGGGAAGTTATAGCCCGTCAGGTTCATGTTGATGGAGCCGGGCGCGTTGTTGTAGATGACGGCCGCCGCGGCACCTGCCTGAATGGCCGCGTTGGCCTTGTCCGCGAACGAAGAATTGCCGCGGGAGATCAGGACGACCTTGCCCTTCACGTCGACGTTTGCATAGTTCTCGGGCAGGCCGTAGATGCCCTCGCCCTTGACGGGATCGCCGAGGAAGACATAGTCATACGTCGTGCCGCTCTGGTCCTCGCTCGTATCGAGCGTGGAGAAATTCTTTGCGCCGTAGGTCTCACCGGTGTCGCCGGGGATCGCGGCAACGCCGTTGAACTTGCCCATCACGCCACTCATGCTCGTGTTCGTCACGGAGGCGATCGTGAAGGAGTTCGTATAGGAGCCGGGGCTGCCGCCGGTGTGCATGCGCACATCCGTCGTATAGGTCATGCCGGTTCCGGTCAGAACGTTCTCGCCCCATGCGCCGTTGTTGCCGGCAGAGACCGTTACGACGGTATCCGTATTCCGGAAGCTGTCGAGGATCTGCTGATCACTCTTCGAGCCGTAGCTGCGGCCTGCGCTGCCGGAGCCGAGGGACAGGTTGACGCTGTCGCAGTTCAGCCAGATGGCGTCTTCGATGGCGGCCATATAGTCGGAAGAATACGCGCCGCCGCCCACGCCGAAGACCTTCATCACGACGAGCTGGGCATCCGGGGCAACGCCGGTCACGCCGAGCTCCTGCTTGTCATAGTACAGGTCGCCGTCAGCGTCATAGTGCGGGACATAGCGGTTCGCCGCCGCGATACCGGCGACATGCGTGCCGTGGTCGCCGTTGCTGTCGCCCTCGGCATCGTGGGAGACATCCAGGCCGTCGTCCACATAGTTATAGGCAAAGGGGACCTTGGCATTGCGGTACAGGTCGTCCGCCTTGGGCGGGTTCTTGTCCGAGGAAATGCTCAGGTTGGGCAGCGCCTTTTTGATCTCTTCCTTCGTCAGAAGGTTGTAATCGGAGATCTTCTTGCCGAAGCTCGCCGCACTGATGCCCAGGCTGTAGTAATAGCCGCCCTCCGAAAACGAGGGATGCGACAGATCAAGGCCCGTGTCGATGATGGCAATGCGGCTGCCCGCGCCGGTATAGCCGTCCGCCCATGCGCTGTAGGAGCCGACCATCTCGCCCGCAGTCGCCGTATCCGGCTGGACCGTCTCATCAAGCTCGTAGCGTTCCTCCAGGTAGACATCCGCCACGCCGTCCACGGCAAGGATCTGCTCGATCCTGCCATAGGGCACCACCGTTGCAACGCCGTTGACGGCAACGGTGAACTGATAACGGATCTCCAGCTTCTCCCCGCCGAGCGCCTCGCGCTCGATGCGGTCGACCAGAGACAGCTGCTGCTTCTTCAGGCTGCTGCTGTAGTTGGCAGCCTTCTCATTCTCCAGCAGGTCTTTGGTAGAGAAGCCTTTCTTCGCCAGGGATTTCTGCTCGAACAGGATGATCACATGGACCTCCTCGTCCGCGGCAGGAACGTCCTGCTCCGCGTCCTGCTCTGCTTCGGGCAGCACGGCCGTGCCCGTATCGATCACGGAAGGATCGACCTCGGTATACGACACGCTTGCCGCACTTGCGCCCGCACCGAAGGACGGCAGGAGAGCAAGCAGCATGCAGGCAGCCAGGACAAATGCGAGGGATCGCTTCGCCTTGCCTTTTAACATCGCTTTTACCTCTTTCCTTTAATTTTCATTCTTTTACAGGAAAGGACGAATCCCATTATCCTTTACCATGCAAAAGTTTAAGATAATTATGCCATAATCCTCCGTCGAATTCAAGGCTTTTTTCGGAAAAATATCCATTTTTTATCGTCATTTGGAGCAAAAGAAGAGGCCGCCCCGCCAAAGCGGAGCAGCCTCTCATCTTTAAGGTTCTGTAAAATCTTTGTGAAATATCAGAAGAATTATTCTGCGACAGCATCCTTCAGAGCCTTACCGGCCTTGAACACAGGAACACGCGTTGCCGGGATCTCGATGGTCTCCTTCGTCTTGGGGTTGCGGCCCGTGCGCGCCTCGCGCTGCTTCGTCTCAAAGGAGCCAAAGCCGACGAGCTGCACCTTGTCGCCCTTGACGACGGCTTCCGTGATGGTCTCAACGACGGCGCCGAGCGCCTTCTCTGCGTCCTTGCGGGACAGGCCGGCCTTGTTGGCGACTTCCGCAATGAGTTCAGTCTTGTTCATAATGGGTATCCTCTTTTCTCAGTATATCATTCTCCGGGGAGATCCCCGAGCGCATGCTTATAAAATCTACCACATGCCTGGCAAATACGCAAGGTTTTTTCTGGAAAAAATCAGCGAACGCGCAGAATTTTTGCAATTTTCTCGCCCTTGGGCAGCAGCAGGCAGTCCTCATAGGTCAAAACCTTGAGCACAATGATGAGCACGACGTACACGAGGACCGCCACGACGATGGAGCCGAGGCAGGCGACGGCACGGCCCATGCCGATGCGGCCGATGCCCCAGTAGGCCAGCCACGTCGTGCCGCCCATGAGAACGGCGGCGATGGTCGTCTTCCACAGGTTCGGCAGGAGCTTCGGCGCATTGCGGCGCAGCACGCGGCGCATGGCGATGAGGTTCAGCACGGTGATGACGGCATAGCAGGCGATGGTGCCGACGGGCGCGCCCGTGATGGCGATATCCGGGTTGCCGACGAGAATGTAGTTGACGATGACCTTGACGACTCCGCCGATGAGCGTGTTGATGACGGGGATGACGGCGTGGTTGTGTGCCTGCATGATGGCGTCCGTCATGAGCACGATGCTGTTGAACACCACGGCGACGCCGAGGATGGCCATGAGCTTCGTGGCAAGCGTGAGGTTCGCGCCGGTATAGCCGCCAAGCAGGGCGACGATGGGCTCTGCCAGCACGATGAGGCCGACGGCGCAGGGCATGGCGATGAGACCCATGAGTCGCAGCGACGAATTCTGCACGGAGCGCACGCCGCGGCGATCCTGCAGCGTCAGGCTGTTCGTAATGGCCGGGATGATGGCGATGGTGATGCAGGGAATGAAGGCACAGGGGAAATTGAAGATGGTCTGGCAGTAGTTATAAACACCCTTGACGACGTCCGCGCGCTCCTGCGTGTAGCCCGCGGCATTGATGAGGCGGTTCATGACCGTCGCCGCATCGAACAGGTTGATGATCTGCAGACCGGCTGCGCCGAGCGTGATGGGCACGGCAATGGCCAGCAGGCGCTTGAGCGTCTCGCCTGCGGGTCTTGCCTGCCCCTCCGCGCGGCTGAGCTCGCGTGTGCGGCGGCGCGTCTTGCAGAAGAGGTAGAGGGCCGAGAGCACCGTGCCGATCGTCACGCCCGCGATGGAACCGGCAGCGGCGAGCGGGCCGTCGCCGAGGCGATTCATGACGAGCCAGGCAAGGCCGAGGCCGAGGAAGAGCTTGCACAGGGCCTCGATGATCTGGCTGACGGCCGTGGGGGCCATGTTCCCCTGCCCCTGGAAGAAGCCGCGGCAGGCGGAGATGTAGCACACGAAGAGCACGGCCGGGCCGAGCGCAAAGATGGACCACATGGCATTCGGGTTCTCCATCATGTTGGCCAGCTGCTTCGGGATGATCAGCATCAGCGCCGAGCCGATGATGCCGATGGACAGGAAGGCCATGAGGGAGACGCGGTAGATCTGCCGCACCTGTTTGCCGTTGTTCAGCGCGCGGGCCTCGGAGATCATGCGGCTCATGGCGACGGGCAGGCCCGTCGTGGAGATCATGAGCAGCACGGTGTAGATGTCATAGGCCGTGGTGAAATAGCCGTAGTTTGCCTCGCCGATGAGGCGGTTGAGCGGGATTTTGAAGAACATGCCGATGACCTTGACGATCATCGTCGCCAGCGACAGCACCGCCGCACCGGCCAGGAAATTCTGCTTCTTCGTTGTCTTTTCTTCCAACATTCATCCGTCCTTTCCGTTGGGATCAGCTGCGCGCTTCTTCAAAAATACGCGGCATGACGTAGCCGGACAGCTCGCGCACGACGCTGTCGAGGTCGATCGTCGGATACTTGCCCACAGCATAGAGCACCTGCCCGCGCACCATGGTCATGACGACGTCGTGGCCGGAGGCGGCATAGACGAGATGCGACATCACATTGTGGCACGGCATGAGATGCGGCGACGTGAAGTCGAGCAGCACGAGGTCGGCGTCCATGCCGAGCTTCAGCATGCCGCACTCGGCCTCGCGGCCCTGCGCGCGCGCGCCGCAGACCGTCGCCATCATCAGCACGGCCTCGACCGGCAGCGCCTTCGGGTCGCCGGATGTCACCTTGGCCATGAGGGCCGCAGCCTTCATCTCCTCGAACAGGTCGAGGTTGTTGTTCGACGCGGACGAGTCCGTGCCGAGGGCGACGTTCATGCCCGCCTTGACCATCTCCGTCACGGGGGCGCAGCCGGAGGCGAGCTTCAGGTTCGAAACGGGGCAGTGCACGGCCGTCACGCCGCGCTTGGCCAGCAGGCGCATGTCCTCCGGCGTGACCCAGACGCAGTGGGCCGCAATGGCGCGCGTGTCAAAGACATGGTGGCAGTCGAGCACCTGCGCGGGTGTCAGGCCGTTTCGCTCGAGGCACTGCTCATGCTCGGCCTTCGTCTCGGACAGGTGGACGTGCATACCGGCCTTCTCGTTGATGGCAAACTCGCTCAGCGCGTCCCAAAGGCGGTAGTCCGAGGTATACTCGCCGTGCACGGAGGCCTCGACGCGGATGCGGCCGTTGTCATAGCCGTCCCACTTTTCCTTCAGGGCGACAAGCTCGCGGCAGGCGGGGTGCGTTTCAAAATCGAAGTCCTCGCCGAACAGTGTCGCGCCGCGGGCAATGTTGGCCTTGATGCCGGACTCGGCCACGGCCTCGGCGATCTCGTCGCAGAAATTATACATATCCGAGATGGATGTCGTGCCGAAGCGGACGCACTCTGCAATGGACAGCAGGGCTGCCGCCTTGGCGCTGCGGCCGTCGAGCCGGTCCTCATGCGGGAAGATATAGTCGTTGAGCCAGCTCGAAAGCTCGACATCGTCGGCATAGCCGCGCAGCACGGACATCGGCAGATGCGTGTGGCAGTTGATGAGGCCGGGCATGAGCACCATGCCCTCACCGGGAACAAGGCGCTTTGTCTTCTCCTTGGGGGCCTCGCGCGCGAGATAGCTGATCTTGCCGTCCGTCACGCCGAGGTAGGCATCAAAGTAGACGTGCATGGCCTCGTCCATGGTCACGATCGTCACATTGGAAAATAAAGTGTCCATAAATTTCCTTTCCGTGCCTCACAGCAGGCGGAACGCCGCGTCCTTCTGAGCCAGAACGTCGTCGATGCGCTCGAGATACTGCTGCGGGAATTTGGGATTGTGGAAGCGCTCCAGACGGCCGTCTGGCAGGTTGATCTTCGTCATGGCCCCGCCGCCGAGCGACACGATGGAATGCATCTCCTCCATCATATAGATGTTGTAAAGTCCGGCCGTGCCCGGGCGGCACCAGCCGATGTTCTCAAAGCTGCCGGACATGTATTTCTGCCGGTAGAGATAGTAGGGCGTGTAGCCCGCCGCACGGAGCGAGGTCTCCGCTCCGGCCAGCATCTGCGCCACATCGTCCGCCGAGGGAAGCTCCATCCGCCCGGCATAGAGGTCCGCGCCCTTTTTGAGGGCCAGCGTGTGGACGGTCACATTCTCCGGGTCCAGCGCCAGCACCTGCCGCAGGGAATCGGCAAACGACGCGGGGTCGTCGCCGGGCAGGCCCGCGATAAGGTCCATATTCACAGCGTCATAGCCCGCTGCGCGCGCCGCCTCATAGGCGGCCGCGGTCTGCGCCGCGGTGTGGCGGCGACCGACCCGCGCAAGGACGGCGTCGTTCATGGTCTGGGGGTTGATGCTCATGCGGCCGCAGCCCATGGACGCGATCGTTTCGAGCTTTTCGGCATCGAGCGTGTCCGGGCGGCCGCCTTCCACCGTATATTCTACCAGCTCTGTCAAGTCAATATGTGTCCGCAGCGCCTCCATGAGCCTGCGCAGCTGGGCCGCCGAGAGCGTCGTGGGCGTGCCGCCGCCGATATACAGCGTGCGGACCGTCCGGCCGGACGCGCGCAGCAGGTCGCCCGTGCGGGCGATCTCGCGCACCAGCGCGTCGAGATACGGCTCAAGCAGGCCGGAAAAGCGCTCGATGGACGAGCTGACGAAGCTGCAGTAGGCGCAGCGTGTCGGGCAGAACGGGATGCCGACATAGACGGACACGTCCTGCGGCCGCAGCAGCTGCGCTGCCTGTACCGTGGCCTCCGAGGCCTCGACGCACAGGCGGCTGCGCTCCGGCGAGACATGGTAGCGCGTGCGCAGGAGCTTTTCCGCCTCGGTGGGCGTCCTGCCCTCCAGCAGAGCGCGCGTCGTGAGCTTCGTCGGGCGGACACCGGACAGGCTGCCCCAGGCGGGCGGCTCGCGCAGGCACATGGCCGCCTCATAATAGGTATTTTGCAGCAGACGGCGGCGCGCAGGCACATCGGCCTCCGCCGCGCGCAGGCGGCGGCGGGAGCGGCCCGTTTTGCCGTGCAGCGTGATCTCGGCCGTGGCCGTGAGCCAGACCGCGCCGGTGTGCAGGGACGAAACCGCCCCGTCGCCGGAAAACGGCTCCGTCACCGGCTCCATCGGCTCCTCCGGGAACAGGGCGAGCTGGAGCTGCTCGACGGCATAGCGGTCGTCGTGGCCGCGCAGGAGCAGCTTCATGCCATCGCCTCCCGCAGATAAGGATTGTCCGCGCGCTCGGCATCCAGTGTCGTGGCCGGGCCGTGGCCGGGCAGGACGGCATAGTTGCCGGGCAGCTCCGCCAGCCGCTTCAGGCTCGCGCCCATCTGCGCCGGAACACCGCCTGCCAAATCGACACGGCCGCAGGAGCCTGCAAAGAGTGTGTCGCCGGAGAACAGGACGTTCTCGCACAGGAGACACACGGAGCCGGGCGTGTGGCCCGGCGTCTCCAGCACGGTAAAGCGCAGGCTTCCGACCTCGACAGTGTCGCCGTCGGCATAGGTGTCGGTGTAATACAGCGGCCCGGCCGTCAGGCGCTCGGGCAGGACCGTGTCCGCCTCGCACAGCCAGACGGGGCAGCGCGCCGCCTCCGCCACGCCGCGCACGCCGCCGACATGGTCAAAATGGCCGTGCGTCAGCAGAACAGCGCGGATGGTCAGGCCATAGCGCTGCGCCGCCTCCAGCACGCGCTCGGGCGTATAGCCGGGATCGATGACGGCGCAGACGCCGTCGTCATCCGCAGCGAGATAGCAATTGGTCTGGTAGCTGCCCAGCATCAGGGAATAGACCTTCATGGGATCCTCCTTTTCAGTCATCGGGCGAACGCATAGGGGACCCCCAGCGCGCCGGAATAGGTATAGGCCGAGACGCTGCTTCCGGCCTCGGTAGTGTTATCGTACGCTTCGCCGGCGTTCCGCTCCGGCGTACCGCCGTCCGGCTCAGCCTTGTGCTTTGCATGCAGGCGGAGGAACAGCACGACGCAGCCGTTGGCTGCAAGGCCATTCCAGGGCTCCGGCAGGAAGGACGACAGCACAGCGGCAAAGCCGCAGAGGGCCGCGGCTAGCAGCAGGATGCCGCCGATGAGAACGCGTTTTCCGAATTTGGTTCGAAACAAATTCTTCATCCGGGCGCTCTTTTCTGTGTTGTGCTTACAGGGGCAACGATAAAGCGTACAAACCAATTGCATCTGTAGCGGCGTTCCCTGCGCAGGCCCACCGGGCGAGAGAAAATGTAGCGGCGCTCAGTGAGCGCCATAGGCAGTTGCGATTCCTTTGGCAGGGATTCCATGGCTTGAGATACCCAGATTTGTCATTGCGAGGTCCCGAAGGGGCCGTGGCAATCTCGGGAAGGCAGCTGCGATTTCGCCGATAGCTTCCCCACGATCCGACCGGGTACTGCGAGATTGCCACGGGCACAAAGCTCCCTCGCAATGACAATTCGGGGGCCATCACCATTTTAACGACAGCCTGTACCGGTCGGCAATGCCCCTCCCCTACAAGGCGGGTACGGTCGACGATGCCGCCCTATAACTTTCCAGCCTGCAAGGCGCTCACTGAGCGCCGCTACAGTCAAATTTGGCAGCGCGTGCGGTCGGCAGAGCGGTCGGAAATTTGCAGGGTGCCCCACGGGGCGTCGAGGACGCCGCTCCCTGCAATCATCGGTGGGCAATGGCGTCTGCGGTTTTCCGGGATCAGCCTCTTCTCGGCTGGAGCAGCTCGTCCGTATCGAGCAGGATGGTGACGGGGCCGTCGTTTTCCGAGGCGACAAGCATATCGGCGCCGAACCGGCCGTGCTGCGGCGCAAAGCCACGGCTGCGGCACTCCTGCAGGAACTGCTCATACAGCGGGACGGCCTGCTCCGGCAGAGCCGCGCCCGTGAAGCTCGGCCGCTTGCCCTTGCGGCAGTCGGCATAGAGCGTGAACTGGCTGACGACGAGCACCTGCCCGCCGATATCGGCGAGAGAGCGGTTCATTTTCCCCGCCTCATCGCAGAAAATGCGCAGGCCGAGTGCCTTGTCGGCCAGCTTTTCGCACAGCTCCGGCGTATCGTCCGGGCCGACGCCGAGCAGGATGAGCAGGCCGTGGCCGATCTCGCCCACGACGCTGCCCGCAATGGATACGGAGGCGCTTTTTACGCGCGTGATCACAGCTCTCATCAGTTTTGCCCTCTTCTCACATCGATCACGCCGTCAATGGCGCGGATCTTCGTCCGGATGGTCTCCAGCTCCTGCACGTTGCGCACCTCGAACGTGGCGACGGTGCGCGCCTTTCCGGTGGGCATATCTCGGCCGGAGAGCTCCGTGACCTTCAGCTTGGCCGCGCTCAGCGCCGTGGCGATATCGAGCCAGATGCCGCTGCGGTCCGTGGAATCGATCTCAAATGTGGTGGAGAACGGCTTATCCTCCGTGCTCCACGCGACCTTGACCCAGCGTCCGGCCTGCTTCGGGTCGGATGCGCCGGACGCATTGCGGCAGTCGCGGCGGTGGATGGACACGCCGTAGCCCTTTGTAATAAAGCCGACGATGTCGTCGCCCGGCACCGGCGTGCAGCAGCGCGAGAACTTGATCATGCAGGAATCGATATCCTCGACGATGACGCCGGAATCCTTGTGGCGGCCGCCCTTTCCGGGCTCCGCCTGCTTCTGCACCTCGCGGACCGGGGGCGCAGGCGTCTGGCGCGTGGCGCGGATCAGATCGTCGCGGATGCGGCCAAACGCCTTTGCCGCCGTCAGGCCGCCATAGCCGATGGCAGCATACATATCGTCCAGGCATTCGAATGCCAGCTTTTTCAAAAGGCCCGGCAGCAGCTCCGTGTCCTGCAGGACGGCGGGATTGACGTTCGCGCGGCGCATCTCGCCCTCGAAGCTCGCCTTGCCGTGCACGATGTTCTCCTCGCGCTTTTCCTTTTTGAACCACTGCTTGATCTTCGTGCGCGCGCCGTTGCTCTTGCAGATATTCAGCCAGTCACGGCTCGGGCCCTTGGCTGTTTTCGACGTCAGAACCTCGACAATGTCGCCGTTACACAGCTGCTGATCATAGCTTGCAATGCGGTTGTTGACCTTGGCGCCGACCATGGCGTTGCCGACGCCGGAATGGATGGCATAGGCAAAGTCGATGGGGGTGGAGCCGGACGGCAGGGACATGACCTTGCCCTTCGGCGTGAAGACGAAGACCTCGTCGTCGAACATATCGACCTTGAGGGAGTGGATATAATCCTCCGCATCGGAGTCCTGCTGCGTTTCGAGCAGGCGGCGGACCCACTCGAACTGCTTTTCGTCGCCGCCCGCGACGCCCTGCTTGTATTTCCAGTGCGCCGCAATGCCGTATTCCGCCGTCTCGTGCATCTCCCAGGTGCGGATCTGCACCTCGAACGGGATGCCCTGCTGGCCGATGACAGTCGTGTGCAGGCTCTGGTACATGTTGGGCTTTGGCGTGGAGATATAGTCCTTGAAGCGGCCGGGGACCAGATTGAACAGGTCGTGGATGTGACCGAGGACGTTATAGCAGTCCGGGATGGAATCGACGATGACGCGGAACGCATACATATCGTAGAGCTCGTCAATCGTCTTGTTCTGGGCCTTCATCTTGCGGTAGATGGAATAGACATGCTTGATGCGGCCGTAGATGGAGCCGTGGATGCCGACTGCCGAAAGGCGCGTGGTGATCTTGCTCTGGATGGCCTTCATAAAGGCGTCCGCCTCGGCCTGATGGGCGTTGAGATAGCGCATGATCTCGTTATAGCCCTCGGGATCGAGGTATTTGAGGCTGGTATCCTCCAGCTCCCATTTGATCTTCTGCATGCCGAGCCGGTGGGCCAGCGGCGCATAGATGTCCATGGTCTCGCGGGACTTGGAGATCTGCTTTTCCGGGCTCTGGAACTGCATGGTGCGGGTGTTGTGCAGGCGGTCGGCGATCTTGATGAGGATGACGCGGATGTCCTTGCTCATGGCCATGAACATCTTGCGCAGGTTCTCCATCTGCTGCTCCTCGAGCGTGGAATACTCCACGCGCGTCAGCTTTGTGACGCCCTCGACGAGCGAGGCGACCGTCGGCCCGAAATTGCGGGCGATGTCGTCATAGGTCGAGTCCGTATCCTCGATGCAGTCGTGCAGCAGCGCGCCCAGGATCGCGTCCGTATCGAGGCCGATCTCCGCGACGATCTCCGCCACAGCCAACGGATGGATGATATAGGGCGAGCCGTCCTTGCGCTTCTGGTCCTTGTGCTTCACGCGCGCGTAGTCCACGGCGCGGTCGATGAGGGCCATATCAACATTCAGCTTGCGCGCCGCGATGGTGCGCTTCATGCTGAGATAGTGTTCCTGAAAGGTTTCCATTCAATCACCTGCTTTGAGCTTGCGGAGCGTGCAGAACAGCACGCTGTTTTCCAGTGGGTTCGTCCGGTGCGGCACGATGCGCACCGCAATGGCGCTGCCGCTGCGCCGCAGAGACACAAGGCCGAGCTCGGCCAGGATCTCCAGGCAGGCAATGGCGCGGCGCGGCGCCTGCGGCCGGGGAGAGGACGCCGCGATCTGCAGGCAGAGGCGGTCGGTATTCTCGCGCAGCTCCGTTCCGGCAGGCGCGGCGCTGCGCAGGAAGTTCCAGACACCGATCACATCCTCGCGGTCCGGGGCCAGCGCCCGCAGCTCGTCGGGGCGCAGCGCCTCGTGCGCGCGGAAACGGTCATAGAGCTTCGTCGGCTCGACGCGGCGCAGGTCGATCAGATTGAGCTGCACCGTGCGGCGGCCGCGGAATTCGTTGATCTGCGGCGTGAAGGCTGCGTCGACCCGGTCGCCGGGACGGAGCTTTGCCGACAGACGCCCGGCCGAGAAGAAAATGGCCTGCACGGGCGTGCCGTCCGGAGCCTGCAGACGCAGGCGCAGATGCTTGCCGCTGCCGACGGCCATGGCATGCTCCACGGTCAGGCCGCTCAGGCTGAGCACGGGCTTCGGGCAGCCCGCGCCGCATGGCTCGAGCTGCGAAAGGCCGCGGACGTTCTCCTCCGTCAGGAGGGACGCCTCGATCTCGCAGTCGACCTGCAGCGTGGCCTCCACCGGAGCGGACGCCGCATAGGCCGCGGCGCAGCGGCACATGGCCGCGCGGAAGGCGTCGATATTCTTCCGGGCGATCGTGAACCCGGCGGCAAGCTCATGGCCGCCGTAACCCTCAAGCAGGCCGGAGAGCTCCGTCAGCGAGGCAAACAGGTTAAAGCCGCCGTAGGAGCGGGACGAGGCCTTGCCGCGTTCGCCGTCCAGGCAGATGAGGAACGTCGGGCGGCAGAATTCCTCGGAAAGGCGCGAGGCCACGATGCCGACGACGCCCTGATGCCAGTGCTCACCCGCCAGGACGATCGCGCCGTCCGGTGCGCCGTGCAGGCGGCTGACGGCCTCACTGTAAATTTCGGATTCGATGGTCTGCCGCTCGCGGTTCAGGCGGCAGAGCGTTTCGGCCAGCCGGTCGGCCTCCTGCGGGTCCTGCGTCAGAAACAGGCGCACGGCCAGCTCAGCCTGCTCCATACGCCCGGCGGCGTTGACACGCGGCGCGAGTATATAGCCGATGGTCCCGGCAGTGATCTCCTGCTCCTCGCAGCCGCAGGCATGGATCAGGGCGCGCAGGCCCAGCCGCTGCGGCTGGCGCAGGGCCTCGAGGCCCATGACGACAAGGCGGCGGTTCTCGCCCTGCAGCGTCATAACGTCTGCGATCGTGCCGAGGCAGATGAGATCGCAATAGCGCCGGGCGACGGCGTCCTGATCGCCGCTGAGCGCAGCGGCCAGCTTGAATGCGATGCCGACGCCGGAGAGCATGGTATGCGGATACGTCCGGTCCGGCCGGTGCGGGTCCACAACGGCCGCGCACTGCGGCAGCTGCTCCTTGCATTCATGATGGTCCGTGATGACGAGCGTCACGCCCAGCTCCCGGCAGAGCCCGGCCTCCTCCAGTGCCGTGATACCGCAGTCCACCGTGATGATAAGCCGCACGCCCCGCGCATGGAGCTGGCGGATGGCCCCGGCGTTCAGGCCGTAGCCCTCCTCGAGCCGCCCGGGGATGTGGACGACGCAGTCCGCACCTATGCCGCGCAGAAAATCCGTCAGCAGGCAGGTGGCCGTGATGCCGTCCACGTCATAATCGCCGAACACGGCGATGCGCTGCCCGAGCTGCAGCGCCTGCCGCACCGTCTGCACGGCGCGGTCCATCTCCCGCAGGAGAAAGGGGTCAAACAGCGGCGCGTCCGCGCACAGCAGCTCCTGCGCCTGCTGCGGAGTCCCGCAGCCGCGCCCGGCCAGCACGCGCGCCGTCAAAGGCGAATAGCCCGCCTGCTGCAGCGCATCGACCGCGGCGCTGTCCGGCAGGGCGGTGTTCCAGATTCCGTACTTCACACCAGATACACATCCCAGTTAGGGCAGCCCCGCGCAATTGCAGCTTCGGCCTTCACCGGATATTTTTCGCCGATCCATCGGTTCGAAAAGTTTGAAGTATTGCGCAGCCGTTGGCGGCTTTGCCGCCTTACGGATGCGGCATGCCCCTTGCGGGTACACAAAGTACATCTGCACTTTTCAAACCTTGTCCCGGCAAAAAATCTCTCGCTGAATGCTCTCGCTGCAATTGTGCGGTACTGCCTTATTTTTTATTTTTTCATTATAGCAAACTTTTCTCCGGCATACAATACAACTGTGCAAAAAAGCTCTTGAAAGGGAGGAAGCCGCCATGCGCCGCCGGAAAACCGCCGTCCTGCTCGTGCTGACGGCCCTGCTTGCCGCCGGGTTCCTGCTGTGGGGAAACTGCAGCCTGCAGACGACCGAGACCGCACTCGTCTCCCCTGCCCTGCCGCCCGCGTTCGACGGGCTTCGCATCGTGGAGCTGGCTGACCTGCACGGCCGCGTGTTCGGCCGGGGCAGCCGCCGCCTGCTTGCGGCCGTGCGCCGGGCGGAGCCGGACCTCATCTGCATCGACGGCGATCTGTTCGACGAGCACACGGACCTTGCCATGCTGCCGCCGCTGCTGCGCGGTCTGTGCGCCATTGCGCCCGTGTATTATGTGACGGGTAATCACGAATGGCGTGTGCCCGGCCTGCGCGGCATTCTGGCGCAGATGCGCGCCTGCGGCGTGACGGTGCTGCAGGATGACTGGCGCGTGCTCCGGCGCGGAGAAGACGCGCTCATCGTCGCCGGAACGGACGACCCGTGCGGCCCGGCGGAGCGCAAAACGCCTGCGGAGCTGATCGCGGATATCCGCGCGGAGGCCGGAGAGGCCGCCTTTCTCCTGCTGCTGACGCACCGTAACGACCAATTGCCGCAATGGAGCGCCCTCGGCGTGCAGGCCGTGCTGGCCGGGCACTGCCACGGCGGCGTCGTGCGGCTGCCGTTCGTGGGCGGGCTGTTCGGCACGGACCGGCGGCTGTTCCCCGCATGGGATGCCGGGCTTTACCGGCAGGGCGAAACGGCCCTGTATGTCAGCCGCGGGCTTGGCTATACAAACGTGCACTTTCGCCTGTTCAACCGGCCGGAGGTCGCGGTGATCGTTCTGCGCCGGGGCAGCCCTGCAATAAATTCGTAAACAAATCGTAAATATTCCGGGGAAAGGGTTGTAAATCCGCCTCACCGCATTATAATTGTTCTCAGGTGATAACTATGTTCCGACGTTTGGGCGCAAGCATCCGCAAATGGATGTACGGCCGCTACGGTTCTGATCAACTGAATATGCTCCTGCTGGTGCTGGCCGTCATCCTGAGCCTCACCAACACCATCCTGACCTACGCGCTGCGGACCAGCACGGTCTACCGCGGCATCATCGCACCGATCCTGTCACTGTTGATGTACGGTCTGCTGATCCTCGCCATGGTCCGCATGTTTTCGCGGAATCTCAGCCGCCGCGAGCGGGAGAACCGCCGATTCCTGCAGCTGTGGATGCGGCTGCGCGACCGCAACAACCGCTATTTTCGCTGCCCGTCGTGCGGGCAGACCGTCCGGGTCCCGAAGCACCGCGGTAAGCTGTGCATCCGCTGCCCGAAATGCGGCGAGAAATTCATCCGTAAGACCTAGCCCGAAACCCGCAGCCAGCCGCTGCGGGTTTTTGCTGCGCTTTGTAGGGGAGCGGACAGCCGGGCCCGGCGCATTGCTGCCGATCCGAACAGGCTGTCGATAAAACAGGGAAGGCCAAAGGTTTGTCATTGCGAGGAGGCCGGAGGCCGACGTGGCAATCTCGTGCAGGCAATTACGATTTCGCCGACAGCTTTCCCACAATCCGGCCAGGTACTGCGAGATTGCCACGGGCGCAAAGCGCCCTCGCAATGACAATTCTGGAGGCGTCACGCCACAGAATCCATGTGCCACATGCTGCTGGCCTGCATGGCGCTCACTGAGCGCCGCTACAGACGCAATTGGTGCACACCGTTTTAACAGTAGCTTGTACAGACTGCAAGTGCCTTCCCGAGATTGCCACGGGCGCAAAGCGCCCTCGCAATGACAAGTCGATAGCTTTTTCCATTTTAACGGTAGCTGGTACAAATCGTTTGTGCTGTGCCGGGCCCGGCTGTCCGCTCCCCTACAACGCACGACCGGAAACTTTCCGCTTGCCGCAGGCCCTACAATATTCGGCCCGAAATGTTGCATTTTTCTCCGGAACATGCTAAAATATTATGATAATTCCTTGATTGGAGGCGCAGGATATGACCTGGGAAGAAATGACATCCATGGCGGCCGAGGAGGGCTTCGCGGCTGCGGTTGTGACCGACACGAAGGACATTCCCTTCGATCCGTCGTTCCGGCCGCTGTGCGCCGAGAATCTCTGCGGAAAATACGGCGCAAATTACAGCTGTCCGCCCGACTGCGGCACGCCGGACGAGATGCGCGCGCGCATTCAGGCGCACCGCCATGCCCTCGTGCTCCAGACGATCTGGGAGATCGCAGACTACAGCGACAGCAAGGCCATCAAGGCCGCAAAAAAGGAGCACAACGCCGCAACGCTGCGCCTGCTCGGCCGTCTGCGCCGCGCGGACGTGCCCGGCTTCCCCGTCGGGGCCAGCGGCTGCGCCCTGTGTGAGACGTGCGCCATCGTGGAACACGAGCCCTGCCGCTACCCGGACCTGTATTATTCCTGCATGTCGGCCTACTGCATCTTCGTGCGCAGGCTCGCGGAGCAATGCGGCATGGAATATGACTGCGGGCCGGGCCTGCTGGCCTTTTTCGGCATGTACGTTTTTGACTGAGCGAAAGGAGACCCCATGGATTTCAAGCTGCACGCGCCCTACAGCGCCACCGGCGATCAGCCGGAGGCCATCCGCAAGCTGACGGAGGGCGTCCGCCTCGGGCTGGACGAGCAGGTGCTGCTCGGCGTGACCGGCTCGGGCAAGACGTTCACGATGGCCTCGGTCATTGCGAACCTGAACCGCCCGACGCTCGTGCTGGCGCACAACAAGACGCTTGCGGCTCAGCTGTGCTCGGAATTCCGGGAGTTTTTCCCGGAAAACGCCGTGGAATACTTCATTTCCTACTACGATTACTACCAGCCGGAGGCCTATATCGCCCACACGGACACCTATATCGAAAAGGACTCCGCCATCAACGACGAGATCGAGCGCCTGCGCCACAGTGCGACGTCGTCGCTGTTCGAGCGGCGGGACGTCATCGTCGTCTCGTCCGTTTCGTGCATCTATGGCCTTGGCGACCCCATCGACTATAAAAACATGGTCATCTCGCTCCGCACGGGCATGGAAAAGTCCCGCGAGGAGCTGATGCAGAAGCTCGTGGAGATCCGCTACGAGCGAAACGACCTGAATTTCACCCGAAACACGTTCCGCGTGCGCGGCGATACGGTGGAGATTTACCCCGTCTACTGGTCCGGCCGGGCCATCCGTGTGGAGTTCTTCGGCGACGAGATCGACCGCATCTCCGAGATCAACGCCGTCAGCGGCATGCCGGAGCGCGTCATCAGCCATGTGGCCATCTACCCCGCCTCGCACTACGTCGCCTCGCGGGACAAGCTCAACCGCGCCATCCTCGAGATCGAACGGGAGATGGAGGAGCGTGAGCGCTGGTTCAAGGAGCACGACAAGCTGCTTGAGGCCCAGCGCATCCGCCAGCGCACGATGTATGACATCGAGATGCTGCAGGAGATCGGCTTCTGCAGCGGCATCGAGAACTACTCCCGCGTCATTTCCGGCCGTGCGCCCGGCACGCCGCCCATGACGCTGCTGGATTATTTTCCGAAGGACTTTCTGCTGTTCGTGGACGAGAGCCATGTCACGCTGCCGCAGGTGCGCGCGATGTACGCGGGTGACCGCTCACGCAAGGAGAGTCTGGTGGAATACGGTTTCCGCCTGCCGAGCGCGTTCGACAACCGCCCACTGACGTTCCCGGAATTCGAGGAAAAGGTCCATCAGGCCATCTACGTCTCCGCCACGCCGGGCGAATACGAGCGCAGCCGCGCCGGGCAGATCGCCGAGCAGGTCATCCGGCCGACGGGCCTGCTGGACCCGAAGGTCGAGGTCCGGCCCATCGACGGGCAGGTCGACGACCTCATCGGCGAATGCAACCGCATCATCGAGCGCAAGGAGCGCGTGCTCGTCACGACGCTGACAAAGAAAATGGCCGAGGATCTGACGACGTATCTGCAGAACGCCGGCATCCGCGTGCGCTATATGCACTCCGACGTCGCAGCGCTTGAGCGCATGGAGATCCTGCGTGACCTGCGCATGGCAAAATTCGACGTGCTCGTCGGCATCAACCTGCTGCGCGAGGGACTCGATCTGCCGGAGGTCTCGCTCGTCGCCATTCTGGACGCGGACAAGGAGGGCTTCCTCCGCAGCGAGACGAGTCTCATCCAGACCATCGGCCGCGCCGCTCGCAACGCCGAGGGCCGCGTCATCATGTACGCCGACAAGATCACGCCCGCCATGCGCGCCGCCATCGACGAAACGGAGCGCCGCCGCGGCATTCAGGATGCCTATAACAAGGCCCACGGCATCGTGCCGAAGACCATTGTCAAGGACGTGCGCGAGCTCATCGAGATCACGCAGGCCGAGGGTGAGGCCCAGCGGCGCGACGGCGTGAAGATGACGGCCGCCGAACGCGAGCGCGAGATCGCAAAGCTCGAAAAGGAGATGCGCGCCGCCGCGAAGCAGATGGAATACGAATACGCCGCCGTGCTCCGCGACCGCATCATCGAGCTGCGCGGCCAGAAAAACTGATTGGGAGGGTCCTATGAGACTGGATAAATTTCTCAAGGTGTCGCGCCTCATCAAGCGCCGCACCGTGGCAAATGAAGCGTGCGACAACGCGCGCGTGACCGTGAACGGCCGCCCGGCCAAGGCGTCCTATGACGTAAAGCCCGGCGACGTGCTGCGCATCGCCTTCGGCCAGCGGACGCTTGCCGTGGAGGTGCTGGCCGTGGCCGACGCCGTGCGCAAGGACGACGCGGCCGCCATGTACCGCGAGCTGCCGGAATAATTCGGTCCGCACTGGACATCCGGCAGAATTTCTGTTATGATTGTACATTGTTATCTCAATTATTTTGTTTATCGAAGGATAAGGAGTCTGATCGCCCATGGAAAAGCTGATCGACCGGCTGTCCGCCGTTGTGGCGGAGGCGTTTTCCGCCGCCGGATATGACGCGGCCTGCGGCCGCGTGACGGTCTCAAACCGCCCTGATCTGTGCGAATTTCAGTGCAACGGCGCCATGCCCGCCGCAAAGCAGCACCACAAAGCCCCGCTCGTCATTGCGCAGGACGTTGTGGACCGCCTGCAGGACGGCAGCGTCTTTGCCGCAGCCGAGGCCGTAAAGCCCGGCTTTATCAACCTGCGTGTGCAGCCTGCATATCTGGCCGCCCATCTGGAGCAGATGCGGCAGAGCGAGCGCCTCGGCGTGACCGGTGAGCGCAAGCCCCGCGGCGTCGTGCTCGACTACGGCGGGCCGAACGTGGCAAAGCCCCTGCACATCGGCCACCTGCGTTCCGCCATCATCGGCGAGAGCATCAAGCGCATCTACCGCTACTTCGGCGACAATGTCGTCGGCGACATTCATCTGGGCGACTGGGGCCTGCAGATCGGCCTGATCATCGCCGAGCTGGAGCGCCGCAAGCCGGACCTGCCCTATTTTGACGAGAGCTTCACCGGCCCGTATCCCGAGGAAGCGCCGTTCACGATCTCCGAGCTGGAGGAGATCTACCCCACGGCCAGCGCCCGCTCGAAGGAGGACGAGCCCTTCGCCGCCCGCGCTCACGAGATCACGTTTGCCGTGCAGCAGCGCCGTCCCGGCTACTATGCCCTGTGGCGCCACATCATGCAGGTCTCCGTGGCCGATCTGCGTAAGAACTATGACAATCTGAACGTCAGCTTCGACGTCTGGAAAGGCGAAAGCGACGCGCAGCCCTACATCCCCCCGATGCTCGAGAAGCTGAAGGCCGAGGGCGTGCTTGTCGAGAGCGAGGGCGCGCTCGTCGTGCCCGTGGCCGAGGAGGGCGACCGCAAGGAGCTGCCGCCGTGCATCCTCGTCAAGAGCGACGGCGCAACGCTGTATGCCACGACGGACCTGGCCACCATCGTGCAGCGCATGGAGGATTACCATCCGGACAAGCTGCTGTACCTGACGGACAAGCGCCAGAGTCTGCACTTCGAGCAGGTGTTCCGCACGGCGCGCAAGGGCCATCTCGTTCCGCCGGAGACGGAGCTGCAGCACATCGGCTTCGGCACGATGAACGGCAAGGACGGCAAGCCCTTCAAGACCCGCGCAGGCGGCGTCATGCGTCTGGAAACGCTCATTTCCGACATCGTGACCTATGTCACGGACAAAATCCGCGAGAACCAGACCGTCCCCGAGGACGAGCTGGACGCCACAGCCCGCTGCATCGCCATCGCGGCGCTGAAATACGGCGACCTGTCGAACCTCGCCACGAAGGACTATATTTTCGATCTCGAGCGCTTTGCCGCGTTCGAGGGCAACACCGGCCCCTACCTGCTCTACACCATCGTCCGCATCAAGTCCATCCTGAACCGCTGCGGCGGCGAGGGCGACTGGGCCATGGCCCCGGCCGACAGCGAGAGCGCCAAGGCGCTGCAGCTGGAGCTGGCGCAGATGCCGGACGCCCTGCAGATGGCCTACCGTGACTCCGCACCGAACGTGATCTGCGCCTATGCCTATGAGCTTGCGGGCGCGGTGAATCGCTTCTACCATGAGACGCGTATTCTGGCCGAGCCGGACAAGCAGAAGCAGGCGGGCTACCTCGCCCTCATCCGCCTTGCCAGGCGCGCGCTGGAGGAGTGCATCGATCTGCTGGGCTTCTCCGCCCCGGACCGCATGTGAAGCAGAATGAAAACGTCAATCCCTCCGGCTCAGCCGGAGGGATTGACGTAATCAAACAAATCAGGGAGCTGCGGCAATGAACCGCAGCTCCCATTTTTTACTGCTCCGTGAACCACGGACCCGCATTCGGGAACAGGATGCGGAAGCGGATCTCATAGCTTCGTCCAAGCGGTGCGGAGAAGTCCGTCAGACGGAATTCCGGGATCACATAGTCCGTCACGCCGTCCGGCCCGGTCACAAGCGCCGTGTCCTTCAGGGCCGTCTCGACGCGGGTCGTCATATTCTGCCCGAGCAGGGCCTGCTCGATGCCCTCCGGCGTCAGGTCCTTGATCGTCGGGCGGCAATAGCGGCAGTAGGCGATGTCCTTCATATAGGCGAAAATCAGCTCGCGCGCAAAGGCCTCGCTGTCCTCCGGCTGCGGGTCCTGCTCGCCCTGCAGCCACTGCAGGCGCGTCAGACCCATGGAGAGAGCGATGCCGACGGAATTAGCCGCCGTGCCCCACGCACTGTAGCCCATAAGCCACTGCAGCGAGGTATCCTCCAGCTGCTGCGGCAGATGCTGCGTGGCAGACGAGGCATCGATGACGATCGTCGGGACACCATTCCGGCAGTTCTCCTCCCAAGCTGCCAGATACCGGCTGCACTCCGTGGAGGAAGCGCCGCGCGTGAGCACCAGCACGACAGCATCTGACTGTTCGTTCCAGTCCACAAGCTCCGCGCCGAGCGCCGTGATATGCTGCTCCACGGACTCGCGGAGCGTCGAGGTATCGTAGGCATCGGCCACGCTGTCCTCATAGCCGCCGAAATAGTGCACGGACAGGCGGCTGTTCCATCCGGCGCAGTCGGCATAGGCACGCGTAAAGGCCATCATACCAAGCTCGTCCGTTCCGCAGAACAGAGCGCAGTTTTTGCCGAGCAGCCGCTGCAGATAGCGGATCTCATTCGTCTGCACGGAGATGCGCGCAGCAGAGTCGTCGACACCGACGACACAGGCCGCAAAGCTCTCGGCATGGCGCAGCAGATAGTCCGTCAGCCGCAGCTTGCGCGCGCGGGCAGCCAGATAATGCTCCACCAGCTCGTCGTCCAACGTCGTTTCGATCCGTTCGCCGTCCGCGCCGTAGGGGTAGCCTGCAATGATGTTATCGACCGTCAGGTTGTGACCGGTCAGCTCGCCGCGCTCGGCCATGCCGTAGCTGCGGAACAGGCGGTAGGCCTCGCTGTCGAGTCCCTGATAGCCGGCGGTCGTGGCAAGGCGCATCACCGTGTCGAACACATAGACCGGCTTGCGTGCAGCGATCTGTGAAAGTGTATCAATGGCATCCTTTTCCCACGTCAGGTCCGTCCCGTCCTCCCAGCGGCTGTTCACAAGGCCGCCGGAGAGCAGCTGGTCCATGCTGACGGCCTCGCTGTGCTGGCTGGAGATGACCACAGCGTCCACGCGGGCGGGCTTGCCGTCCAC
>QWCY01000997.1_pt1 | contig 59152 bp, 41 predicted proteins | sample 1972631 | NCBI WGS metagenome assembly QWCY01 (sample SAMN09866696, study PRJNA288562) | Human gut metagenome isolate pre1_stool, whole genome shotgun sequencing... | isolation source: gut | host: Homo sapiens | place: USA: California
ATAACAATAATTCGAGTCAATCCTTCAAAAAACAACTCCATAGAAAGCCAAAACCTTCTGGAGATTCCCCAAATCCCTCAGCAATAAATAGAATTTCCCTCCCCAGCCAAAGCACAGCTCCCGAAGAGAGTCTAGCCCTTATATTTGTGGCCTCGGAGCAAGGTTTGGATGCGAGCGCTTAAAGCGAGCATTCAAACCGCCGCGACTAAAGTCACAAATATAAGGGCTAGACTCTCTTCGGGGGGCGTCTCTTTGCCTGCGGCAAATTCCTATTTATACTTTTTCTGCACCGGATGTTTTTAGATGGAGTCTTGTTTGTACTGTTGATTTATAAAATCGTAGTAATATTTCTTCTAGTTGTTTTGTAAAGTTCTCTTTGTTAAGACTTTGTAATGCTTTTAAAAGTGCTGGTTCTTCTAAGAGCGCACCGATTACCTCACTGGTTACCGGGGCAGCAACTTCACTTGCAGGTCCCGAGGGAATCAGAGATACAATAGCGCCCCGGATAATATGTCCACGTTCATAGATTGGTGGTTCAAGCCGGACGTAACCGAAGCAGGAGGTAGAAATTTCTGTACTTCTTCCGTGAAGGAGAAGTGCCTGAAATGGTTTGATATAGGTATCAGCCAGGTTATCTCTGTCTTTTAATATTTTGTATAAATGTGCCTGCATGTCGGAAGTGTCGGCATACAGGGAGGAACAGTAAGAGATTATTTCATCTCTGTTTTTCAGGATTGGAGCCTGATTGATGTAAATATTGCCGAGCAGTTCATAGATTTCGCTTCCAATGGCGGAGAGAAATTCTACATCTTTTCTACAGATTGAGGAATCAGAAGGAACTTCGGGTTCTTTGATTTCCTTTTCCTGTGCCTGCCTTTTCTGTTCCTGAATGACTTTGATGCGAGAATCGAGCAGTATTTTATCCTGACGGGTTAATATTGGATTGACGTGGATGTATGGGTAGGCAATCTCTAGCTTTACAGTGGAGATAACAAGGTCAACGCCTTCTTCCTGTAATCGAATATTATCTAATTCAAAAGCGGAGGTTATACCGCGGATATCAAGGTCAGGGTATTCCTTTTTCAAGCTCTCTGTGAGAAGTCTTGAACTTCCGATTCCAGTTGGACAGACAATCATAACAGAAAGCTTTTTGATTTCTTTTTCAATACGTTCCATTGCCATTGTGAAATAAAGGGTAATAAAACCAATTTCGCTAGCGGGAACTTTTTTTATGCCAAGAATCGGACAGAGGAGAGAAAGTCCCTCTTCACAAGCCTTATATACAGAAGGATAACTTTCCTGAAATTCCTTTAACAGCGGATTTTCTACGGGGATTCCAGCGCGGAGTCTGGAAATGGTCGGTTGGATATGTCCGCTTAATTCTGTGAGGAGCCGGCTGTCTCTCATAAAGTTTATATGTAAAATTTCGTTGACTTTTTTTATGATGGACAGGGTAATCTGATGTACGTCAAGGTTTTTTATATCAGTTAAATCTCTGCTTCCAGATGGCCATATACGCTGTCCGGAAATAAAGACAGCCATATAGATGGTCTCATCGACAGAAATAGATAAATGGAAAAACTGGCGTAATTCCTTCATAATATATTCGGAAACGGCATACTCCGGCTGGATAGATATTTCTGCATAAGACTGTTTGAGTTCTTTGATAAACCGTCCTTTTTGCATTCTCTGTACACAGAGGGAAGTGTATACAAGCAAGTGTAAATATCCATTGTCAGAAAGCTGCATACCAAGCTGTTTCTGACAGCCGCCAAGGATGTGATTAACCTCGGCCATTACTTCGCCATCAATTTCATTGATAAAATTTCGGTCTGACAGAAACTTCTTGTCCTGGAGATTGCCAATGGAGTGATGTTCATTTACCTGTTTACATATGAAAGAAGTCAATGCCTGTCTTCTTGCGATTTCTGTTCCTTCTATAAATACACCAAGTCCGGGACGGCGGACGAGCTTTAGCTGATACTTTGTAAACCAGGTTTCAAGCTGGTTAAGGTCAGCAGTAAGTGTACCCTCGGAAATCTCGAACTTTTCTGTGAAGTAGTAAGATTTAATCGGCTCTTCTGCGAGGAGAAGGTCATGACATAAGAGAGTCAGCCTTTCTGGGCGGTTATCTGCAGGAGCGGAGCTATTTGTATCTTTTTCATCTAAAAGAGCAGCTAACTCTTTTAATCGTTCTGGTGTCTCGTCAATTAAAAGTCCTACACTTCGTTTGCGTACAAAGCAAAAGCCATTATGCTTCATCCATTTTTCAACGGTTGGCAGTTCGCGCTGGACGGAGCGGTCGCTGACACCGAGTTCTTCTGAAATGATACCGATTGTCACAGGGCTGTCCGGTGAAAAGCGGAGCAGAATGCGGATTATTTTATCTGCGCGTGGTGTGAGCTGCATGATTTTTTCTTCCTTTCCTATTCTTCTTCTTATTATACAATATTTTACTGACAAATACTTCTTGTGAAAATGCACAAAAGAGCGACAAAGAAATTGGGTATATTGATGATAAAGTGACAGTTTGTCGGGAAGTCTTACCGACAAAGTTGCGGTATCATTCCTTTGAATTTTGTCATTTTGTGCTTTACAATAGAGACATAGAAAACAAGGGCAGTGCAAAAAAGCACAGTGTCAATATCCCAAGGCCGGAGGCAAAACGTAAGAATGGAGACAGATATTAAGCCAAAGGGGAGGGACAAAAAAGAGAGGAGATATGTAACATGAAAAACGCAGTACAACGTTTTGGTAAGTTCCTCAGTTCAATGGTAATGCCAAATATCGGAGCATTCATCGCATGGGGCTTCATCACAGCATTATTTATCGAAAAAGGATGGCTTCCAAATGCACAGCTTGCAACTTTAAACGGACCAATGCTTAATTACTTACTTCCAGTCCTGATCGCATTCCAGGGTGGTAAGTTAATCGGTGGAGACCGAGGCGGAGTAATGGGTGCGATCGCAACCATCGGTGTAATCGTCGGAGCACCTGATTATCCAATGTTGATGGGCGCTATGGTAATGGGTCCTTTGGCTGGTTTTGTTATTAAAAAGTTTGACCAGGCAATGGACGGAAGAATGCCAGCCGGATTTGAGATGTTAATTAACAACTTCTCCATTGGTATCTTCGGTATGTTATTAGCTATCGTTGGTTATTATGCAATCGGACCTTTCATGAGTGCCGTACTTGTAGTATTAAAAGGTGGTGTTCAGGTACTTGTAGATCATAGTCTTCTTCCACTCGCAGCAATCTTTATTGAGCCAGCGAAAGTATTATTCTTGAACAACGCAATCAACCATGGTATCTTTACTCCTATCGGAATTGAACAGGCAGCAGAAGCTGGTAAGTCCATCATGTATATGTTAGAGGCTAACCCAGGTCCAGGTCTTGGATTACTTCTTGCTTACTGGGCATTTTCTAAGGATAAAGCAACAAAGGATTCCGCACCTGGAGCAATTATCATTCACTTCTTCGGTGGTATCCATGAGATTTATTTCCCATACATCCTTATGAATCCATTAGTAATCGTTGGACCAATCGCAGGTAATATCTGTGCGATCCTTTTCTACAGTATTACAAAAGCAGGTCTTGTAGGACCTTCCGCACCTGGTTCCATCATCGCATTTATGTCAATGTCACCAAAGAGTTCTATCGTAATCACAGCACTTGGTGTTCTGATTGCAGCAACAGTATCTTTCTTAGTTTCTTCACCGATCGTTAAGATGGCAGGAAGCAAGAGTCTTGAAGATGCACAGAAAAAGACAAGCGACATGAAAGCTGAGTCCAAAGGACAGGCAGCAGAAGTTCTTTCCGGAGCAGATGTTAAGGCAGATGACATTAAGAAAATCGTATTCGCATGTGACGCTGGTATGGGATCTTCTGCAATGGGAGCAACAAAGTTCAGAAATCGTATTAAACCTTTAAATCTTGGAATTACAGTAACAAATACATCCGTAGATAATGTTCCTGCAGACGCAGATGTCGTTGTATGCCAGTACATTTTACAGGACAGAGCAGTTAAGAGTGCGCCACAGGCAAGATTAGTAGCAATCGGAAACTTCCTTCAGGATCCTAACCTTGATACATTCTATGCAGAGTTAGAGGGACGTGCAAATGGTACATCCGCCTCAGCTCCAGCAGTAGAACCTGAAGTAAAAGAAGAAAAGAAAGCAAAAAAAGCCGTTCTTAAAAAAGAAGGTATCAAAACAGGCTTAAAGAGTGTAGATAAAGAAACAGCAATTCGTGCAGCAGGCCAGCTTTTATGTGACCTTGGCTTCACAAATGAAGATTATATTCAGGCAATGGTTGACCGTGAAAATATGGTATCTACATACATGGGTATGGGAGTTGCAATTCCTCACGGAACATCTAATGCAAAAGAAACCGTTAAAAAATCTGGTATCGTAGTAATGCAGTATCCAGAAGGTGTTGACTTTGGTGATGAGAAAGCATATCTCGTAATCGGTATTGCAGGTGTTGGTGATGAGCATCTTGAGATTCTTGGAAACATCGTAGCAAGTCTTGAGGACGAAGAACTTCTCGAAACACTGAAAAAGAATGCTGACGTTGACACTATCATGAAAACTTTTGGTTAAAATAAATAACAAAGGTGAGTAATTAAATTAAGTAAAAACTATATTAAAAAATCATATTGAAATAACATCGGGAACAGTCCCGAGGTTTAGATTTAAGAAAGAAGGAGTCAGATTATGAAAAAGGCAGTTCAGTTTGGAGCAGGTAATATCGGTCGTGGTTTTATTGGAGCTTTACTTAGTCAGTCCGGTTATCATGTAGTATTTGCAGACGTTGTAGACAAGATTATCGATAAAATTAATGAGGATAAAACATACACAGTTCATGTAATGGACGTAGAATGTGAAGATCAGAAAATCGAAAACATCAGTGGTGTAAATTCTACAAAGCCAGAAGCAGTAGATGAAATCGCAAGTGCTGACCTTGTAACAACAGCTGTTGGTCTTGTTATTTTACCTCGTATCGCTCCTACAATCGCAGCAGCTATCGAAAAACGTATGGCAGACGGAAACAAAGAGCCGATGAACATCATCGCATGTGAAAATGCAATCCGTGGAACATCTCAGTTAAAGAAAGCTGTTTACGAAAACTTAAGCGAGGAAGGAAAAGCATTTGCAGATGAGTATGTCGGATTCCCAGACTGTGCAGTTGACAGAATCGTACCTCCTGTAAAGAGCGAAAACTTCATTGATGTAGTAGTAGAAGAATACTACGAATGGGATGTAGAGCGCGCAAGCTTCAAGGGCGAGATTCCAGAAATCAAAGGAATGACTCTTGTAGATGACTTAATGGCATACATTGAGCGTAAATTATTCACATTAAATACAGGACACTGCATCACTTCTTATCTTGGAAAGCTTCGTGGATTCCCAACAATCGATGCAGCGATCGCTGATGAAGAAATCTATGACATCGTATCTAAAGCAATGAAAGAGAGTGGTGACGGACTCATCAAGAAACATGGTTTCGACCCTGAAAAACATGCAGCATACATCAAAAAGATTATCGGACGTTTCAAAAACCCATACTTACAGGACGATGTAAGCCGTGTAGGTCGTGAGCCACTTCGTAAATTAAGCCCAACAGACCGCCTGATCAGCCCATTAACAACAGCAGCAGGATATGGACTTCCAGTAGACCACTTACTTGTTGGTGTTGGTGCAGCTTTACACTATGATAATCCAGAAGACAAACAGAGCGTTGAACTTCAGGCAAAAATCAAAGAGCAGGGCGTTCGTGAAGCAGCAAAAGAAATCACTCAGCTTACAGATGAAAAGCTGTTAGATGCGATTGTTGCTGAATATGAGAAATTAGCTTAGTTTTTATACAATATAACACAACCGTGGGACACACGGGGATAGCTCGCTTATGCTTAGCACAGAAGTGTTATCGAACGAGAACCAAACTTGCCGAGGTTGGGAAGCCCCCACCTTTACAGGTGAGGGAGGATGTCACTTAAACGGGTAAAAGTTATATGGTTGTTGTGAGTCTGTAATATGTTAAGTAATTTGGAATAAAAATAAGCAGAGGGAATAAGTTTTAATATTAGAAAAGTAACTATTCAGAGAAAAGCAGTATTTATCAAAAAGGGATTACGGGCAAACTGCAAGTACTCTGAATAGCTGCATATATAACAATTGTAGAAATCCGACAGAACAAAGAAGAAAATAAATTAAAACCGGATACTAACCTAATAAAAATAACAAACTGTTTCCGAAAAAATCAGGAAAGTGAATTGGCGCGTAAAATCTTGCCTTTTCCCGATAGCCATGCTACACTTAAGGATGAAAAATTTAAATTGTTTCAATCATTTTAACTTTTAAAGGAGATTATATATGTGTGGAATTGTTGGATATACTGGTAGAGAGGCGGCAGCGCCAATTGTACTGAATGGTTTATCAAAACTGGAGTACAGGGGATATGATTCAGCCGGAGTAGCTGTTTTCAATGAAGCTGAGAATGACATAGACATTGTAAAGACAAAGGGACGTCTTAAGAATCTGTTAGAGAAGACAGACAGCGGAAAAGCGATGCCAGGTGGATGTGGTATTGGTCATACCCGTTGGGCAACACATGGCGCACCTTCTGAGAAGAACGCGCATCCTCATTGTAGTGATGACAAGATGGTTGTTATGGTTCATAACGGAATCATTGAGAACTATCAGGAATTAAAAGACCATCTCACACAGAAAGGTTATACTTTCTATTCTGAGACAGATACAGAAGTAGCAGTGAAGCTTATCGCTTATTACTATGAGAAGACAGATCATAACCCATTAGAAAGTATGTCAAGAGCATTACTTCGTGTTCGTGGTTCTTTCGCACTGGGTATTATGTTCAAAGATCGTCCAGGTGTTGTTTACGCAGCACGAAAAGACAGTCCATTAATCGTTGGACAGAATGAAGGTGGAGCATTTATCGCATCCGACGTTCCTGCTATCCTTTCTTACACAAGAAATGTATACTATCTTGATAACATGGAGATGGCAGAACTTCACGAAGACAGCATCCGTTTCTTTAACATGAACGGTGACGAGATTGAAAAAGAAATGGTTAACATTAAGTGGGATGCAGAAGCAGCGGAAAAAGGCGGTTTCGAGCATTTCATGATGAAAGAGATTCATGAGCAGCCAAAGGCACTCAAAGATACAATCAATACATATGTAAAAGACGGTAAGATTGATTTAAGTTCTGTCGGTATTTCACCAGAAGAATTTGCACAGTATCATAGAATTTGTATCGTAGCCTGCGGTTCTGCTTATCATGTTGGTATCGCAGCCAAATATGTGATGGAAGACCTCACAGGATTAATGGTAGACGTAGATTTCGCCTCTGAATTCCGTTACCGCAATCCAAAGCTTTCCAAAGATACATTAGTTGTCATTATTTCACAGTCAGGAGAGACAGCAGATAGCCTTGCAGCACTGCGTCTTACAAAAGAAATGGGAGTAAAGACATTAGCAATCGTTAATGTAGTTGGTTCCAGTATTGCAAGAGAAGCAGACCACGTTATGTACACTTTAGCAGGACCTGAAATTGCCGTTGCTACCACTAAGGCATACAGCACACAGTTAATTTGTATGTATATCCTCTCCATGTACGCTGCACAGGTAAGAGGCGAGATCGAAGAATCTACCTTAGGCAACATGCTCAAAGAGATCGTGCTCCTTCCAGAAAAGGTTGCAAGTATCTTAGCAGATAAAGAACGTATTCAGTGGTTTGCTAATAAATTTGCATCCGCACACGACGTATTCTTTATCGGTCGTGGACTTGATTACGCAATCTGTCAGGAAGGAAGCCTGAAGATGAAAGAAGTCAGCTATGTACATTCCGAAGCTTACGCAGCAGGTGAGTTAAAACACGGAACCATTAGCCTGATTGAAGATGGAACACTTGTAATCGGTGTTCTTACTCAGAGCCACCTTTGCGAGAAGACACTGAGTAACATGCAGGAAGTAAAGAGCCGTGGCGCATACCTGATGGGTGTTGCAGAGAACGGAAGTTACTACCTTGAAGACATGGTAGACTTTGTTGTATATGTGCCTAAGACAGACCCGCATTTTACAACAACACTTGCTATTATTCCATTACAGTTAATGGGATATTATGTAAGCGTTGCAAGAGGACTTGATGTTGATAAGCCTAGAAACCTTGCAAAGAGTGTTACTGTAGAATAATTCTGGGTTGCCGCAGGCAGGAAGAGACGCTCCCAAAAAGAGAAGATATCCTATATTTGTGACTCTATCACTGTGGGTTGAATGTTTGCTTCGGGTTTACATTCAATCCTCGCTATAAGGTCGCAAATATAGGATATCTTCTCTTTTTGGGAGCTGTTTTTGGATTTAGAGCGTGTTTGAAAAACCATTCCTCTAAGAGGGGGTCTGCTTTCCTGTGGCAAATTTTATATTTTAAAGGATAAGGAGATTATTATGGAGATAAAAACATTTCATGGATTTGAAGATTTCTGTGTAGAGAAGTTTGAAAATACTGATGAGTGGTATTACGGTATTTATCCAACGTGGATGTCTAATGTGGAAGTAGCGGAGGAATGTGGAAAAGGAAGAGAGTATGCTGGAAGTAAGTTATGCTTTTTTAATAAAACTGGCAGGTCATATGAGCCGATAAAACAGGAGAAAAATGTGTATCTGGAGACTCCTGTGTATGACAAGGCAAGTAATTCTTTTGGGATTTTGAGATATAATTTTAATAAAAGAATCCTTCAGGCGATTGCCTATAAACCAGATGAAGAAAGTGTTGAAGTAATCGAAGAAATTTCGCTTTCGGAAATTGATGACTTAATGAATATCAGATTAATTGAAAGCCCCTTTATGATTGTACGAAATAGTATGGAAGAAAATGCTATAGAATTTTTGGCTCCGAAACGAAAAATATATCTGGAAGAAAATGAAAGCATTGAGTTTGTAGAAAACGAGAAAATGTATAGTTCTAAATGGAATGAGGATTTACTGGATGTATTGGATTATGGATATGGAGAAGAGATCATCGTAAGAGATTTAGAGACAGGAAAGATTCTGGAAAGGTATAAAGGATATCTGAACAGAATGCCAGATGGGACAGCATGGCTTATGACAGAATAGAGTTGGAAAAAGTAAGTTTTAACTTGGTTATATCAATAAATTTATATGGAAAAGAGAAAATTAGATGTAGGTAAAGAATGCTTCTGGGTAAAATCAGAGGCATTTTTGAATATAAGATAGAAGATAAGTTTAAAATTTTAAATGGAATTAAGTTTTGCGCTGTTTTTAGGAAATTAAGCGAGAATTTCCGCTAATTCAGTTGCTGAGTAGTTCACCAATTTTTGAAGTAGGATAAGCTTAAAAAATAAATTGAGAATTTCCGGAAATTTGATTTTCGAATCTTTTGCGATATGTAAGAAAAACTATGAAATACATATAAAAATTAATGTTTATCATATATTTATAGTTGACAAACATATATTAAAGTGGTATTTTTTTTCGTAAATTAAAGAAAGGGGTGCTATATGGATAACTTTAAGAAAGTATCGCGTGTTCTGGTAATTATGCTGAAAGTGGTAGAAGTACTACAGATTTTCGGCTCTGTTTTGTCTATAGGAGCATTAGTAGTGTTTAATGTGATACAGATTGATAGGCCTGACATTGTAACAACAGAAATGAAAAAGCTATCTTTATCATCACAGGAACCTTTTACGTTGTTTATATGCTTGCTTATTAATTGTATTAGTTTGTTTTTGGTAGCCAGGTTTACAAAGCAGATTTTTGAATGGATAGAGCTAAGTGAATCTCCATTTATCCCCCAAATATCAAATCAGATTAATAAAATATCGGCAGCGTTATTTGTTTATATTATTGTTCCAACTGGTTCAGTTAATGAAATTAATCTTTCTTCTGTAGTATTGGGAACTGTGATTGTGCTTGTTTTGTATTGCCTTTCGGCAGTATTCAAATATGGATGTAGTTTACAGAAAGAAGTAGATGGGATGTTGTAGGTGAAGTATGGCAATTATATTGAGATTAGACAGGGTAATGGCAGATAGAAAGATTAATTTAAAAGATTTATCTGAGCAGGTAGGAATCGCCAATGTAAATTTGTCGAAGATTAAAACCGGAAAAGTAAGCGCAATTCGATTTTCGACGTTGAATGCTATTTGTAAAGCATTGGATTGCCAGCCTGGAGATATCTTAGAATATCAGGAGGATGAGGACTGATTTGTTAAGTTGGTATATATACGAGCTGGCGAAACAGATGAATCCTCACTCTCTGTAATATAAAGGAGAAAATTTATGAAAAAATATCTAAATAGAATCTACACAATACTCTTAATTATCCTTTGTGTAGTTTTATGTGTTTTACAAATACAGGCAGGGACATTATTGAGTACAGATACAGTAATAAGATTTGTGATTATATTTATAGCATATGGCTTGGGAATGGCATATAAGAAAAAATCCTGATTTGTGAGTCTGCAAAACAGACGAACTCCTGAAGATCCCCATCAAATCTTTCTCAAAATAAATTCTGAGTTTGCATAGGCATCCAAAGACAGCTCACAGTAAATAAAAGAACCTATATTTGTGGCCTCGGAGCAAGGGTTGATACGAGCGTGTATAAGCGAGTATTCAAACCGCCGCGACTAAAGTCACAAATATAGGTTCTTTTTATTTACTGCGAGCGTCTCTTTGCCTGCGGCAAATAAGAATTTAACTACTTAAACAGTGGAGCCAATGCAGCAGCTAATTCATCCTTTGTTGCCTGAGCGTCTGCAAGATCCTTTCCAAGTGTAGTAAAGTATGTCTTGATTTTAGGTTCTGTACCAGATGGACGAACAACAACAGTTGCGCCATTATCAAGACCGTATGTAAGTACGTTAGCAGCTGGAAGTCCAGTAGCCTCTGTATTCTTATAATCTGTTACGCTGACAACTTTCTTATCTGCGATAGATGCAGGTGGGTTATCACGAAGTCCCTGCATGATTCCAGACATCTTATCCATACCTGTAAGACCTGGGAATTCAAAACTGTCTACAACATTTAAGTAACGGCCATATTCAGCATAGATTTCTTCAAGTCTTTCTTTGATGGAGCTTCCGATGCTTCTGTAGTAAGCAGCCATCTCACAGATGAGCATGGAGCTGATTACAGCATCTTTATCACGAACGTAAGGTCCAGCTAAGTAACCGTAACTCTCTTCGAAACCGAAGATGAAGCGGTCTACTTCTCCAGCAGCTTCTAAGGAAGCAATCTGGTCACCGATCCATTTAAATCCTGTAAGTACACTTCTCATCTCTACACCGTAATGAGCAGCAACAGCGTCTGCAAGTGGTGTGGAAACGATGGATTTCACTGCGACAGCCTTCTCAGGAAGTGTGCCTAATTCTTTGCGGCCTGCACAGATGTAGTCAAGAAGCAGAACACCCATCTCATTACCTGTTACAAGTTCATAAGAACCGTCTGGACACTTCATAGCAATACCAACACGGTCTGCATCAGGGTCAGTAGCGAGCATAAGATCTGCACCAGATTCTTTTGCAAGATCAAGACCAAGCTTTAATGCTTCAAAAATCTCTGGATTAGGATAACTGCATGTTGTGAAGTATCCGTTAGGATATTCCTGTTCAGGAACGATAGTGATATCTGTGATACCGATGTCATTTAATACTCTTGTTACAGGAACAAGGCCAGAACCGTTCAGTGGACTATATACTAACTTAAGACCAGCAGTCTTGCAAAGACCTGGACGAACCTGACGTGCTTCGATAGCTTCATAGAACGCATTCTTACAATCATCTCCTACAAAACGGATGAGTCCCTGCTCAACACCTTCTGCGAAAGAAATGTATTTTGCCCCAGTAAGAACATCAGTCTTCTGAATCTCATCGTATACGATAGCGGCTGCATCATCAGTCATCTGGCATCCGTCAGGACCGTAAGCTTTGTAACCGTTATACTTAGCTGGGTTGTGAGATGCGGTAACCATGATACCTGCGTTACACTCATAGTAACGTGTAGCAAAAGAAAGTGCTGGAACAGGCATTAATGCATCGTAAATGCGAACTTTAATTCCATTAGCGGCGAGAACGGCAGCAGCAGTCTTGGCAAAAACATCACTCTTAATACGGCTGTCATAGCTGATAGTGAGACCAGCAGTTCCGAACTTCAGTGCAACTGCAAAACGGTCTTTAATCTCGTCATCATTTCCCTCGATGCCGGCAAGCTCAGGATGAAGATCACTATCTTCTAAGTCAGCAGCAAGCCAGCGTTTGTACTCGTCTAAATACATATTGTAACTCCTTCCAATGTTAAATGTTAGTGCTTTAAAAAGCCTGTTTTATGTATCTAATTTTACCATATCAGGTACTATTTATCAAGATGAAATTATGTATACTTTTGGAAAAGAACACGAATCATTACAGATAAAAGAGAAAATGAATTGTACAGAAATACCATTGTCGTATATTTGAGAAAAATGTAATTTTTTCTTTACTTTGTAGTGGGAATCAAAAATATTTTTGCAGAAATTCAAAGAAATAGTTCGCAAACATAAGCCGTTCTGTGTTATTATATACAATATGTGACATTTGTGGTATCACGGAAGTCACAAATTAAAAAGAAAAGGAGAGTCCTTCTTATTTTAATAGTATAATGAAGTTTCATAAGGCAGATATTTAGAGAACGGTACATTAGAGAATCAGAGATATACTTGAGAAGTGTATATAGACGTATCATTGTTGAAAATTTTGAATGAAGTTAGAGCGTGTTTGAAAAATCATTCCAGCAATCTGCACACCTCAATTTATGGTATATTTTTCCTTCATTTGGTTGACGTAGCCCATTACGCCGCTTTCATTCAGTTGACGTAGCCCGCTACGCCGCCCTCATTCAGGTAAAATCTCCCACAAATTGTGATGCACATCTTGCAGAAAGCATTTTTTAAACACGCTCTAGCGATACCTCATAAGTGTATGTAAAGCATGCGGATCTTACAATAAAAAAGAAATCGTTTTGTTGTGATATTGTATGTTGAACGCTCATAGACAGCAATTTGTCTGCTTTTAATTTTATTTTAAAACTCTATTAGTATAGAAGGTACAGGAATCATGTCAGAGAAAATTATTGCAGTTTCCGCAGGAAGAGAAATCACAGAAACAGAATTTAATGAATTTTTAAGCAAGCTTCCAGAACAGCAGCAGGCTTATGTAGCAACAGAAGAAGGAAGAAAGCAGGCATTAACTCAGTATGCAAACTACTTCTTATTCGAAAAACTTGGATATGACAAAAAGTATGACCAGGACGAAGCTTTCCTTGCTACAATGGAAGCTGTTAAGAGAGAACTTTTAGGACAGTACGCTTTAACTCAGGAGATTAAAGATATCCAGGCAACACAGGAAGAATGTGAAGCATACTATAATGAGCATAAAGCAATGTTCGTAAAAGAAGCAAAAGCTACAGCAAAACACATCCTTACAGCAACAGAAGAAGAAAGTAAGAAAGTATTAGAAGAAATCGAGAGCGGTGTAAAAACATTTGAAGACGCTGCAAAAGAATATTCTACATGCCCATCTAAAGCACAGGGCGGAAGCCTCGGAACATTTGGCCGTGGACAGATGGTGAAAGAATTTGACGAAGCTGTATTTACTGCAGAAGTAGGCAAAGTAATCGGACCAGTAAAAACAGATTTCGGATATCACTTAATTCGTGTAGACGAGCTTACAGGTGGAGAACAGTCTGAATTTGCAGAAGTATATCCACAGATCATGCAGCAGCTCACAACAGAAAAACAGAACAAAAAGTATATGGCAGTACGTCAGGAAATGATCGAAAAATACGGTCTTGAATTTAAGTAAAAATTTAATATAATAATATAGGAAATCCCGTTCTGACAGGAATGAATCGCCAGTCACTACCTGATTATTCAGGCTTCGTGAATTGCTGACGGTGGATTGAGATAATGATAATAATAAGATTATTACAAAATTATCTTTATTTTTTTCTGAACTGGGGTTATAATAGGTTCGTATAACTTAGGGCGATGCTACCATACATCGACAACTGCGCAAGCAGATATTTATATTTATGGAGGTTAATAATTATGGCATTAGTATCAGCAAAAGAGATGCTTCAGAAAGCAAAAGCAGGACATTATGCAGTAGGACAGTTCAACATCAACAACCTTGAGTGGACAAAAGCAATCCTGTTAACAGCAGAAGAATGTAAATCCCCAGTTATTTTAGGTGTATCCGAAGGTGCGGGCAAATACATGACAGGATACAAAACTGTTGTAGGTATGGTAAACGGAATGTTAGAAGAGTTAAACATCACAGTACCTGTAGCACTTCATCTTGACCACGGTTCATATGAAGGAGCTAAGAAGTGTATCGAAGCTGGATTCTCCAGCATCATGTTTGATGGTTCTCATCTTCCATTCGAAGAGAACGTAGAGAAGACAAAAGAATTAGTAGCAATCTGTAACGAAAAAGGAATGTCTCTCGAAGCAGAAGTTGGTTCTATCGGTGGAGAAGAAGATGGTGTTGTAGGAATGGGCGAATGTGCAGATCCTCAGGAATGTAAAGACATCGCTGATCTTGGTGTAACAATGTTAGCAGCAGGTATCGGTAACATCCATGGTAAGTACCCTGCAAACTGGGCTGGATTACAGTTTGATGTATTAGATGACATTCAGAAGTTAACAGGAGAAATGCCTCTCGTATTACACGGTGGTACAGGAATTCCTGAAGACATGATTAAAAAAGCAATCTCTCTTGGTGTTTCTAAGATCAATGTAAACACAGAGTGTCAGATCGCTTTCGCAGAAGCTACACGTAAATATATCGAAGCAGGCAAAGACTTAGAAGGAAAAGGATTTGACCCTCGTAAGTTATTAGCTCCTGGTGCAGAAGCAATCAAAGCTACTGTAAAAGAGAAAATGGAAATCTTCGGATCCATTGGAAAAGCTGAATAGAATATAGTTAATCCGAATTTGTTAGTATAAACAGACGAAGGTGAAAGAATCCCATTTTATCAGATGGAAAGATAATCGTTGCGAAAAATATGTTCTCGTATTTTTACTTGCTGCGATAGTCCATTTGATAGAATGGGATTTTTTATTTTATGTGATAGAGCATGTTTGAAAAATTATTCTCACAATCTGCATCCTCTGATTTGCAGTATATTTTGCTCTTATTCAAGTCAATGTAGCCCGCTATGCCGTCCTTATTCGAGCAAAATCCCCCACAAATTATGATGTGTATTTTGCAGAAAGCAGGGCATTCATCAGATGGTTATGAAAGGGATAGGAAGTTGAGAAACGGCAAAATTATTTTTGAAAAAATAAAAAATATAGAATTTGTTGCCGATAGTGTGCTATACTATACACAACGAAATATAACGAATTCAACATAAAGTTATGTGGGAGGAAGCCAGATGCGAATGATTTCTGTTGTGGAGACAGCAAAAAAGTGGAATATATCAGAAAGAAGTGTAAGGAATTACTGTGCACAGGGACGAGTTCCAGGGGCGGTTCTCAATGGAAAGGTATGGAGTATTCCGGAAGATGCAGAAAAACCGGAGCGTTCCAATAAGAAAAAACAGTATATACCTACGTTATTAGATATTTTACAGGAAGAAAAAGCAAAGAAATATTCCGGCGGTATTTATCATAAAACGCAGATTGAGTTAACCTATAATTCGAACCATATGGAAGGAAGCCGCCTTACACATGATCAGACCAGATATATTTTTGAAACAAATACGATTGGGATAGAAAATGAAATTATTAATGTAGATGATGTTGTTGAAACAGCAAATCATTTTCGCTGTGTAGATTTAATTATTGACAAGGCAAAGGCAATGTTAACAGAAAACTTTATTAAAGAACTGCATTTGATCTTGAAAAATGGAACCAGTGATTCCAGAAAAGAATGGTTTACGGTAGGTGATTACAAAAAGATTCCTAATGAGGTTGGAGGCATGGAAACCGCATTACCAGAAGAAGTTCCCGATAAAATTCAGCAATTACTCAGGGAATATCATTCTAAAGAGAAAAAGAATTTAGAAGATATATTAGATTTTCATGTGAAATTTGAAAGAATCCATCCCTTTCAGGACGGAAATGGTCGCGTTGGTCGCTTGATTTTATTTAAAGAATGCCTGAAATATAATATTGTTCCGTTTATTATCGAGGATGATATTAAGATGTTTTATTATAGAGGGTTAAAAGAATGGAATAATGAAAAGGGTTATCTGATGGATACTTGTTTAACAGTACAGGACAGGTATAAAGCGTATCTGAATTATTTTAGGATTAGATACTAAAGGGAATATAGTAGTATAAAAAAATTGTTTTTATACAAGAACAATTTACTATTGATAACTCAGTATAAATATACTATAATCAGATTATAATAATAGTTACTATTTTTAATTAAAATTCAATTAGAGAATAGAAGAAAGGGAGAAGTGTATTATGAGTAAGTTTTATCGTACAGCAGACAGAACCGTTTTATTAGAGTTATTCGGACCAGGAGAATCCGTAGAGAATTTAAAGAGCTTAAAAGCGAACACAACAGATGCAGCATACGAATACTGCAACCTCCACGGATTATGGAAAGCTGAAGTTTAGAGAAGAACAGACGAACCCCGAAAAGATAATAAGTAGTAGATGTGAAGATAATCGCTGCGCATAAGCTACATCTCATGAGGAGATGTAACTTATGCTTGCTCCGACATCACATCTACTACTTATTATCTTTTCGGGGTTCTGTTTTCTTTAAATTGGTGGGGAGTGGAAATAGAAGTTCTATATAGAATGAAAAAATATAGAAGTTTTTATTTCATGTAGTTGTTAAAGACTCTGATACTGGAAAATGTGTCGATATACTAACGGGAGAAATAACAGGAGATATTCGACTGAAACTATATCTTCTGCTATAATAAGATTAGCTTTTGAACAATAAATCAGGTGTGTATTCCCTCTCTTCAACAAAGTAGGGAGGGGGGTTCACAAAGTATAGAAAGCCAATAAAAATAAGATTGCCAAAAGAAAATCAGAAATTTAGCTAAGTTATATATAATGCAAGAAGAAGGAAATAGGATGAACATTTCACAGCCAATTATAAAAAAGATAGAAGACACCAGAAATGCATTGGATTTTTTTGAGAAAGAAATACTTTTACTGGAAGATAAAAAGACACAGAAAATTATTAAAAATTTTCCTACAGTTTATATTCATAATTGGAAGAATTCCGGGAAATTTGAGGTTTATATCGGGGAATCGAATAATATTTCAGGAGAACACGTGAACACTTTGATATGGCCGAGAATAATGCAGAGGGATGGCAGAGAAAACTTTTAAATAAAAAAGCCAGTTTATTTATTATTGGGCATGAGCATTTTAATAAGTCTTTGACGTTAGATATTGAAAATCGGTTGATGAATTATATGTTAAGTGTGGATAGTGTCAAATCAGTACATAATTCCAGGGCAAACCCTCAGTTTGACTATTATCCGGTGGAAGAGTTAGATGAAATTTTTAATAAAATTTGGATGCAACTTCATAAAGAAAATGAAAAATTATTTCCAACAGAAAGTTTTGTACAAAATTCAGCGATATATAAAGCGTCACCTCTTCATAAATTGACAGAAGATCAGAAAAAAGCGAAAGAGATAATCATTCAAAAAGTTGACGAGGCACTTTCTAGTGAGAAAACTGAACAATTAATTTTTATCGATGGAGAGGCAGGAACTGGGAAAACAGTATTAAATAGCAGCACATTTTATGAGCTGTACTGTCAGGCGGAAAAAGCAAAAAAAGATTTTCAATGCTATTTGCTGGTTAATCACGATGAACAGGTAACTGTATATAAGCAAATTGCTAAAAAACTTGGGATATTAGAGAAATACGGGAATGTTGTTGATAAACCGACAACATTTATAAATAATCATACAGAAGATAACCCCGTAGATGTTGTATTTGTAGATGAAGGGCATTTGTTATTAACACAAGGTAAGCAATCTTATAAAGGAAAGGATCAGTTAGAGGATATAATTAAAAGAGCAAGAGTTACGGTAGTTATGTTTGATGAAAATCAAATATTGACAACCGAGCAGTTTCGTGAAGCAGAGGAATTAGAGAAATACCGTAATAAGGCCAGAGAAGAGGATAATTATATTATACTACATGAACAACTTAGAATGCAGGCAAATTCAGCTATTGTAGATTGGATAGATGCATTTACAAAGGAACGAATACTAAAAAAGATTCCCAAGGCAGATGGATATGATATTAAAATATTTAATAGTCCAGAAGAACTTGATTTAAAAATAAAGGAAAAAGCGAAGAAAAAGAAGTCTTCGTTATCCAGAGTTATTGCAACATATGATTGGGAATATAGTAGTATACATGAACCTAAGGACAGATGGCTGAAATATTGGGAAGTAATGGTCGGAAAGTGGCATAAGCCGTGGAATCGTGAATTAGAAAAAAATTTTTCAAAAGAAGAGAAAAAACAGATTAAAGGGCTTGCATGGGCAGAACAACCGCAGACAATTGATGAAGTGGGATCAACATATACAATTCAGGGATTTGATTTAAATTATGCAGGGGTAATACTGGGTCCCTCTGTTAAATACAGAAATGGAGAGATTATATTTGATCCAACCGAAAGTCATAATCATAAGGCTACACGAAACAGAACTTTAGGGGATGGTTCGAAACAAAAGTTTGGTGAGTTGTTAATACAGCATGAAGTTCGTGTACTGATGACACGTGGAGTTAATGGTGTATATATTTATGCATGTGATGAGCAACTTAGAGAAGCTTTAAATAAAGCAGAAGGGTAAAGGGATTATGATGAAATCAGAAACAATAGATAGAATTAGAAAATTTACAGAGGAGCGTGACTGGGATAAATTTCATTCACCATCAAATCTTGCAAAGTCCATTGTAATTGAAGCGGCAGAACTACTGGAATGTTTTCAATGGTCAGATGAAGAGTATGATTTACAACATATTAGAGAAGAGCTGGCAGATGTCATTGTTTATAGTCAGAATCTTTTAGATAAGCTTGAATTAGATGTAGATGAAATTGTAAATATGAAAATGACACAAAATGAAGCAAAATATCCCGTAGATAAAGCAAAGGGAAGAAGCGATAAATATGACAAATTGTAATCAATATATATAGTATTTATACCAGAGCATATTCAAAAAATACCTTAGTCAACTCGTATCTTCTCGCAAAACCAACTGGAGATATCCCCTCCCCAGCTAAAGACAGAAAATAACAAAGTCTTCACATTTACTATCATAAAGACTTTGTTATTTTCGGCTACTTTGCCTATCTTTGGTATATCTCCATTTCATCATGTAGCCAGTCGGCTAGCTCATTATTATAATCTCCCGGCAGGCATCGCCATGTCCAGTTTCCGCCTAGTGTAGAAGGTGTGTTCATCCTGCCTTCCACCCCAAGTCCAAGAAAATCCTGCATCTGCATAATCGCAGTATCGGCAACACTTGCCCAGGCACAACGCATCATACCAATATGATAACCTTCTTCTTTTGTAAGACGGAGGTAACGAATAGCATTGTTTTGGAATTCTTCCGGAGCAGTTTCAAACCAGCCAAGAATGGTATCATTATCGTGTGTTCCTGTGTATACAACGCAATTATTTGGATAACAGTGTGGAAGATAACCAGAACCAGTATCTCTGCTGTCAAAGGCAAATTCGAGGACTTTCATTCCTGGAAATCCAGTAGATGCCAAAAGCTGTTTTACGGAGTCTGTTAAGAATCCGAGATCTTCTGCAATGATAGGAAGTTTACCAAGTTTGTTCTCAATCGTAGTGAATAAATCCATGCCAGGACCTGGTTTCCAATATCCATTTTTGGCGGTGGAATCACCGTATGGAATGGCATAGTATTCATCAAATCCGCGGAAGTGGTCGATGCGGATCACATCGTAGATTTTTGACTGGTAAGCAATGCGGTTTACCCACCATTGATATCCAGTTTCTTTCATGTAGTCCCAGTTGAAAAGAGGGTTGCCCCAAAGCTGGCCGTCAGCGGAAAATCCGTCGGGTGGGCATCCGGCAACTTCGATTGGACAAAGGTTTTCATCAAGCTGGAATTCTTCCGGGTGTGCCCAAACGTCAGCACTGTCGTAAGAAACATAAATAGGAAGATCACCAATAATTTTTATATTATTTTCTTCTGCATATGCTTTTAATTTGTCCCATTGATAGAAAAACAAAAACTGAACCTTTTTCCAGAACAGGATTTCATCGGTAAGTTCCTGGCGGATGGCTTCCAGAGAATCTTTTTCTCTTTTCTGGAGAGTTTCCGGCCACTCCTGCCAGGATTGACCATCGTAGTAATCTTTAATCGACATATACAATGCATAATCATTTAACCAGACGTTCTGTTCTTTACAGAAAGTCTGAAAACGTTCAGAAAGTACCCCGGATATGCGGGAACATGCTATTCTTAAGATAGAAAATTTATGGCTGTAGAGCAGGCTGTAATCTACTCTTGCTGGATTATCACCCCAGGAAATAGAAGCATATTCTTCTTCCTGTAATAGTCCTTCTTTTTTTAAGTCATCAAAGTCAATCATATATGGATTGCCGGCATAGGAGGAGAAGGACTGGTAAGGGGAATCCCCATATCCTGTTGGACATATCGGAAGTATCTGCCAGTATGTCTGTCCGGCACGATGTAAAAATTGTATAAAATCACGCGCACACTGTCCCAGTGTTCCAACCCCGTAAGGAGAAGGGAGGGAAGTAATCGGCATTAATATTCCTGCGGTTCTCATAAGAGACCTCCCGTTTTGTTTATATTTTTATTGTAATGTTAAACATAGTGCTGCACTATCTTTTATTGTTTTATGAAATTGCTATAGTGTTCTGTCTTTTGAATTGGAAAATAGTATTTATTTATCTCCATTCAATTCCATGACACTTTCACCTTCAATCAAATGAAATGGTGTTGTTTTATGTGTTGCATGATAAGGATAATTAATTCGCTGCAGCATCAGGTCAACTCCCTTTTTAGCGAGCTGTGTTGTGTCCTGTTGTACAGTTGTAAGGCGGGGTACGCAGTATCTGGAAAGTGCGATACCATCATATCCAACGATGGAAATGTCTTCTGGTACTCTTTTTCCCATGTCATAGATTGCACGCATTGTTCCAAGGGCAATTAAATCACTCATTGCAAAAATAGCAGTGATAGCAGTATTACGGTTTAAAAGCCGCATAGCTGCCTGATAGCCTTCTTCCATGGAGAAGCGGCAAGGCTCATATTGCAGTCGCTGGTTAAATGAAAGTTTGCTGTTTTTAAATCCCCATTTTGCACCGGTAAATCTGCGGAAACTGATTTCTGTTTCGGTCAGATTACCGCCGACCACACCGATAGAGGTATGTCCCTTTTTAGCAAGATACTCAATGACGGACTGGGCAGCTTGTTCATCACAGGTTGTCACAGAAGAAAGATTGTCAAAGTCCAGATCACTGCTGTTGTTGGTCAATAAAAGGCAGGGGATGTGGATGTGTGCAAAATCTTCTTTAAAATATTCTAAGTTACCACCTAAGAAAACGATTCCCTTTGGGTTGCGGTCGCGGCAAAGCTGGATCGCATAGTTTACTTCATTGGCATCTTCATCTATATAATAGGTAGAAACATTTTCTCCATTCTTTAAGAAGAGAGACTGCATCTGTTCTACAATGTCAGCAAATAGCAGGTTAGAAGTTCCTTTTACAATAAGAATCACAGAGGAACTGGACTGCATTTTCAGATGTCGGGCATTACTGTTTGGCTGGAAATTATTTTCTTCAATCACGCTCAATATTTTCTTTCTGGCCTTTTCGCTGACATCTGGGTGATTATTTAAAACCCGGGATACGGTTCCAATACCGTATCCCGATAAACGAGCAATATCTTTGATTGTCATACGCATTACCTTCCAAATAAATGATATGTAATATATTACCCTTTAACTGCTCCGGCCGCAACACCTTTAATAATATATTTCTGGCAGCTTAAGTAGAATACAATAACAGGGATAACTGCCATGATCAGGCATGCCATGATGGCACCCATATCTACTCGTCCATAACTTCCCTTCATGTACTGGATGATGATGGAGATGGTTTTGTATTTCTTAATATCAAGAATCAGGTATGGAAGAAGGAAGTCGTTCCAGATCCACATTGCTTCAAGAATACCTACAGAAATATAAGTTGGTTTCATAATTGGAAGGACAACAGAGAAGAAAGTACGGATAGGATTACATCCGTCAATCATAGCTGCTTCCTCGATTTCAACAGGGATAGACTTTACAAAGCCGCAGAACATAAATACGGCAAGTCCGGCACCAAACCCCAGATAAACAATAATGAGTCCCCATGGAGTATTTAATCCAAGTGTATCAGCAGTTCCTGATAAAGTGAACATAACCATCTGGAAAGGAATTACCATGGAAAATACGCATAAAAGGTAAATTAATTTTGTAATCTTGTTTTGTACGCGGGTAATGTACCATGCACACATGGAACAGCATACGAGGATAACGATAACAGAGAGAACGGTAATAAATACGGTCCAGCCTACTGCTTTGATAAAGTCGTATTTTGAGATACTGGTTAAATAGTTCTCAAGACCTACATAACTTTTTTCATTTGGAAGTTTAAATGGCTCTAAACTGATGAATGCTTTCTTTTTAAAGGAGTTCATCAAAACGATTAAAATTGGTGAGACAAATAATATGGAAATAAGGGTAAAAAATATAGTTGCAAAAATACCACTTGTTTTATTTTTCATTATTGCTGTACCTCCTTGCTCTTAGTAGCATAAAGCTGAATCATACCGATAGCGACAACGATGATAAAGAAGATAACCGCTTTTGCCTGACCGACACCTTCATATCCGACACGGCCGTAGAAGGTATCGTAAATATTCAGTGCCATCATTTCTGTCTGATGCATCGGTTCACCGCCTGTCAGGGACAGGTTCTGGTCAAAGAGTTTAAATGAGTTTGTAATTGTTAAAAATGTACAGATTGTAATAGAAGGCATCATGTTTGGAATCGTAACATGAATGAGACGCTGCCATTTATTTGCTCCGTCAATCATGGCAGCCTCATTTAAGGAGCCTGGGATTGCCTGAAGTCCGGCGATGTAAACAATCATCATGTAACCAATCTGCTGCCAGCATATTAAAATGACAAGACCCCAGAAACCAAGCTTTGCACTTAATTTCAGTGCCAGGTCAAATTTTTCAAAAATACCATCAAAGATTAACTGCCAGATATAACCGAGTACGATACCACCGATTAAGTTAGGCATAAAGAATATAGTACGGAAAATGTTTGTGCCTTTGATTTTCTGTGTCAGTGCAAGTGCGATAGCAAAGGCAAGAACGTTGATTAAAACTAAAGTTACAACAGCAAAAACTGCTGTAAAGCCAAATGCATGAGTAAATGTATTGTCTTTAAATGCTTCTACATAATTAGATAAGCCCACGAAAGAGGCATCTCTGATTGTAGTAAATTTGCAAAATGATAAGTAAATACCTTCGATGAAAGGAACGATGAAGCCGATGATAAATGCTGCGAATGTAGGAAGTACAAAAATCGGCCAGTATTTTTTAATGGACTTTTCCATAGTAGCAATAGCCTCCTTAAAAAATACAGGGAGGACGGTATGTCCACCCTGTATCTGAGATATGTTTATAAGTTTTTGTTTTAATTTGTTTCGAACTGTTTCAAATAGAGGAGTTTAAACTTGTTATAAAAAGTTATTTTGTAGCGGCAGCGGCTTCTTTAGCCCATCCGTCAACAAATGCATTCTGTACTAACTTCCAGTTTGCGTCTGTCTGATCTGCTGCATAAGTAGTAAGTGCAGAACCTAAGTCGTTCTTCCACTGTTCAGATGGCATTGTGGAGAATGTCCAGTCTACAGGAGTATAACCTTTTTCCATGTAGTCGTTTGCGATGTTAACCAGTGGGTTTTCAGATTTTAAGTTGTTTTTGAAAGGAATAACGAATCCCATTCCGTCTGCGCTGCACATCATCTTTGTACCTTCTTCAGAAGTTACGCACCAGTTTATGAAATCAAGTGTTGCCTGAATATCTTCTTTGCTTGCATTTTTATTTACACACCAGTAATTCTCTGTACCAGTACAAAGTCCCTGTTTCTCTTCGCCAGGAGCACCAATATAAATAGGAAGCATTCCAAGATTATCATTTCCGATATCAGCGATATCACCATATGCCCATGTACCATTCTGATAGAATACAGCCTGCTCTGTTGTGAATTCAGCTACAGCGTCATCACCAGTCTTCTTGCTTAACTGTTTTGCATCACATGTTCCATTGTTGATGTATAAATCCCAGATGTTACGGTAGTTATCAAGATAAGTACCTTTGATTGCTTTTGTATCTGTGATTCCGTCTTTCTGGTATTCATAGTAAATAGGAAGGTTTGCAAGATGTGTTTTAAATCTCCAGTCAGAAGAACCGTCCATACCAGCGGAAGTAAATGCGGAGAATCCTAATTCATCTTTTCTCTTTGTGATATCTTCAGCAACTTTCTTTAAATCTGCGAAAGATTTGATATCATCCTGTGTGTAACCAGCTTTTTTAAGAAGTGCTTTGTTGTAGATTAAACCGTAAGTTTCTGTACAGTAACCAACACCTGCGATTTCATCGCCGTTCTTTAATTCAAACTTATCACTTGTAAGTTCATTTAAAATATCAGAACCTGTTAAATCGTAGCAGTAATCTTTCCATGAAGCAAGACCTACAGGACCGTTAACCTGGAAAAGAGTAGGAGCTTCGGATTTACCCATCTCACTCTTTAAAGTAGTTTCGTACTGGTTTGCTGCTGCTGTTACTACTGTAACTGGAACACCAGTTTCGTCTGTGTATTCTTTTGCAAGTTCCTGCCACTGTTCATCTGCTTCTGGTTTGAAGTTAAGATAGTAAACAGAACCTTTGGATGAGTCCTTATCAGAAGATGCTTTCTTATCGGAACTTCCGCCGCCACATCCGGTGAGCATGGAACAAGCCATGATTGTTGCTAAGCCTGCTGCAAGTAATCGTTTCATTTTTCTCATAATAATGAATCCTCCTTTTTTAATATCCTTGCGTGTCTTGCGACTTAAGAGTATGTAACTATGTACTGGAACCGTTTTCGGAAATGTTTCCAGTTGCTTGATAAGCATATTATATAACTTATATGAGTAGAATTACAAGTATTTTTTGTCGAATACAAAAAAATTGTTAAAAGTGATTGAAAAACATAACAAAAATTATACATATTGAACAAATGATTTGCCTGCAAAATAAAATTTTTTTAAAAGGGTATGGACAAACTGAAAAAAGTAGTGTATACTCAGCCTTAAATTACAGGGAAATCCTGTAAATTAGAATTTTTATTCCCCCCTGAACCGTCTCACTCCACTTTCTGAACGGTCAGGGCAAAGAAAAGGAGGATAACCGTCAGACTTGCGGTGCGGCAGTGTGGAGACCTGTCGTAATGTGGCGCGGAAGTAATCGCCGGCTGCGAGGTGATATCGTGCGGAGGCAGTATCACTAAAGTCTAAGAATATGGCAGAGGTAACATTAAAACATATTAAAAAAGTTTACCCAAACACAGAGAAGAAGAGCAAAAAGGGCCAGAAGAAGAGCAATCTTATGGTTACAGACGAAGGCGTATTAGCAGTTCAGGACTTCAATCTTGACATCAAGGACCGCGAATTCATCGTATTAGTAGGTCCATCCGGATGTGGTAAGTCCACAACACTTCGTATGGTAGCCGGTCTCGAAGAAATCAGTGGCGGAGAACTCCTCATTGATGGAAAGAGAATGAATGATGTAGCTCCAAAGGGTCGTGATATCGCTATGGTATTCCAGAGCTATGCGCTGTATCCACATATGACAGTTCGCGAGAACATGGAATTCCCATTAAAACTTCGTAAGATGCCAAAAGACGAGATGAATAAGAGAGTGGACGAAGTGGCAGAAATTCTTGATATCACACAGTATCTTGACCGTAAGCCAAAGGCTTTATCCGGTGGACAGCGCCAGAGAGTTGCCATTGGTCGTGCGATTGTAAGAGAACCGAAAGTTCTTTTAATGGATGAGCCTTTATCAAACTTAGATGCCAAGCTTCGTAACCAGATGAGAGCAGAGCTTATCAAGCTCCGTCAGAGAATTGATACAACATTTATTTATGTAACACATGACCAGACAGAAGCCATGACACTTGGTGACCGTATCGTTATCATGAAGGATGGAATCGTACAGCAGGTCGGAACTCCACAGGAAGTATTTGACCATCCAGCGAACATCTTTGTAGCAGGCTTTATCGGTATGCCACAGATGAATATGTTTGATGCGAAACTCGTAGAACAGTCTGGGAAATACAGTGTAGAATTAGGTGGTGTTTCCATTATACTTTCCGAAGAAAAACAGGCAGCACTCGCTAAAAATAACGTAAAATCACAGGAAATCACCCTTGGAATCCGTCCAGAGCACATCGCTTTAGCTCAGCCAGGCAAAGATGCCATCACAGGCAAAGTGGACGTATCCGAGATGATGGGAAGTGCGATTCATTTACATGTCAATGCCTGTGGAAGAGATACCATTATCATCGTACAGACGATGGATTTAACAGATGGAGAAGATTTATCAATCGGAAGTGAAATCTCTTTCGCATTTGGCGGAAATGCAGTCCATGTGTTCAATAAAGAAACAGGGGAGAATTTAGAATTCTGATTTGCTGAGGACTGTGTTTTGGATGGGGAGAAAAATAGAATTCACTTTTTTCTCTAAGTCTCTCCTATGAATCCCACGAAGTTGCCAGCAAACACACTATAAAGACAGATAAAGCATATTTTGTGGCCCCGGAGCGAGTGTTCAACACTTACTCCGAGGCCACAAAATATGCTTTATCTGTCTTTATAGTGTGTTTGTTCATTTTTCAACTCCATAAATTTAATATTGACATGTATATACAAGTATGATAATATAAAATCAACATGAAGCTCAGTTATTTAAAATCAAATTTTTATTATAGGAGGAGAAAAGTATGTTAAATGTAACGTTAGATTCCCTTGGATTAGAAACCGTACGCGGAGATGAGAGTTTTGTTTCGAGAGTACAGGATATGCCAGTTAGTAAAGAAGAGTTTTTCGATTTAACAAAAATGGCAAAGTACGTAGGTGTAACAGAACAGTTTAAGGATGTTATCAACACATTCCATACACCGGAAGGGGAAACTCCTGCAGGTTTTAAGCGAGAGCTTGTGATGGAAAAAGACGGTGTTGTAAAGGTTAATCTGGTAAGAGATATTTCTTATGATAAGAATGGTATATTAAGACCAACAAATGTATTGTTTTCTGCCGACAGTGCGAATCCATATGAAGTGAAACCAATCAGCCCTTTAATTTCCAATTTGACCTGTAACCCGGGAATCATTTACGATTTATTTATTAATAATCCAAAGGCTAATGTTGGAAATAAATATAAGAACCGTGATGAAGTTATGGCAGAAATCGGAAGAGTACTTGGTCCGGGATGTGATATCAGTGTGGAGCTGAACAATCCTTTTGAGCAGGATTTCAATAAGATTCTTGAAGAGGCAGAAAAATTTAGAGAAATGTTTTCTAAATATCGTGTAGTTATTAAAGTCCCTCATACAGGAGCCGTTACACCACAGAATGTAACCCAGCTTCTCAGTGGAAATAAAAAACTTGACAAGAGACCGGATCAGGTTGGAACAGAAGATGCACTTCGCGGGCATAATCTTGCATTGAAACTGCATGAACATGGATTCCGTGTAAACTTTACATTAATGTTTGAGCCGTTTCAGACTATGCTGGCAATGCAGGCAAGACCATACTTTATCAATACATTTTTAAGACATCGTCTTTTACAGTCTCAAAATATTAAAAAATATGTTGATATGTATGAAGTTTCAAAGGATAATAAGATTTTAGAGACATTAAAAGACTACTTTATCTCCTGTGATTATTATACAGAAGCAGATAGGGATATGGCATTGGCAGATGTTCTTGCATTTGGTAAAGATCTTCTTAAATACAGACATTTTGAAGATAAGCAGGGTCAGGATGGATTAGATGGTATGCGTCATAATCTGCGCGTATTAAAGAACTCCAATCTAAAAGACACACGTCTTATTGTATGTTCTATGGAAGGCCCTTACAACTATCCGGATATTGATAAACTCCTTACAGAACCAGAATTCCAGGATATGAATCACAAAGTCGTAATTACAGCAGAACCAAATTATCTTGCAAGATTTACATCTACGAATCAGGTAATCAGCTATCAGAGAAGATTTATGAATGCTGCAAATGGACAGAGCTAAATAGAAATCATATTTTTTTAAAATAAGATGTATATACATGACTGGATATATAGAAGAGGGGAAAAGTATGGGGAAGGCAGTTATTTTTGATTTAGATGGTACATTATTAAATACTTTAGATGATCTTGAAGATAGTGTAAATCATACCTTAAACTATTTTAAATACCCGAAACGAACAAAAGCAGAAGTAAGAAGCTTCATAGGCGGTGGCGCAAAAGCCTTAATAAAAAAATCTTTGCCAGAAAATGTAACTGCAGAAAAATACGAAGAAGTATTATCCTATTTTCAAGCTTATTATAAAAAGAACGCTGATAAAAAAACAGGTCTTTATCCAGGGGTAAAAAAGCTGGTAAATAAGCTTTCTGATGAAAATTATTCTATAGGAGTTGTTTCTGCGAAAGGTGATATTGTAGTAAAAGAATTGGTAGAATCATTTTTAGGAGACAAAGTAAATGAGACTTTGGGAGAAAAAGAAGGCATAAAAAGAAAACCAGCCCCGGATTCTATCTTAATCATGATGGATACGCTAAAATGCAAACCAGAAGAAACTATTTACGTTGGAGACTCTGAAGTGGATGTGGAAGCAGCCGCCAATGCGGGAATTAGATGTGCTTCTGTCACATGGGGATTCCGCGATAAGGAAGACCTTGAGAAGATTAATCCATTGTATATAGCGGATAATGTACAGGAACTCTATGAATTAATAAAGGGATAATTCTGAGTTGCTGCAGGTAAAGTAGACGCACCCAAAGAGAGAAGATACCCTATATTTGTGACTCTATCACTGTGGGTTGAATGTTCGCTTACAGGCTCACATTCAATCCTCGTTCTAAGGCCACAAATATAGGGTATCTTCTCTCTTTGGGTGCTGTCTTTGGCTGTTGAAGTAAATTCAGAATTGGGAGTTTTAATTTCGTAAATCAGGTAAAAATTTAAATTTCTTTCGGCGTCTCCTTTGTCATTCAGCAAATCAGAATCTTATGGTAATTTTCATGAAATTAGAAATTTGCTTTTACCCCCGTAGCCTTGCTAAAATTATGTTTATGAAAAAAATCACGGGAGGCTGTAATGAGGGTTATGAGGAATAAGAATGATTGGATGCAAAAGAAGAGCATTATTATATTAGTGGTTCTTTTATTAGTAGCAATTTTAGCTGTGGCGGCAGAACTTGGAATGAAGAGTGGTGGCAGACCGAATAAAATAATAGAAAAAATTACGGATGGAAATGAAGATAATTCTAATTCGGATTCCAATAATATGAAAGAGAAAGATAGCGAGAAAGAATTCGAGGATGATACGAACAGTGAATTGAATACGGGATATGGCTATGAGATGGATGTACTTTCTGATAAGAATAATTCAACGGAGGAAAAGACTGTCTATGAAAAAGGCTATGATCTTCCAGTAGATAAGCAGGAAGATAAAACAGCAAAAAAAGAATTACATGAGATGATGCAGGCTGTCTGGCCTATTTATGATAAAAGCGAAAAGGGTGATACCAGCAATGTAGTATTACCGAGTAAGACTATAAAAAAGATATTAGATAAAATAGAAAGATGTTCTGTTCCGGCATTTTTTAGCGGAAGAGAAGAACATATGCGGAATGCAGATAAATTTGATGGATTTTTAAAGAATGCACAAAAAGGAGAAAAGGATAGTATCATAGTATATGAAGTTCACGAAGATGGCGGTGTTGGACGGAATAAATATATATTTGATGGACAAAATATGTATGTTTTATATGTCGGCTCCGTCTGGAACAATGATGAAGATGTAATCAGTATTGACACAACATATACGAGAATAAAAGAATGGAACTACACAAAAGATGGCTGGTTTACTGGAGAATTCTGCGTACCAGAACCACCGGAAAGATCTGAAACGGTAGATGGAAGGTTTAGGATTCTGGTTTAATTCAGTAAACAGATAGACGAAGCCAGGAAGCAAACGAATCTATATTTATGACTTTAGTCGCGGCGTGTTGAATGCTCGCTTTCGCGCTCGCATCCAACACTTGCTCCGAGGTCATAAATATAGATTCGTTTGCTTCCTGGCTTCTGTGCTATGGCGGTTGGAGTGAATTAAACCTAGAAACGGAGAGAATTTGAGGAAGAAGAGTATAAAGTCTAAGCCCATCTGGTGAATCCTCAAATCTCTCCCCAACGATAAATGGTAATAATTTCCTCTTCAGCCAAAGCACAGCTCTCTGGAAGATAAATAAAGCATATTTGTGACCTCGGAGCAAAGGTTGGATGCGAGCGCGAAAGCGAGCATTCAACCTGCAGCGACTAAAGTCACAAATATGCTTTATTTATCTTCCAGAGAGCGTAAACTTTGCCTGCGGCAACCCCCTATTTATCGTTTCTTCAACTTTGGAGCCAACGGCATATCCCACCCATGATGGTCAGTATGCAGCAGCTTATGAGACATACGAGAAAGAGGTTTCTCCAGATACTCTTCATAAGTCTTTAACACTTCCGGATTCTCATGCGAGAAACGACGTTTGTTCTGGGAATCAAGGAAGTAGAGGTTCTTGGAGCGAATCTCAGCCATTTCCTTCCCTTCGTGGATTGGCTGTCCGCCACCGCCTACGCAGCCGCCAGGGCAGGCCATAACTTCTACGAAGTGGTAGAATACTTCACCGCGGCGAACGGCTTCGATTAACTTTCTTGCGTTGCCAAGTCCACTTACTACGGCAACTTTAACTTCTGTGCCGTTGATGTCGATAGCAGCTTCTTTCCAGCCGTCCATTCCCCGCACACCGTGGAATGCATCTGGGTCAGGGTTCTGTCCTGTTGCAAGATAGTAGCAGCTTCTTAAAGCGGCTTCCATAACACCACCGGTTGTTCCGAAGATTACGGCAGCACCAGTTCCTTCTCCGCAAGGAGAGTCGAAGCGGTCTTCTGGAAGTCCGTAAACATCAATGTTGAGGGACTTCATATAGTCAACGAATTCGCGTGTATTTAATACAACGTCAACGTCAGGACCAGTTCCTGTACTGTCCATAGTAGGAAGTGCACATTCGGCCTTCTTTGCGATACATGGCATGATGGAAACGCTGAAAATGTTTTCAGGATCTTCATGAATCTTATCAGCAAAGTAGTTCTTGATGATGGCTCCCTGCATCTGTTGAGGAGACTTTGCAGTGGAAAGGCAGTCTACCATGTCAGGATACTGGGATTTTAAGAAACGAACCCAGCCAGGACAGCAGGAGGTAAACATTGGCCACTGGTAGTCTTCTTTATGTTTCAGTCGTTCTAAGAACTCGCTTCCTTCTTCCATAATAGTAAGATCGGCAGCATAAGTTGTATCAAATACATAATCAAATCCCATCAGACGAAGTGCACCGGCAAGTCGTTCTGGGGAAGCAAACTTACGGGAAAGCTTGAAGGCTTCAGCCCATGCGGTACGAACGGCAGGAGCAACCTGAACAACTGTAGTTTTTCTTCTTGTATTTAACATACCGTTCTGAGAGAATACCGGACGTTTATCGTCACGGCCTGACAGAGCAGCAACTGGACAATGAGTGATACACTGTCCGCAAAGAGCACAGTCGGCTTCTTTAATATTTCTTCCAAGAGATACATTAACGGTGGTACGGGAACCAGTTTTGGCGATATCCCATACTTTTAAAGACTGTACTTTATCACAAATCTGGATACAGCGCATGCATTTGATACATTTGCTCTCGTCACGGATAAGAGGGAAGTCCATAGGCCACTTCTCTTCTGTAATGTGTTGTTTGAAAGTACCACTTCCGAATTCAAGGTCGTTGGCAACTTTCTGAAGCTGGCAGTTTCCGCTTCGAACACAGGTAGGGCAGAAGCAGTTGTGCTGTGAGAGAATCAGCTTAATATTGATTCGGCGGGCATCACGTACTTTTGGGGAGTTTGTGTAAATCTCCATTCCTTCTTTTACTGTATTGTTACAGGAAGTGACGAGCCTTTCGATACCTTTTATTTCCACAACGCAGACACGGCAGGCACCGATTTCGTTGATATCTTTTAAATAACACAAAGTAGGGACAATCATTTTTGCCTCTCTGCAGGCTTCTAAAATCGTAGTTCCCTCTTCAACGGAGATAGGAACGTCATTTATCTTAATATTTACCATTCTTCAACTCGTCCTCCTTTAAATACTCCATAACCAAAACGGTCACAGCGCAGGCAGCGGTGTGCTTCCTGATTGGCCTCTTTGCAGGTCATGCCGTTCTCCACGATATTGAAATCCTTTTTACGCTCTGTAGTATTTCTTTCCATCATAGTAACACGTCCGCAAGGTGTCTTGTTCTCAATACGAGGTTCTGGAACAACAACGCCGCTTTCAATCTTATGATTGAATCCGAGGTAGTTGTCGATGTTGGCAGCCGCTACTTTTCCGGCTGCGATAGCACGGATAACGGTAGCAGGTCCGGTTACACAGTCTCCGCCGGCAAATACACCATCTTTTTCCGCAATAGAGCTATCCTTCTGTGCTAAGAAACGTCCACGCTTTGCAGGGATGCCTGCACGTTCAAATGGTTCAGAAACGATATCCTGTCCGATTGCAACGATAACAATATCACAAGGGATATGTATAGGTTCTCTTCCGGAATTTGCAGGAGAAGGACGACCGCCAGTAATCAGGCCGATAATCTTAGGGTCAGCAACCATAGCAGTTACATACCCTTTTTTATTTGTTTCGATTGCCTGAGGGGCATGGAGTTCAAGAATCTCTGCACCCTCTGCGATAGCAGCCTCGATTTCGTCCATGAGGGCAGTCATATCAGCCTTTCTGCGTCGGTACATAACACTAACGTTTTTAGCACCAAGACGGATAGCAGAACGGGTAGCGTCCATAGCCACGTTACCACCGCCGACAACGATAACATTTTTGCCTGTAAAATCAGGTGGATTTCCATCTCCGATATCACGCAACATCTGAATAGCGGAAATAACACCCTTAGCATCTTCGCCAGGAATACCAAGCTTCTTATCTGTATGTGCACCGATAGAAATATAAACTGCATCGTAGTTTTCTTTTAACATCTTAAAGGAAATCTCTCCATCTCCATCACCGATGCAGGTATTCATCTTTGTCTCAACACCTGTAGCAAGAATGTTCTGAATATCTTCAGCAAGACGCTCTTTTGGGAGACGGTAGTTAGGAATACCATAGTAAAGCATTCCGCCGAGTTCTTTTCTCTGTTCGAAAATAGTACACTGATGTCCCATCTGCTGTAAATAGTAAGCAGCACTTAAACCAGAAGGACCGCCACCGATGATAGCAACTGTTTTACCAGTAGGTTCGCAGCATTCTGGAGGTGGCACAAGACCACAGTGGTCAGCGGCGTAACGCTTGAGCCCGCGGATATTTACCGCATCATCCACGAAGTTACGACGGCACTTTGTCTCACAAGGATGTTCACATACGAGTGCACAGGAAGTAACAAATGGGTTATCTTTACGGATTAACTTAACAGCATCTGCATAACGTTCATCTGCGATAAGAGAAATGTAACCAGGAACGTCAACACCGGCAGGACAAAGAGCAACACAAGGAACCGGCTGTTCCAGATGACAGGAACAATGTCCGTTCGTGATGTGTTCAATGAAATCTTCACGAAAACCTTCTAATCCTTTAAGAACCATTCTTCCGGCCTCATAACCAATGGCACAGTCGGCACTGTCATAAATGGCTTTTGCAGTACGTTCAATTAAACTAAGTGTTTCTAAAGTGGCTTTTCCATCCAGTACATCTTCTAACATATCTTCAAGAACGCCCAGGCCGATACGGCATGGAACGCATTTTCCACAAGTCTGTGCATGAAACAGCTTCAGGAAAGAAGCAGTCATATCAACAGGACACAGTCCGGGAGGACTGGCAATAATTCGGCGTTCCAGATCTTCGTACAGATTGTCAACGACTAACTGGGCCTTGCTTTTTTTTCTGACCTCAAGTCTACTCATAATCTCCTCCATTCACAGGGATATTGCCCCGATAGCAAAAAATAGTCTCAATGACGCGATTATATCATATGAGAAAAAATTTGAAAAGAAATGATAATTTATTATCATTACAATAAAAATGTTATAATAATAACAATTTGCAAAAGAAAGCAGGAAGAGAGCATTAATTTATAAAAAAGACAGAAAAAACCACATCAAATGATAAAATATCATCGATAAATGTGGTTTTTCTTTGCATTTTCTTCAAAAATGTATAGCAAAATATTTTGAAAAAGTATTAGAAAAAATAGTGCTTACAAAAGAAAGCCGCCAGATTGTAATCTTTTTTTAACAATCGGTCCAGCAAGGACAACGAGAATGATTTTCACAAGGTCACCAGGGATATATGGAATTACTCCGGCAAGCAATGCCTGGTAAAAGGTAAGGTGTGCCTCGATGGCAAGCCATGCCGTACCAAAAATGTAAGCAACAATAGTACCGATGGCAAGACCGACAATCTGCATTCCGCGGTTAGAAAACTTTTCAAAAGCAAATCCACAGATGATTGCCATTGGAATAAATCCGATCAGGTATCCGCCAGTAGGTCCTAAAAGCTTTGCAAAACCAGAACTAAAACCGGAGAAAACAGGGAGTCCTGCAATACCAATAAGAAGATAGATCAGATAACTTATTGTTCCAAACTTCCAGCCAAGCAAACATACAGTCAGGTAAATTGCCAGATTTGTTAAAGAAATCGGAACAGGGCTGATCGGAATTGGGATGGAGAGTGGTCCTAAAATACAGGTGATGGCAGCCATAACAGCGATGAGTGCCATCTGGAATGTTGTAAAAGATTTTTTCTTTGTAGTAGTAACAGCAGACATGATAATTTCCTCTCTAAAATGTATTGTTAAAAATAAAACTGGCTCCATTATAAAAGAAGTAGAACGAATTGTCAACCATAAATAAAAAATAAGTTAACAATGCTTTTCTGATTGACAGGGAGCTGACTTTGGCCTTTCTTTCGCCACACAAGTAAATTTTTTCAAAAAACTGGCATTCTGCACAAATATATTGACATTTTTTGCGTTTTTTTGTAAAATTAAAAATGGGACTAAAAGTATCAAAAAGAAAGGGAGAGAAAGTATGAAGCAACGATTTTTAAGTATTTTTCTTGCGTTAGCCTTAATCATTCCATTCTTTCCGCAGGTAACTTTACCAGCGAAAGCAGCGGAAACGACAGCAAAAACGCAGGATGAGAACAGTAATGAAAACACGGATGCTTTTGGAATCAAGATGGATACAACCATTGATACCAAAAAGGAAAAAGCGAATAACCCTTATGGAACAGAAGGCTGGGTAAATCTTTTTACCGTACCGGAACTGTTTGTTTCACAGGGGTATGATGGCTACAGAAGTTTTGAAACCTATAATTATAATAATGACAGAGATCATAAAGAAGGTTCCATTGGAAGCATAACAGACGGAACTCGGATAGGTAAAAAAGAGGAAGGGAACAAAAACGGATTTACCATTATGGATACGGCACCTGTCGATGCAGAGGGTGAAGGGCAGAAGCGCTATGTGGCTGTTCTTGGCTACTGGCTTGGAGGAAAGCGTCTGGAGCTTTATATTGCAGATAAAGACGGAAACAGAGTAAGTAATACTTATGCTATTGGAGGGGAAAAAACTCTTGATTATCTGGAACAAGCAGATGCATTTGAAGATACAGGATTTGTTTCTGTAGCAGCAGGCGATTTTAACGGAGATGGAAAGGATACAGTTATAGCCTATGCTCCGTTGATGGAATCGGATAGTGAACAGCCTCAGTTGTGGGAGTTCTCTATCGGAAGTAATATGCAGTTAGAGAAAACAGGAACTGTCTGCAATATATTTGATATTTTAGGTACAGGGAATATAGCAACAAAACATTCAAATAACGGAAAAGTATTCAGAAATACACCAGTTGTTCAGATGACAACAGCAGATACAGACAAAGATAGCGTAGATGAGCTTGTTGTCACAGCAGGAATGAATAATACGAAGGCGGATGTAAATAACCGCCAGTCGAGAATGTTTATTTATGATAATATCACAGAGGAAGAAAAGTCTTACTGGAATAAAACTTTTGAGTTAGATACCAAAGGATATAATAATGGTAATCAGAGACTCCGCTGGGCATCTTCTTCTGTAGGTAATCTTGTTATGACCGGCAGCGGTGCGGACTATCCGGAGATTATCACAGCAGGATGGGTAGATAAGAAAACAAATAAAGATTCAGATCTGACCCATGATATCGGTGCATATGTAACATCTTGTAGTAAAACAACTAAAAAAGGTAATTCTGCAATAGGAACGTATGCGAAAAGTGAAGTACCAGCAATAGGAAGTAATGGACAGCCACAGGTCAGTGGATTTACAAAGGATGGACATTACAGAGATGACGTGCAGTCCCTGGTCGTTGTAGATACCTTTGCTGCAGATGGTGTGAACGCAAAAGCCTCTGTACTGATTATGGATACGATATATACCTATGAAGCAGGGAAGGGTCTTAATGAGGAATACCGTACGGATTATTTTAATCACAGTGATAATGGAATTGGTACCTCTATCATTACAAATGGATTGGTACAGGATGCAGTATCCGGTAATTTTTCCGGCAATGAAGAAGGCAGGGAACAGATTGTATTTACAACCTGTCAGAAACGAGCATCAAAAAATCAATATTTCTATAAGACCTATACATACAAAAAGACAGGTAAATCTTTCTGGCAGTGTAACTCAACAGGATATCGTATTAGTAAGAAGGGGAATGCGTACACATCTTTATGTGCACCAGATATTGACTCAGACAGTACGATCGCAAGAATTAAAGACGTATCTTTAACATATACAGAGCCGGAAGTGCTTGCACTTCTTGAATCAACTCCATATTTTTCTGAGGTAGACGAGGGAGATATCGGCAATAGTGAAACAGCTTATGGTAAGGAGAATGGAGAGGGAACTTCTGTATCAACAGCAGAGGGACTTACCACGAATATCGTAGCTGGTTTTGAGTGGTCTGTTGATGATATCTGTGCCGGCTTTGTATGCGGTGCCGGCTTTGAGACGAGTGTAGAACAGGGATATACCTGGGAGACTGCTACGAGTACGACAAAGAAATTTTCCTTAAATTACTCCAATGATACGGGAGAAAATCAGGTTATTGTTTACAGAAGACCGGTTACAACATATCGGTATGAAATTAAAGGAACAAAAGATACGATGGTACTTGCGAGACAGGGTACTCTGCTGACAAGTATGCTTCCGGTGGATGAGTATAATGAGGCAGCTCAAAGCTATGAACTGGAAGAAATCGCAGATGGAACACTTGCCACACCGGGCAATCCATTCTCTTACCGTTCAAGTACAGCGGGTCTTAATAATGTGGCAGAAAGCAAAATAACTACCCAGTATGGAAAGGAAGGAACGGTAACACAGGAATTTTCAACAGAGACAGAACAGGAAAAGACATTTACCTATGACCTGAATGCTTCGTTTACTGCTTATGGACTTGTATTTGGAGTAAAAGCAGGAGGCGGTGCCGGTACAACTTATTCGGAATCGCAGTCTACGATTAATACAGAGGCGATTACAAAGACGGGTGCAGTTACAGGTAAACAGGTAGAAGGTTATGATTTTAACTGGAAATTTGCACATTGGACAACAAAGGTAAATGGTACAGAAATACCGGTTCTTGGTTATGTGCTTACGAATGTTATCGCACCTCCGTCTCCACCGGAAAATCTGGCAGTAGAGAGTGTAACATCTGATTCTGCGAAGATTACATGGGATGCAGGAGAAAGAGGAGCTGATGAATATCGTATTTATCAGATTTATTCTGATGGAAGTGATATTCAGATCGGAACAGTCGATGGAACAGAGAGTACATACGAAGTTACAGGATTAAAACCAGATACATCCTATACTTACGCGATTAAGGCTTATAAAGAAGGAAAGAAAGGGGATGCGATCTCCGGAGAATCTGTTTTCAGTGAGAAGCTTATTGTTACGACACTTCCGGAGAAGATGGGAACTGTCACGATCACTAATCCGGAAAATGCAAGTGTAAAGATTGGTGGAAGTGCTGTATTTAAGGCGGATCTATCCAGTACAGCTTCTGATTACAGAGCAACTAATTACAAATGGCAGCGAAGAGAAAAAGGTGGTAAATGGCAGACGATTGACGGAGCAAAATCCAGTAAGCTTACACTTAATGATCTTACAGAAGCAGATAATAATACAGAATATCGCTGTATTTTCCGCGTAAGTTACACAAGTGCCAGCTCTCTTATTGAATATTACAGTAAGGCAGCGACGCTTACAGTTGGTGAAACTGCAGTTGCCCCAGAACTTACGATAACCGGACATGATAATACGGGAAATGGAACACTTGCCAAACCGTATGCCGGCAAGTCCAATTATAATAAGAAGACAGGTACAACAACGCAAGAGATAAAGACAACAAAGAATATTACGATAGAAAAATCAGGTACGCAGCCAGAGTTAACAGTGTATACAGATGGAGACCAAACGGCTCCGAAGTATTACGGTGTTGGAAAAGATGAGAATGACAATATAGTATATTATCAGGTGGCTAAGACCGGCGATACGTACACTGCAGGTGATAAGATTACAGTTGCTGAAAAATATTCCTATACGAATCTAAACGGCGCTGCAGTTACGGATGTTCCGGCAGAATTTAACAGTGGAAAGGATTCTGTAACTGTAACGAAAAATGATGTTACTTATTATCTTCAGGCGAAGATTACCGGAAAACAGAGAGCAGGTATCAATACAGGAAGCAGTGGAGTTACATCAACAGACAGCCGTCTGGAATCTATGACAGGAATCACATATTACTGGAAGTCAAATAATGGATATTATACATATGATTCTTCTGCACCGAATACGCCTGGAAGTGCTGTGACTTTATCAGATGCCGATAAAAATGCATTATATGATGTTTACCACAAGGCAGATACGAAAGTTGTTGTTGGAAGAAATGAAACCTATACAGTAAGTGATACAAGTACAGTGAATGGAAAGCAGGAGACTACTTATGAAAATGAGAGTCAGTACGGATTTGCTCTTGTAACGATAAGTAGTGGCGAAACGACAACATATACAATCACTTCTATTCAGGAGGATGTAGAAGAAACTTACACAGTAGGAGATACAGAACTTGCTGGTTTTGATCCGGCGAAGCTTACGCTTGTGACAAAGCAGGTTATCAATATCGTAGAGACACCTGTATATACGACACAGGCTGGGGATAGCTTAACTCTTCGTGCAAAAGTAACAGAAAAGGACAACAGTAAGGCAGCGGCAGGTGCATCTGTAGAATTTAAGATTGTAAATACACAGACGAATGGAGTAGAGACAATCAGTGCAACGACAGATGCCAATGGTGCAGCATCCGCAAAATGGACAGCAGCTACGAGTGGTCTCTACAGCATTCAGGTAAATGTTCTTGCCAAATCCGGTTATACAGCATCGGCAACGAAGGCACAGTATTATAATGCAGGTGGAACGTACGAGACAAACACAACAGAATACCGTCTTGTATTATCCAGTGCAGGAAAGACTTTGACAGGAACCATGACCTATGGTGGAAGTGTTAGTTATGAGCTTCAGGAAAGAGCCATTACCGTTTCCTCAGATGTGGCAAAGGCACAGACTGTTGGGGAGTGGAAGAAGTCAGAAAAGACTAATCTTACTTATACGGTAGAAACAACAGAAAAAGACAGAAAGAAAGTGGATGAAGTTAAACAGCCATTATCAGTGGCAAGCTATAATTTCCGCGTTTATGATGGAGATACGATTGATCCACAGAAAGAACTTGCAGCGGCAGCTTTACAGGTAACAAAAGCAGCAGTAACAATTACACCGGAAATTAAAAATGGTGTAACCCCGTCTAGTGCTTCTGACATTACTTTAAAGGTGGAACCGGAAATTTCGGGAGTGAACCTTAATGATGTTCTTAATGTGAACTGTGGATATTTTACCGATAAAACAGCGACCGGTAAGTTTGATGTTATACTTTCCTACAAGACGGACAGCAATGGTGCGGTAACAGATAAAGTAAAAGCATTCCAGAATAATTACACAGCAGTATTTGAAAGTGCAAGCTTTACTGTAAAACCAGATAGTGCACAGGTGAAGTTTTCCTGTGGAGAAAATGGTACGATTGTTGGACGTTATGCGGATAACTGGTATCCGATGGCATCTGGAAGTAACCAGACCAAAGGAACGAGACTTCGTTTTGCAGTGGCACCAAACAGTGGCTATGGCGTAGCTAAGTGGATTATCAACGGAACGGATTACGCAGTAGATGCAAAGAATCTACCAGAGGGAATGCGTATTTCTGAAGACGGAAAGATCTTAGATGTAGCTTCATTTAATCCGGCATCACAGACCGCATCAACAAATCCAGGTCATACAAAAGACGGCGTTCTTACAGTAGAAGTGAGCTTCAAGAGTACCTCTCATGAGATTACTTACAATGTAGATGGTAAAGGAGGAACCTTAACAGCCGTTAATGAAAATGATAAGAAGATTAATTCTGGAACTAAGATTACACAGGGAAGCAAGGTAACATTTACTGCAGAACCAGAAGAAGGATATATCGTATCTGGCTGGAAAGTAGATGGAAAGACTTACAAATGGCAGGACAAAGACGAGGATTATCTTGGAACAACATTAGTTCTTGAAGATATTTCCAAGGATGAAAATGTAATAGTAAGCTTTAAGAAGAGCACAGTTTCCTACAAAGTAATTACCAGTGTAGCAGATGAAGATGGAAAGACCGATACTTCTCTTGCGAAGGTAACAGCAATCAACGCAGAGACAAAAGAAGCGGTAACAGATCTTACTTCTATTAAAGAAGGAACAACACTTACCTTTACAGCATCTGTAGCAGATAAGACAAATCATATGGTAAAACTGTGGCAGACAAGTAAGGATGGTAAGACCTGGGAAGATGCAGCGTTAAGCGGCGGAAGTAATACATTTACCCTTTACAATATCAGTGGAAATCTGTATATTCGTTCGGTGATTACCATCGCCCAGAAATACAGCTTAAAGTATAAGGTTGTATTAGATGACGGCAAACCTAGTGAGACAATAGTAACAGATAAAAAGATTGCAGAACTCACAGCGACAAGCAATGGTCAGGAAATTACAAGTGGAGACAGTCATTCTGCATATATTCCGGTAGAATTTGCCCTCTCTTTAAACAATGATTACTATGTCACTGGCTGGAGTAAGAATGTGAAGGCAGGCGAAGATTTATCAGCAGCAAGCCTTGACGCACTTGACAGCAATACAGAAGTCGTTGTTACTATCAAAGAAAAACCGGTTGTGACAATACCATCCGGTATCTCTAATGGAACTCTTACAGTAATCTACAAAGATGCCGCTAACAAAGACATATCGGTATCAAATGGAGATCATGTTCCAAATGGTACACAGCTGCTTGTTACATTAACACCGGAAAAAGGCTATGTTGTTGATGCTGATGCGTTAGGTACATCAGTAGAAACAGAATATACAGATGAAGATAAATCTGGAAACACAACAGATACGAAGGCTTACAAAGTAGAGAATGTAACAGCTAATGTAACCGTAAAAGGAGCATTTAAAGCCCTTAGAACACATAAAGTAACTTATGAACCTGTAATTGCTTCAGGTGAGAGTGCAAACGGAACCTTAACCGCAAAGGCAGATAGAAAGCAGATGGACATTTACAAGATTGACAAGCTTACTACTGGCGAAAAGGTATATGAAGGAAGTACACTGACATTTACGGCAGCCCCAGATCAGGATTATTCTGTTCAGGAATGGCGCGTTAATGGTAAGGTCTTGAAAGAAGATGGAATAAAAGTTACGGATTCTGTTTTAACTATTTCTAATATCTCAGAAGCATACACAGTAACCGTACAGTTTAAGAAGTCAGGAAGTGACACAACAATCACTGCCGGAGAAAATGGAAAAATCGTCAGTGCAGTGGCAGGAAAAGTTGATCAGATTGCCAATATTGAATCTGGATTTGTCCTTGCTTCCGGAGCAACGGTAGATATTACAGCACAGCCGGATACCGGATATAAGGTAGGATGCTGGAAAGTAAATGGAAAGGTTGTTGATGGACAGACAGGCAATACGTATACTTACACAGCTGATGAGAAGGGCACAGGAGCCGCAATCACTGTACAGTTTGTACAGATTGATTATGCAGTAAGCTGGAGTGCAGTAAATGGTACAGTGAAAGCAGAGGATACATCGGGCACAGAATATGAAGGTAATAAAGCCGACATACGTGGTGGAAGTCAGGTGACATTTAGTGCAACACCAAAAGAAGCTTATAAAGTAAGCTGGTGGAAAGTAAATGGAGAGGCTGTAGACGGAGAAAATGGTGATACATTTACATTTACTGTTCCAAGTGGTGCAAAAGAGATACCAGAAGTTGCTTCTTATAAAGTAGAGGCAGTTTGTGAGAAAGACCAGTTTACATTAACCTATGCACAGCCTTCTAATGGAACGCTCACAGCAAGGGGAGCGGCAGGCGAAGTTGCAAGTGGCGATAAAGTAAATGGCGATGAAAAATATACATTTACTGTGAAACCGGATGCAGACTATATCGTTGAAAGCTGGAAAGTAGACGGTCAGGTAATTGACAGCCACAGCACTTCCTATGAAGTGACAGTAAAGAAGAATACAGAAGTTTCTGTACGGCTTGTTCCTGCATCTTATAAAGTAACTTATAAAGTAAACAATGAGCAGGGTAAACTTCTTGTTGGTAAAGATACAGAGGAAAAGACCGATGGAGAAATTTCAGCAGCATATGGAACAAGTATCAAGTTTACTGCAGTATCCAATAAATTCTGTCATATCAAAGGCTGGAAGCTTGATGGAACAGAAGTCACAGATACGACAGAGGGAATAAGCATAAGTGCAGATGGTTCTGAACTGACTCTTTCCGAAGTTAAGAAAGAGCATAGTGTAGAAGCAATATTTGATGCAGCTACAATGTATGAAGTTTCTTACGAAGTTGATGAAACAAGTGAAGGTGCTGCTTCTAATGCAGGAACTCTTAATGCGAAAGCTGGCAACACAGACCTTAAGCTTAAAAAAGATCAGACAACCACAGTAGAAGGTGGAAAAACTCTTACATTTACGGCAGTTCCAGTGAGTGCAGACTTTATGGTAGCAGGCTGGTATGTGAATGGTAAGAAAGTAGAAAATGAACTTTCCAATACGTGTGTCATTGAAAAACTCGACAAGAAAGTACATGTAACTGTACAGTTTACACAGTATAAGGGATACGCACTTCCAGTCAGTGGTGAAGGCTATGCACTTTCTGAGATGAAGAGAACACCAGATGATACAACACCAGACACGGAAATCCGTGAAAATGGAACGCTTTCCTTCAAGGTAGCACCAGATACAGATAATAAATATATCCGTATTGATAAGCTGGTTATTAACGGATATGACTGCCTGGCTGATAAGCTTTCAGAAGGAAAAGAACAGCCAGAGAACTGTACCTTAGTAGAAGTACAAAAGAATGAGGATGGAAGTTATGTGATAACCGTTTCAGGAATCACAGGAGAAATCCAGACAGATATTACTGCCCACAAACATACCTTAAAGAAGGCGGATAAGGTAAATCCAACCTGTACAAAAGCAGGAAATAAGGAATACTGGATCTGTGAGGATGAAAATTGCAAGGAAATGTTCTTAGAAGAAGCAGCTATGAAGGCGGTACAGTGGAAAGATATTTTACTTCCGGCAACAGGTCACAACTATCAGAATGGTATTTGCAAGAACTGTGGAGCTAAAGATCCGACATATGTAGATATTCATCCAGGAACGCCAAAAGTAAAAGCAAAAGCGAAAGGTGATCGAAAGATTAAACTTAGCTGGAGCAAGGCAAAAGATGCACAGGGCTACATAGTATATCGCTATAATGCAAAGACAAGGAAATATGCTGTGATTGCTAATACAAAGAAGACTGCCTATACAGATAAGAAGCGTACGCCGGGAACGGTATACAGATATCTTGTAAAAGCATATGGTGTATCTTTAAATAAAAAAGTAATTTATGGACAGGTATCTAATTGTGCATCTGCTGTTACAAAGCCGCAGACTCCAAAGATTACATCTGTAAAGAAAGCTGGAACGACAAAGGCAGCAATTCAGCTTAAAACAGAACGTAATGTTAAAGGATACCAACTCTATGAGTACATGTGGCAGACGAAGAAGTTTAAACTTGTTGGAAAGATTGAGGGTAAAAAATATTATAAGTATGACAGTAAAAAGAAGAAATTTACCCGCGATAGAAAGTCTAAAGTTGTACAAAATGCAAAGAAAAAGACAATTTCTGTAAAGATCACAACAAACAATGTAAACTTCAAACGTTACAGAAGATATCGTTTCAAAGTACGTTCTTATGTAAAGTATAATGGCAAGCAAATTTTCAGTAAGCTTTCTAAACAAAAGATTGTAATTCGTTAAACAGGAAATATGATCTGCGTTTAAACTAAAAGAGACTTCCCGGAAGGTTCGGATGCCTCCTCCTTCCGGGAAGTCCTTTTTGTCTTTACAAATAGATAAATATGTGGTTTGTGAGAAGCATATTCTTTCTTGACTGCATGGCAAAATCAGCCTATTATAAGAGTTAGAAAAGGCAGATATCTTTTTACTTTTTTTATAAATATATCTGCAGGTGTTGGAGGAAAATGTAGTATGGAAGGCAAAAGACTGACAAGTTATGCGATGGAAGAATTAGAATGTCCAAAGTGCGGGCATAAGCATTCCCTTAAAAAGTATAAGGTTATTAATGTAACAGAGAAGGCAAAATTAAAAGAAGAAATTATGAAGAACAGGCTGTACCAGTTTAGCTGTGAAGAATGTGAGTATATGGCACCGCTTACATATGACAGTTTATATGTGGATAGCCAAAGAAATATTATGATTTACATGGCACCGGTCATGAATGCAGAGATTAAAGCAGAGATTGCGGAGCTTGAACAGGAAAAGGGTATAGATAAACGTCTTGTAGATAATATTAATGATTTAAAAGAAAAGATTATGATTGCCGATAATCATTTAGATGATCGTGTGATTGAGATTATCAAAATCATGTATATTGACCAGATGAAAAAGGAAATGGAAGACGACACACTTTTGAATATTCTTTTTGATTATAATAGAGATAACTATTGTTTTTTAGTCTTTTTCCAGAAAAAAGGAATAGGGAAGATTCCGCTGACAAGAGAGTTTTACCGTCAGGTGGAGGACAAGTACAAAGATGCAATTAAAGAACATTCTATGGACAGCTTTATGAAAGTAGATATGGAATGGGCAGGAAAGATTCTTTTTAAAAACCACAATAAATTTAATTAAAAACAATTGATTAAAAAGAAGTAAAAAGTTCTTGCACTCTACATACTGTTATGGTATAATAAGAACGCTGTTTGAAATAAGATAACTATTGAATATAATTAATTAATGAAACATATATTGGAAGAGGTGAATAAGATGCGCGAGGGAATCCATCCAAATTACTATCAGGCAAAGGTTGTATGTAACTGCGGTAACGAATTCGTTACAGGTTCTACTAAAGAAGACATCCATGTAGAAATTTGTTCTAAATGTCATTCATTCTACACAGGACAGCAGAAAGCTGCTAAGGCTCGTGGACGTATTGACAAGTTCAATCGTAAATATGGCATGAATCAGAATTAATAACCGTAAGGTTTTAAATTAGGCGGCGGTGCAATGTATCACAGAGAATGTTGTGATGTTGTACCGTCGCCTAATTTTGGTTATACCAGATGTGAGATGACACACATCTTGCAGCAAGAATGCGAGGCATTCTTGAAAGGAGGTGCTCTTTGAAAAAGACAAGTATTGGAGGACAGGCAGTAATGGAAGGGGTCATGATGAAGAATCTTGACCGTTATGCAGTTGCTGTTCGGAAACCAGATCATGAAATAGAAGTAATGACGGACGAGTATAAAAGCCTGGGAAGTCGTTATGCGGTTCTTGGCTTACCAATCATACGTGGAGTTGTTAACTTTGGAGAGTCTTTATATATCGGATTAAAAACATTATCCTATTCTTCTTCTTTTTATGAGGAAGAGGATTATGAGCCGGGAAAAGTGGAACAGTTTTTTACAAAAATTTTTGGAGATAAGTTAGAAAGCGTTCTGATGGGAATCACAATGGTCATTTCTGTTATATTGGCGCTTGGAATTTTTATGGTACTTCCATTTTTCCTTACGAATCTGATGAAAGGATTTCTGCCATCTTACAGTATACGTACCCTGATTGAAGGAATCATACGTGTGGCATTATTTCTTATATATATATGGCTCATATCTAAAATGGAAGATATAAAGCGGGTGTTCATGTATCATGGTGCAGAACATAAGACGATTAACTGTCTGGAACACGGTGAAGATCTGACACCGGAAAATATTAAAAAGTATTCGAGGCTTCATAAGCGTTGTGGAACCAGTTTTCTGCTTATTGTTATGATTGTCAGCATTGTCGTATTTATGTTTATTCGTGTGGATAGCTTAGTATGGAAGTTTGTGCTGAGAATCCTTCTCGTTCCGGTTGTGGCAGGTATTTCTTATGAATTTATTCGTCTGGCAGGAAGAAGCGATTCGAAGATTGTGAATACGTTAAGTAAACCAGGATTGTACTTGCAGTATTTTACAACAAGAGAGCCAGATGAGGAAATGATGGAAGTTGCAATTAAGGCAGTAGAAGGCGTTTTTGACTGGAGAGAGTATCTTCGGGCAATGCATAACGGCGAACTGGAGGATTAGCTATGACAATCCGGGAAGTTTTAATAAATATACGAGAACGACTGCAAAATGCAGGGATTGAAGATTTTGAATATGAAAGCTGGGCATTTCTTGACTGGAAACTTCATATCGACAGAGCTGAATTTTATATGAACCCGAATGGGGAGGTAAAGGAAGAACTTTTAGCAGAGTTAGAAAGTGTTCTGAAACAAAGAGAGCAGCGAGTGCCTTTGCAGTATCTTATGGGTGAATGCGAATTTATGGGATATGATTTCTATGTGGATGAACGAGTGCTGATTCCGAGACAGGATACGGAATGTCTGGTGGAACTGGCGGTGGAAGATATTCGGAATAGAAAGACACAGAACCGATGTGAGTCTAATAATACAGCAGATCAGAAAAATGAACAGAAAGTCAAAGTGCTGGATTTATGCACTGGAAGCGGCTGTATCGGCATTTCTGTAGCAAAGCTTTGCCCGGATACCGAAGTGACTCTTGCAGATATTTCTGAGGGGGCGTTATCTGTAGCAAAAAAGAATGCACAGAACCTGGATGCAGGTGTTACCTTAATCAAAGGCAATCTTTTCGAAAATATCGAAGGCAGATTCGATTACATTTTATCGAATCCACCGTATATCCCATCAGAAGTAATCGAAGGCTTGATGCCAGAAGTAAAAGAACACGAACCGCGACTCGCCCTTGATGGCGAAGCAGATGGTCTTAGCTTTTACCGAGAAATTATAAATGAGGCGCCTGATTACCTGAATCCAGATGGACGAATTTATTTTGAAATCGGGGCAGAACAGGGAGAAGACTTAACCCATCTTATGAACGAGAGAGGATTTTCCGAAGTAAAAGTGCATAAAGATCTTGCAGGACTTGACCGAATCGTGACGGGCATATATAGTAGGAAGTAATTGCTATAATAATCTGATTTAAAATAGATATGCAGTTTGGGTAACAGTGAAGTATGATAAAAGATATAACTATTTAAGAACACATAAAAATAAAATCTGGATAGTCATTTAAAGTTTAAGAAAATGTAAATCTGGAACATAGATGGTTATCAAGGTATAAGAAGGCACAGCAATAAACTTGAATGGTTATGAATAAAAGTTATAGTTATAAAAGCGCAAGAAAACAGGAGGAATAAAGATGTTTGATAAATTAGAGGATCTTGTAAAACGTCTCGATGAGGTTATGCAGGAACTTAGTGAACCAGATGTAGTTAGCGACCAGAATCGATTCCGCAATCTGATGAAAGAGCAAAATGAGCTGGCTCCTATCGTAGAAAAATATAAAGAATATAAAGAAGCAAAACAGACAATCGAAGACAGTGTAGAGATGCTTGAGGAAGAACACGATGAGGAAATGCGTGAGCTTCTGAAAGAGGAATTATCTGAAGCAAAGAAGAATGTAGAGCAGTATGAAGAGGAATTAAAGGTTCTCCTTCTTCCAAAAGACCCTAACGATGATAAGAACGTTATCGTTGAGATTCGTGCCGGTGCCGGTGGGGATGAGGCTGCATTATTTGCTGCTGAGATTTATCGTATGTACAAAAACTATGCCGAATCTAAACGTTGGAAAACAGAGTTCATTGATGTGAATGAGAACGGTATCGGAGGATTCAAAGAAGTTTCCTTTATGATTAATGGCCAGGGCGCGTATTCCCGCCTGAAGTACGAGAGTGGAGTTCACCGTGTACAGCGTATCCCTGCAACAGAGTCCGGCGGACGTATCCATACTTCTACAATCACAGTAGCAATCATGCCAGAAGCAGAAGAAGTAGATGTACAGCTTGATATGAACGATTGCCGATTCGATGTATTCCGTGCTTCAGGAAATGGTGGTCAGTGTGTAAATACAACCGACTCCGCTGTTCGATTAACACATATCCCAACAGGTATCGTTATTTCCTGTCAGGATGAGAAATCACAGCTTAAGAACAAAGATAAGGCAATTAAAGTACTTCGTGCCCGTCTGTATGATTTAGAGCAGTCTAAAGCACATGATGCAGAGGCAGAACTTCGTAAGAGCCAGATTGGTACTGGTGACCGTGCAGAGAAGATTCGTACTTACAACTTCCCACAGGGACGTGTAACAGACCACAGAATCAAGTTAACCCTCCATCGTCTCGATGACATTTTAAATGGTGACCTCGATGAAATTATCGACAGCTTAACAGCAGCAGATCAGGCAGCAAAATTAAGCAAATTACAGGAAATGGAGCGTTAAAAATTATGCAGGAGTGGAAGAAAAATATCAGACAGGTTGTTCCTTATGTACCAGGTGAACAGCCAAAAAAAGCAAATGTAATAAAGTTAAATACCAATGAGAATCCTTATCCGCCTTCACCGAAGGTAAAAGAACAGTGTGCAAAAATCTGTGCTGAAACAGAAGAACTGCGTCTTTATCCAGATCCGACAGCTGGAATGTTAGTAGAGGCAATCGCAAAATATAAGGGATTAGACAGCAGTCAGGTCTTTGTCGGAGTTGGCTCCGATGATGTACTCGCCATGGCTTTTCTTACATTTTTTAATAGCGAAAAGCCGATATTTTTCCCGGATATCACTTACTCATTTTATGATGTTTGGGCTGATTTATTCAAGATTCCATATGATAAAAAGCCATTAGATGAGAACTTTATGATTAAAAAAGATGACTACTACTGGAAAAACGGTGGAGTCGTATTCCCGAACCCAAACGCACCGACAGGTGTGTTAATGCCACTTGATGAGATTGAGGACATTATCTCTCATAATCAGGATGTTATTGTTATCGTTGATGAAGCCTATGTAGACTTTGGAGGACACAGCGCACAGGAACTTCTCTTCAAATACGAGAATCTCTTAGTTGTGCAGACATTTTCCAAGTCCCGTTCCATGGCAGGAATGCGTATCGGTTACGCAATGGGTTCTGCAGAATTAATCAAAGCTTTAAATGATGTGAAATATTCCTTCAACTCCTACACAATGAACCGCACGTCCATCCTTCTTGGAACTGCATCCATCGAGGATGATGTGTATTTTAAAGAAACTGTAGAAAAAATTGTAAACACAAGAGAATGGTTCAAAGCAGAGATGAAAAAACTCGGCTTCACCTTCCCGGATTCCAAGGCAAACTTCCTTTTCGCTTCCCATCCGAAAGTACCTGCAAAGGAAATCTTTGAAGCAGCCAGAGAAAAGGATATTTATGTGCGTTACTTTGATAAGCCTCGCATTAATAACTATCTGCGAATCACAATCGGAACAGATGAGGAAATGGAAAAGTTCTTAAAATTTTTAACATCTTTTCTGAAAAGCCAGAAATAAACATGGTATTATGATGAAATATATTGTAAAATATAAGTATTACAATATAAGACAATACAGGGAGGGTTACTATGAAAAAGATTCTGTTTGCAGCTTCTGAATGCGTACCTTTTATGAAAACAGGCGGACTCGCAGACGTAGTAGGAGCATTACCAAAGGAATTTGACAAAAATGAGTGGGATGTACGTGTTGTAATGCCAAATTACCGCGGAATCCCAGAAGAGTACCGGAACAATTTTGAGTATGTTACTCATTTTTATATGGGAGTAGGGCCATACATTCCAAACGTATATGTGGGCATTATGAAGTACGTTTACAATGGCGTTACTTATTACTTTATTGATAACTTAGATTACTTTGGAGCAATGGAGCCATATTCCGATACAAGAACTGACGTAGAAAAATTTACTTTCTTCTGTAAAGCAGTTCTTTCTATCCTTCCAGTTATTGATTTCCGCCCAGATTTGATTCACTGTCATGACTGGCAGACAGGATTAATTCCAGTTTACTTAAAGACAGAATTTGCGGCAAACCCATTCTTCTGGGGTATTAAGACAATGATGACAATTCATAATCTTCGTTTCCAGGGTGTATGGGATATCAATACAATGAAAGGTTTAAGCGGACTTCCAGATTATCTCTTTACACCAGATAAGTTAGAGTTCAAAAAAGATGCGAACATGCTCAAAGGTGGAATCGTTTATTCCGACTTTGTCACAACCGTAAGTAACACTTACGCACAGGAGATTCAGACAGCATACTATGGCGAAGGATTAGACGGATTGTTAAGTGCACGCAACCAGAGCCTTTTTGGCATTGTAAATGGTGTCGATTACTCCTTATATGATCCGTCAAATGATGTAAAGCTCTATCGGAACTATTCAGAATATAACCATCGGGAGGGAAAGGCTGCGAATAAAGCAGAACTCCAGAAACAGCTTGGCCTTGAAGTGAATCCGAACAAATACATGATCGGACTCATTTCCCGTCTGACAGACCAGAAAGGTCTCGATCTTGTACGCTACGCAATGGATCGTCTCATTGATGATAATACACAGATTGTCGTAATCGGAACCGGTGATCCTTCATACGAGGAAATGTTCCGTTACTATGCATGGTGTAACTCTGATAAAGTTTCTGCTAACATCCTCTATTCCGATGATTTAGCACATAAACTGTATGCGGCAGCAGATGCTTTCTTAATGCCATCCTTATTCGAACCATGCGGATTAACACAGATTATCGCTTTCCATTACGGAACGATTCCAATTGTCCGCGAGACAGGTGGATTAAAAGATACCGTTATACCTCTGAATGAATTCGAGGATACCGGAGACGGATTCTCCTTCAGCAACTACAATGGAGATGAACTCATCAATACAGTAAACTACAGTAAGTACATTTACTTTGAACAGCCAGAAATTTGGGATCATATGATAACGAGAGCGATGGAGAAGGATCTTTCATGGGGAGTTTCGAAGAGACGGTATGAAGAACTGTATAATACGCTGATTGGACGATAGATAAACAGACGCCGCTGGTGGGGGGAGAAGCTTGATAGCTGAATTGCTTCAAGGTGCTTCTATAAAAAAGAAAAGAAACTTCTTATAAGTTTGATTTTGTTCTCTTGTGCTAAACGCTCCATTTTGCCCAGTAGAACAGAAACTTCGCAGAAACGAATGCGAAGTTTCTATGGTCAAAATTCCGCAGCACAAAGGAACAAAATGCAATACTTATAAGAAGTTTCTTTTCTTTTTTATTTGAGGACTTCCGGCAATTCAGCGAGAAAACCTCTTCAGCGGCTGGTTATTTCAACTTCTGGTGATTGTTCGTTGGCTGCTGGGGCAAATTCAGAATTTGTGGTAGAAGGATTTGGAAATTTTTTCGGAAGTTTGTGGATTGCCGGGGAATTAAATTTAAGAGGATTGACACTTATCCTCTGTTATAGTGTTACAACAATAAGTTAAGTGCCTGCTACATGAGTGGAACAATCTCACTTCCAGAAAGGTTTAAGTGTGGCTAACTTAGCATAACCATCTAAAATTCAATATTTCCCGTATAAATTTCTGTGTCAATCCCATGGAATTTAATTTCCCGAAATATCTATCGCTCCTATATTCTTCCTCAAACTTTTCAACTGATTTGCAGAATTCAAAACAGTCAGCCGCTATAAATATTGTTCTATCGGATTGCTCAAAAAATGTGAAAAAGAACCCCTAAAAGATTTATTGAATTTTGTGACTTTGTGCTGAGAAATTTTGACCATAGAAACTTCGGACTGCTTTTTCCGAAGTTTCTGTACTACTGGGCAAAATGAAGCGTTTAGCACAACGGAACAAAATCAATAAATCTTTTAGGGGTTCTTCATAATTTTTCTAGCAATCCGACCCGTACTTCTCTGTAGCGGCGTCCACTTCGCCGACTCTAGAATACTATTTGTACCAGGAACATATACAAGATTGTTCCTCCCGCAATACTGAGCAATGTATTCTTTTTCCATTTATGTAGAATGAAAATGAACGCCAGTGCGATAAGTTCCGGTATGCAATGATTTACTCCGCCGATTGAATCTTTTAAAGAATAAATGACAAGAAGCCCAATTACTGCATTGGGTAGAACTCGTCCCAGAAATCTTACAAACTCTGGGGCACTGTCTGCGGAGAAAATGATAAATGGCAGAAAGCGTGTTGTCATGGTGCCGAGCACGACTACAGCAATGGTGATAATCTGTTGTGTGGTAGTCATTATGCATTTTCCTCGCTTTCGTTCATTTTATTATTTAGGGATTTGGTAGATGGTAGTAGGTTTTCATTGGCTGCTTTGTCCTTCACACCGTTCTTTGTTTTAGGAGCTTTTACGACTTTAGCTGAATCATCTAATCTGTTTCGGCATAAGAAAAAGCTTAAGATATAAAGAAATCCGATCGGATTATGAAGAAGATACAAGCAGCGATAAAGCGGTAAGTTTAATTGATGGATATTTGAATTATACAAATTATCAGGCATATGCTTCAGAAAAATCTAAAAACTATATAGCACAGACTTTACTGGAGGGAGCAAAAAATAAAGTTTGCAATTTATTTCCAAATAAACATATTCAAATGTATGAAGACATAAATGAAATGTTAGATGGAGATATAGATGTTACGAAAAAGTATTATAATCAGGTGGGAAGATTTTATGATATGTATCATAATACACTTGTTAAGTTGAATCATCTGGAAGCGAGTCTGGTAGACGATGAGCCAGGACCGTTAAATATTCCAGACAGTGCTGTAGAATATAATGGGCATTACTATTATTTATGTTGTAATAATGAAGCAGAAGATTATGCAACTGCAGAAAATTACTGCAAGGAGCAAGGCGGTTACCTGGCAACAATTACATCTGAGAAAGAAAATAAATTTTTATTTAATTATGTAAGGAAAAAAGGATATTCGAGTGCCTATTTTGGCCTTAATAATTTAAAAGACGGAAAAGCCTATCAGTGGAATAATGGTGAATTACTAATTTATACAAAATGGGCAAAAAATGAACCGGATAATACTTTCAGTGATTATGGATATTATGTCAGATTTAACGAGAATGCAAAAGACGGTACATGGAAGGTCGATACATTTAGTGGCGGCGAAACGAATTTTAATAATGTATTTTTATGTGAGTGGGGAGATTATTCTGTTACTGGAAATGATGGATTAAAAGTAACATCAAAGAAGCGAGATATTGTTTTGACATTAGATATATCAGCGAGTATGGATGGTATTCCTTTAGATGAAACGAAAAAAGCTGCAGCAAAATTTGTTGATTCTATTCTTAATAAAAATTCAAATATTGGACTTGTCTCTTATAGTGATGAAGCAACAAGTCTTTCTGGTATTTGCAGTAATGATGTTTTTTTGAAAAATACTATAACAAGTCTTTCCAGTGCTGAAAATACCAATATAGAAGATGGATTATCGAGAGCTTACAGTATGCTACAATTGGGACAGAGCAAAAAGAAACTTATTGTTTTAATGAGTGATGGACTACCTACACTTGGAAAGGACGGAGAGGAATTAATAAAGTATGCAGAAAAAATAAAAGATCAGGGAGTCTTAATCTATACACTTGGCTTTTTCCAAAATACAGAAGAATATAAAGCAGAAGGCCAGTACCTTATGGAGAAAATCGCAAGTGAAGGATGTCACTATGAAGTATCCAGTTCAGAAGATTTAGTCTTTTTCTTTGAAGATGTTGCAGGTCAGATCGGTGGACAGAAATATATCTATGTGAAAGTTGCCTGTCCAGTAGATGTGTCAGTAACTTATAAAGGAGAAACATTAAGTTCGGCAGAAAATGATCAAAACCTTAGAACAAGTTTTGGAACCTTATCATTTAGGGAGAATGAGGGGAAGGGAAATAATGAAGAAGAAAGTAGCGGATATAGCAAAACATATTTAAAAGAAGCCGATAGCAAGGTTAAAATTCTCAGATTAAAAGAAGGAACAGACTACAATATAAAAATAAATGGAACTGGCGATGGGGAGATGGATTATACGATAGGCTTCGTGAACGATGAAGGCGAGTACAATGATCTCCGAAGATTTGAAGATATTGATATTAATAAAGATACCGTAATAGATACGGTGGCCAATACTTCAAAAAAAACATTGCTTAATATAGATGAAGATGGCGATGGAAAATATGATTTAAAATTACAGGCAGGTGTAAATGGATATGGAGAGGAAGTAAAAATAGACAGGGGAATATATATTATCTTAGCATATGCATTTATCAGTGCATTAATAATTACCATCATCGTAAGAAGAATTACTATTTAATTCATTAAGAGAACTACAGACGAAGCCATTGCCCCCAATAAGGCATATTTGTGATTTTAGTCGCAGCGGTTTTAATGTTCGCTCATGCGCTCACATCCAAACCTTGCTCCGAGATCACAAATATGCCTTATTGGGGGCAATGGCTTCTATGCTGTGGCTGGAGAGGATGAATTAAGAGAAGGTGGGAGGATTTGGGGATGAGATGCCAAGTCTTCTACTTACTCGAGAATGATTGGGATATGGAGGGTATGATTTGGCAGATAGAGTAATCTATCTAATGCTTAGATGCTTAGACTACTTGAAAGACTGGGATATGGAAGATATGATTTGACTAGATATAGATATAGAGACAAAAAATTGATATTTTAAATTTGATTTTATAAATAATGCGGATAACATAAGATAATCATGCCAGACTTGGTTAAAATCTAGTTCTTTATCTAATTTTTATGGAATAACCATAGGTATGTATATATAACTCATAAAAACGGAACTTAAAAAATATAGAAAATCTCTCTTTTTCAATGATTATCACAGCAATATTCAATAATTTCAGAACAAAAAGCAGACTGTTGTTATTAATCTCAACTCATTACCATTTTCATTTAAATACAAAATATCTATTCACAATATTCTGAGAGCAAGCAGAAAACTTCTACCTGCTCCCTCAAATCCCCACAACCACTATCTTAATTCGATCAAAATCCAGCCAAAGACAGCCCGAGAAGAGAACCGATACCCTATATTTGTGGCCTCGGAGCTACGAGACTGTAGTAAAATGTTAGAAAAGGCCGACATTAAAATTATTGATTTTGACGACTTTGTTCTCTTCTCGGGCGTCTGTTCTTAATGAATTAAATAGAAATATAGTTGAATTGCTACCTGTTGTTTGATAGAATATTTATGGTTATAGCATAATGAGTCAGTGTGTGCATTTTTATATAGTTGCAAATGCATTAACGCACAGATACACCACAATAGATAGAAGGAGAAAGAACAAAAATGATTATTCGTTTAAAGGATGGTTCTGAAAAAGAATATGCACAGCCAATGTCCGTACTTGACATTGCAAAGGATATCAGCGAAGGTCTTGCAAGAAATGCATGTGCAGGACAGGTAAACGGAGAGACAGTTGATCTTCGCACTGTAGTTTCCGAAGACAGCGACTTAAATATTCTTACATTTAATGATGAGGAAGGTAAGCTTGCGTTCCGTCACACAGCTTCTCATGTACTTGCACAGGCTGTAAAGCGTCTTTACCCAGAAGCAAAGCTTGCAATCGGACCAGCGATTGAAGATGGATTTTACTATGACTTTGACATGGCACCACTTACAAGAGAAGATTTAGATGCCATCGAAAAAGAGATGAAGAAGGTAATTAAGGAGAATCCTCCAATTGAGAGATATGAACTTCCAAGAGAGGAAGCTATCGCTTACATGAAAGAAAAAGACGAGCCTTACAAAGTAGAGCTTATCGAAGATTTACCAGAAGATGCTACAATCAGCTTTTATAAACAGGGTGATTTCACAGATCTTTGTGCAGGACCTCATTTAATGAGTGTAAAGCCAATCAAAGCATTTAAGCTTACTGCTTCTTCAGGAGCTTACTGGCGAGGTAATGAGAACAACAAGATGCTCACTCGTATTTACGGAACAGCTTACACAAAGAAGGCAGACTTAGAAGAACGTCTGAAATATTTAGAAGAGATCAAGCTTCGTGACCATAACCGTCTTGGACGTGAAATGGAATTATTTACAACAGTTGACGTTATCGGACAGGGCCTTCCACTTCTTCTTCCAAAGGGAGCAAAGATTATCCAGACATTACAGAGATGGATTGAGGATTTAGAGGATAACGAATGGGGTTATGTAAGAACAAAGACTCCATTAATGGCAAAGAGTGATCTTTACAAGATTTCCGGACATTGGGATCATTACAAAGAAGGAATGTTCGTACTTGGTGACGAGGAAAATGATAAAGAAGTATTAGCACTTCGTCCAATGACATGTCCATTCCAGTATTACTGCTACAAGAACACACAGAAATCTTACCGTGATCTTCCTTATAGAATGAGTGAGACATCTACACTTTTCCGTAACGAAGATTCCGGAGAAATGCATGGATTAACTCGTGTACGTCAGTTCACTATTTCAGAAGGACATTTAATTATCCGTCCAGACCAGACAAATGATGAGTTAAAAGGATGCCTTCATTTAGCACAGTACTGTCTTGGAGTACTTGGTGTGCAGGATGACGTAACATACCGTCTTTCTAAATGGGATCCTAATAATAAAGAAAAATATTTAGGGGATGATGAATATTGGGAGACAACACAGGATGCTATCCGTAATATTTTAGTAGATCAGGGTGTACCTTTTGTTGAGGCAGAAGGAGAAGCTGCATTCTACGGACCAAAGATTGATATTCAGGCTAAGAATGTATACGGTAAAGAAGACACAATGATTACTATTCAGCTTGACTGTGCTATCGCTGAGAACTTTGATATGTACTACATTGACCAGAATGGTGAAAAACAGCGTCCATACGTTATTCACAGAACATCTATGGGATGCTACGAGAGAACACTTGCATGGCTCATCGAGAAATATGCAGGTAAGTTCCCTACATGGCTTTGCCCAGAACAGGTGCGTGTGCTGCCAATTTCTGAAAAGTTCGCTGACTACGCAGAAGAAGTAAACAAAGAACTTAAGAGAAATGGTATTTTAAGTACTGTAGATAACCGTTCCGAAAAAATCGGCTACAAGATTCGTGAAGCACGTCTTCAGAAGCTTCCATATATGTTAGTAGTAGGCGCGCAGGAACAGGAAACAGGTAAGGTATCTGTAAGAAGCCGTTTCGCAGGAGATGAAGGTCAGAAAGACTTAAAAGATTTTATCTCTGCAATCTGTGAAGAAATTCGTACAAAAGAAATCCGTCAGGAAGTAGAGGAGTAAAAATACTTGTGCTCTGATAGAATAGACGCCTTATAGAAGATAAATAATCCCTATTTGTGACTTTCGTCGCGGCGTGTTGAATGTTCGCTTTAGCGCTCGCATCCAACACTTGCTCCCAGGTCACAAATAGGGATTATTTATCTTCTATGAGGCTGTGCTGTGATAACTTCAGGTGATCAAGTATTCTTTTGAGGAGATTTGAGGTTGCGGTAGAGGTAGAGGTATCCTTTATGAAAAGCCTCGTAGCTTTGAGATTGCAAATAAGGGAGTATTTGGTTTCTATGGAGCTGTGTTGTTTATGACTTCCTTTGGGTGTGTTTGGTTGAGGGTATCCCTTGTGACTATGGTAACGATAAATTGGAATTTATTAGGAAAATATGAGTTAGAAAGTTTGTGGAATTGATAAAAAAATAACAATTTAACAAACCGCATATGTGGTGTAAATGATAAAAATACAAAAAAAGTACAATATCTAGTGCTTGTTGATAAAATAAAAAAATCTTCAAAAAATGCTTGACGCAACTCTACTGTTATGATAATATAATATGCGTTGCACATGAGAAACTCATTTTTAAAAGAAAAATGACAAGAATCTTAAAAGAAAACGAAAAAACTTCTTGACAGATTAAAAATCATGTGATAATATATAAAAGTTCGCATCGCAAAAAGCAAAAATCTTCGAAAGAAGATGAAAAAAGTTTTTTAAAAAAGTTCTTGACAAGAATAAAGTGATGTGATAAAATATAAAAGCTTTCGCAAGAGAAAGCTAAAAACCTTGATAACTGAATAACAAAACAACCTTGAACGTTAATTCAAATTTCATTCGGGTTTTCCTGAGAGTGATGTCTGCAGGAAAGTC